>Ga0209230_10000093_pt1 | contig 32290 bp, 30 predicted proteins | sample LakOntMetagenome_FD_187467 | JGI IMG/M metagenome (GOLD analysis project Ga0209230, IMG submission 187467) | Freshwater and sediment microbial communities from Lake Ontario - Sta 18 epilimnion Metagenome (SPAdes) (version 2) | ecosystem: Environmental > Aquatic > Freshwater > Lentic | place... | reverse complement strand
CTCGCACAGTTTCCATCGAATTAGTTCGAATGATTTCGCACATCTCCGCGAAAGAACTCGCGACTCTGGTGCTTGAGAAGGCCACTGCTGATGCACGCGTATTGGTTCCGAACGAGAATGTGGCATATTAATTTGTAAATTTATGCAACGAGAAAAAAAAACACGCTTAAGGACACGTGTGTTACACATTTATATTATATTTAGTATGTCGGATTCCGGAACGTCCACGCCAGATCCTCCCGAGTCTCCTCCAATCTGCAAAGGAAACTGCAACCAGGTCGCAACGCACCAGCCGGGCGACAATGGCGTTTTCCGGACGTGTGAACAGCATTCGCTTCCTCGGCCAACGAGTCCACTCTGCATGGACCCGACGTGCGTGAAAGAAGCCTGGTACGCTTGGCCAGGAAAGGTTCGAACGATGTGTGGTCTTCACTTCGAAGATGGAATGCGTAATCCATATTTGAAGTATTGTCCTACGTGCGAACGCGATCCGAATATCCCGTTCGGCGAGAAGAAACAAGCGACGTTTGGCCGGGACTGTCGCAAGCCCCAATTCTGTGCCGCGCATAATAAAGAGACTCGGTATGCGAACGTTATGAAAGGCGGCGATTGTAGAGATGGATGCGCAAAATGCTGTGAGCGGCGCGGCATGGTCTTCGACGAGGCGCGGAACATGTATTTGTTCACGTGATGTGGACAGTGTCTCCTGCTTTGCTCTAACGTAATCTTTGATCCCGGGTCGATGATTTCGTAAAAGTACAAGGAGCGCGCTTTGGTCTTTTATAGCTCTCGTTTCTGCCCGTTTGCGTCGTAAATGCTGTGTCGTAAAAGACGAAATGGGCCAAAACAAAGCATTTACGAAGGGGTGTAATCAAGGTTCAATTTTTTCGACTTTTTTAGAAGTGTGGTAGGTGGGCACATACAGCCCTCAGAGTATATTGTATACTTATGTATATATATTTAGTAAAAGACGAATTTTTATATCATATTATTACTTATATACAAGGTACTCTACGCAAATTTGGTGTAATCACACTATGGAAATAATTTTGAAATCATTTTTTTGGTCATCTTTTACGGAGGGGGTACCTGAATCAACTCGTGCTTATTGAGGAGCAGCTACCCGTTCTCGTTGAATTCATAAACGTGTATCCCTTTGTTATAGCCGTCTCAAAAGGTGCTTTCTGCATTTACGGAGGGGGTACTTGAATTATACTCGTTCAAATCGATGAGCAGCTTCTCATGTTTGTTATATTCACTTCATTATATCCCATTCGTAAAAGTCGTGTTAGCCGCGACATGGTCTTCGACGAGGCGCTCAACATGTATTTGTTCGCATGAGGTGTAAAGTGTCTCCTACTTTGCTCTAACGGATTCTTTGATCCCGAGTCGATGGTTTTGATAGAGTACAAGGAGCGCACTTTGGTCTTTTGTAGCTTGCGTTTCTGCCCGTTTGCGTCGTAAATGCTGTGTCGTAAAAGACGAAACGGGCCAAAACAAAGCATTTACGAAGGGGTGTAATCGAGGTTCAATTTTTTGACTTTTTTTAGAAGTGTGGTAGGTGGGCACATACAGCCCTCAGAGTATATTGTATACTTATGTATATATATTTAGTAAAAGACGAATTTTTATATCATATTATTACTTATATACAAGGTACTCTACGCAAATTTGGTGTAATCACACTATGGAAATAATTTTGAAATCATTTTTTTGGTCATCTTTTACGGAGGGGGTACCTGAATAAACTCGTGCTTATTGAGGAGCAGCTACCCGTTCTCGTTGAATTCATAAACATGTATCCCTTTGTTATAGCCGTCTCAAAAGGTGCTTTCTGCATTTACGGAGGGGGTACTTGAATTATACTCATTCAACTTGAAGAGCAGCTTCCTACTTTTATTATACTCACTTCATTATATCGATATTGTAAAAGCAGTGCAAGGAGGATGCATTTGGCCATCGCACCCCCAACGAGACACACCCAGATCATCGCCAATACGCGAGAATTCAACCCGGCCCGGAATATTTTTTCTGTTGATACATAACATAATATGTCCGACCTCTGCGAAGCCATTTCATCTCTGATCAAAGGCGGCAAGCTCAACGCCTCATCCGTATCCGCAATCCTCAAGGCCGTGACGCTTCGTGCCCAAGCCTCGGATTTATCTTCAAAGGATATCGTCGAATGCATCGAGATCCTGAGTCGCGGACGTGATGGCGTGGCAGGCACCGACGACGACCTTATCCCGGCATCGACGATTGTAGCGCTCAAAGTCTTGCTGGAAAACGACCTCGTCGCCGAATTATCGAAAAGCATGCTTGAAAACGTCCCGAAACTCCGTTGGATACCGTGCTGCCCACCAAAACTCGAAACGAAATAATGTATCTTTAGATACATGGCACGCAGTCCTCTCGTAATCACGCCATCGACGCGAGTTTCCAAAAAATATGTCGCTCGCTTCGGAGATGGGAAGCTCGTCCATTTCGGCGGCAAGGGATGCGGCGACTTTATTGTATATTCAAAACTCAACGCGGACCTCGCACATAAGAAACGTGCGGCCTATATCAAACGTCACGGCGCGACTGAATCGTGGCGAGATGCACGCACGCCCGCCACGCTCAGTCGATACATCTTGTGGGAGTTTCCGACATTACGCGAAGCCGTGGCGGCCTATGTGAAAAAGTTCAAGCTTGTTTAAAATAAAAAAAACGCGGCGAGATACTATATGACAGATCTTTACCTAATTCAGACAGGTACTCCGAAACCGAAATCGTTCTTAGCCGACTTGCCCGCGGCATTTGTCAACTCCGTAACGCTTTCTATGACTGTCGTCGTTGGATTCTCATATAACGACGCGATCAAGGCGCTTTTCGCGGAAAAAGGACCTTTTTTCGTGAAATCCTCGCTCAGGTACCCATGGATCATGCCGTGGATTGTCGCGGTCATCATGACCGTTCTGGCCGTTCTCATAGGTCGTCTCGCTGGTTACAAAACAGCACCGATCGCCACGACGCCACCGCTGAAACAGACGCCTCCCCCCGCAGCGGAACCGACGAAATCTCCGATCCCATTCTAATTATTTCTTTGTTTCTTTAAAACATATTTATATGTGCATTACATGTTTTCGCTCAAACAACAATGCACATATAAACAAATAAACAAAGCTACACAACGACCTTGGCGATTTTATTGCGATTAAGGAGAAACATGAAAAGCTTGACGTACTGGAAGTAGCTCGCCTCACTCATGAATGAAACGCCGCCCATATACGAAAGCTTCGAGTTGACTTGCTCGACAGCTTGTGTATTGAGTTGCCCGAGAGTCATCTTGTCACCAAGAATCTTCGTATCGGAGGGGTACGAATCGATATTGAACGAAGAATGACATCCTACGTGATTCTTGAAATGAAGTCGATCGATCAGCCATTTCGTGTGCGAGAAGAACTTTGGCTCGCGAGATAAACAGTAGCGACCGGCATTGCATGCGTTGTCGTATACTACCGTGCCAGGAGCAAACTGGAATCGCTCGTACAGAATTGAAAAGAGCGTCGATGGTCCTTCGAATCGCCGCAGGGCCTGAAAACCCAGAATGGTTCCGTGCGGGCAAACGATAGTGAACAATCCGGGCGTGAACTTGCGGCCTTTCAAGTTCAAATGCTTCGTGCATGGCCCAACCTCGGACTCCTGGATTCGCGCAGCGTTGGCCTTGGCGTCGACCGAGTAGTTACGAGTCCGTCGCCAGCGTCTCTTCATATTCCCCGAAAAAAAAGCGAGAGAATCTTCATCAAGTCCACCATCGATATTTGAAGTGGCGGTCGGGACGTCTCCATGGTCGTTCATAGTTCCAGGTTTGCGCGCAGCTACCTGCAACTCCTCGAGAAAATCGCGAAACTCGATGGGAACTCGTTTCCAAATTTTGCCGCCGCTCGGAGCCATCACAGCTCCAAGGACTGGCCACCACGCGACGACACTGGAGACGGTACCTGGAGAAATCTTGTCACCGGAAATGAGGTCGTCCAACACAGAGCGGGCATTTCCAACTCCATACACCAGCTCTGCCGGAATAATCGTCGTGACGGGATGAGGCGTCGAGATGCATGCAATGAGATCGCGATATATGGGCGGGCAAAGACGCTTGCCATCAATCATAAACGTGTTTTTGTCAGTGATATAATTCAACATCTTAACGAACCCATTGGGAATCTCGGTCGCGAACTTTGCAGGCAGTTCCCGTTTCCAGTGTGCGTAATCGTAAATCAAAGACCGCGTCGCCGAGTTTCGGAGATACGCGTACTCGACGGGCCGCTCGCAGTGCACGACGGCGTCGGACGAAGAGTATGGCGCGTCGGGGTGGATCGACGAAGCCAGCGTTTTCTTGAATCCTTTGACCTTTCCGTCGGCGATGATCGTCATGTCTTTAGGGTGAAGATTGGAGCAGTGCGGGCATTGGAACCCTTTATCATAATCCACATCGATGAGCGGAATGAAGAGTTGTAAGGCGCGATGATACATTCCACACGAACAGAAATCGTGGCCGGAACGCGCGTATGCCTCCAAAATCTGTTCGTGCATTGCGAAGACGGTCATCTTGCTGTGCGTCATGGCGTCGATGTATGCGAAGAGCGTCTCGTACAAAAAAAGCGATTCGCCGGAAAGGTTGAAAATCCCATCATCTTTTCCGTCGTAAAGCTTCTTGCATCTCTTCCTGGTGGGGTCGGGGTTCGTGCACGGCCGATAGTAGACTGCGACTTTGCGACACGCCCAGGGGCCGTAGAGAATGCTGGTGTCTTTGCGATTCCTGCTGAGACTCAGCCACTTCTGCTCCACAGGATCGCGTGGATCCCATGCACATCCGCAACTGCACGTGCCAGAGATAGGCGGCACGCACTTGTCACGCCGCGGAAGCCAGTCGCCTCCACGCACGCGACGCACATGGTGCTCGGAGATGCTTTCGATCTTGATCGGCTCGGAAGATATACTTGTGGCACAGACGGTCTCGATGCGGCGTTGTTGATGCATGTCAGATGTCTTGAGGCATGCGCCGTTCAGGTGCTCGTTCATATTGGCATCGTCTCTGGCCCACTCGAAAAAACACACGACGTGAGCGCACGTATAATTGCGAGGGCTCTTGCAACGCAAACACTTGACATACTTCTTCTGCAAACCGTCTTCGTCCTTGTGCGCGTGTCCTGCAATAGTCTCGAGCATCACGAAGACGCGCGAATAGATCTCGGTTTCATTGACTAATGCAAGCGACGCGATAAATGGATCGGCGTTGACCACCACCACATCGGTACTGAACTGCATCGGCATCGCGCCGAAAACAGAATGGACGAACGATTCATTTGGAGGCACGTGATCATTCGACGCATCCCATATCCTGAATGCCTTGACGTGGACGCATTCCTTCGACTCCGCGAAGACTGCAGACTCGTTGGTCCAGTCGTGCACGCACCCGCTACCATCGACGGACCGCATAGTGATACGCTGCGATTCGCAGCACGCATCACACGTGAGAATGCATTTATTGGCATCTCTGAACCGGATCGGCGCGACGTAGATATGAACTTGCGAGCCGGCGAGGACCGACAGCGAGGTGCTGTTCATAGCGTAGCCAGGCATCGAGTAGCAGTGATCGTCGACCTGCATGACGGAAGACATATTGACCTTCTCCAGTTCACGCAGCATCGACACATACCGCGTCACAATTTCAGGTGAAACGGGTCCTCCCAAAAGACTTGGCGCCGCAGGTTTTTTGGACCGTTTTTTGTGAGGAGGAGGAGGAGCGGCGTTGGTGATTCTGGCGGCGGCGGCAGCATCGCCAGAATCATCATCAAGTTCTCCAATCTCTTCAAGCTGCACATCCTGCCGCTTCCTCCCCCTGCTGCCACTCATAGCGCGGGGAAGACGCGGTGAAAGACCTCGCCTACTCCGCGCTAGTGAAACTCTTATTTTTGTGTGGCTGCCGCCGCGGCGCGCCCCAAACAACGCGGCTGCCACGTGTCAACTATGAGTTGGCATTTAGGGTTTTAGGGTTTTTAGGGTTTTTAGGATTTTGATGTACGAGTCGCTGACACACGGTACTTGCACGTTCGAATCGAGAACAATCTAAAGCGGTTGAGATATGGCGATGTAAGAGTGTTTTACAGATGATGGGATGGAATGTGATGGCGGATACCGTTTGCGGCGAGCGCATACATCCAACGAAATCACGCGATATCTCCGCGGATCCGACGCGCGAGTTTGAGGTCTTTCGGCATGATCGTGACGCGTTTCGCGTGGAGCGCAGCGAGATTCGTGTCTTCGAAAACACCCACAAGGTAGGCTTCGGCAGCTTCTTGGATCGCCATGACGGCAGCGCTCTGGAACCGAAGATCGGGACGGTAGGTGGCCGCCACCTCACGAACCAAACGCTGGAATGGCGCTTTTCTAATCAGCAGATTGGTCGACTTTTGGTACACCCGGATCTCGCGGAGCGCGACGGTTCCCGGCCGGAACCTGTGTGGCTTCTTGACGCCCCCCTTGGCCAAGGGAAGCGTCTTCGTGCCGAACGCGGGCCGCATACCCGCAATAGATTTGCCGGCAATCTGTTTGACGCGCGCCATATTCTTGTTGCTTTAAATTAAACCGAACATCACACCTACCACGCCTCCGACCTGTCCTTAAGGGGAACTTGATGTTTTCATGCTTTCTTTTTATTTTAGCGTGACATATTGCGTTACATGTCAAAATGCCGCGATCATCGCCGAAAGGCCATCGCATCCGCGCCTCATATCTTCAATTGACGACGCGAATCGCCGCGCTGCTTCCATCGAAATAAACGTGACGTGCGATTTTCCGTTCACGTCAAAAACGCCGCAATGCAATTTCACGAGCGCGTCATACTCGTTCCAAAACGTCTCGTCATCTTCTAAAGATTCAGGAACTGTTAGTATCACGACATACCACTCGTCGTCGTCCATTTTTTCTTATTTTGTTATTTTGTAAGTTGTTATGTAAATTGCAGCCTTAAGTGTATCTTAACGAGTTTGTGAGCATGTGACTTCCAATGTCAATGAATGGTCGACGCCATTGAAATCGATGAGTTCAGATGAGCTGTGGAACATCATACGTACGCGAACCTGATCGAGTTTCGCGATTGGAGGCAAGATCGCATTGCATGTGATTTGTTTATCGTAAAAACATAAATCGAAGCTGTTCACCGCGACGGGAACTTTGGCGAAGACGCGATCGCACCCGCCGCCTCCCGCAGAGCTCACGTCGACGCGGTCGAGAGGATCGATGGAAATCAACAAGTACGATTCGGGGTTCAGTGACGCGACGCCTGGCGAAGTGACGGACCCTGTCCCCGTGATCGTAGCACCGAATCCTAAATAATGCGCCAAGCCGGTCGCCGCGCTCTGTGTCGTCGTATTGATTCCAATTGTCTTTGATACATCGCTGCATGTGAGCGTCGTCTTGAGCGTCACGCGATCGATTGCCACGGTAAATGTCACGCCATCGCCTGAAAATGCAGTATTGAGAGCCTTCTCCAGAGCCGTCTCGATTGTAGAAAATCCGTAATTACCATCGGGAATAACAATATCTTCGACGCTGCTGGGCGAGAGAGTCACTCTGAGCGTCGTATTGCTTTTTTTCACTGTAAAGACATAAAATGAACTTGGGATTTCTGCCGAGACGAGGCGCGCGGACGTCACGTTATTGTACGTCGTCGGCAACTTGATAACATAATCCGATGGCGTGGCGTACTTGGCGACATCCCGATCGCGACTATCAAGTAAAATCGACCGCGGCGCTTGCAGAGATGTGTGCGATGGATCGTCGAACAATTGCGCAAATCGGCCAGGACCAGCTGAACCTGGATTCCAATGCGCCGACGACGATCCGAACGATGTCATTATAATATACAAGAAGATTATTTTGGCGAATTTGGGACGATTTATCGCGTATATTTTTTTCGATGGTGTATTGTAGGCCAACGCACGTCCACGCATGAACACGAGCAGCACCATCGGAAAACTGAATTTCCCTGGAGGCGTCGTCGACCGCACGAACCAGTTGGCGTTTCTTTCGTTGGCAGATGGACAGTCAAATACATATGTTGGCCTGAATTCCGGTAACAAGTTCCCCGCACGGCTGAATTGTTTCGTGGGTGCAGGGAGTGGAGCCAATACGCGGTACGCAATGACATCCGTATATCTGGGAGCGCTGGCCGGTCAAAGTTCGAACAGAATCGGCGATACGGTAGCTATCGGGTACGGGAGCGCTCAAAGTGCACGTGATTGTTACTCGTCGGTCCTGGTTGGATCGGGCTCGGGTGCAAAACTCGTCCGTTCGGAGCTGAATTCCGTACTTGGTCACCAGAGTTTTTCCAGCGTCGTGAGCGCGAGTCGATGCGTCGCAGTGGGCGCCTACAGTTCTCGTTTCAGCCAGGGAATTACGGATAATTGTTATGTGGGATACGCGTGCGGCCAGAATTCGCGCGGATCCGGGTCGGTATATTTGGGATCCATGAGCGCCCAAGTCTTGAATGGCAACGCGGTAACGAGCGTCGGAGCGGGCTCGTTGGCCAATACAGAGTACGCGTCGAATGTGGTCGTGTGCGGCGCGCTGGGAGGTGAAAATGCCCAAGATATTCGCGATGTGGTGATGGCAGGGTATGGCGTTGGAAAGAGTATGAGTAATGTCACTTCGAGTCTTGTATTAGGGACGGGCGCAGGACAAAATATGACGAATTCATCGTATTGCGTAGTCGCCGGCCACAGAACGGGCGAAGTTATGGTGAATTCTTCATTTTCAACATTGATTGGCGGACTGAGTGCTGCGAATGTGCAAGCAAAGTACACGACGGTGGTGGGATCAAGCTCGATGAACAGACGTAATAACCAGCGCGTCGAGTTCTCCAATTGCGTGATCGTGGGCGAGAGCATCCGCTTCGACGTAGCGAGTCAGCGCGTCACTTTAGCGATCGCCGATGCAATTCAGCAAGTCAGCACGGGAACGCAATTCTACGATCCAACACACTTGTTTCCAGGTCCTTTCTTGGAGCTTGTGGATGGGAGTATCGGTGCAGGATCCATTTTGTGGAGAATGGAAGAGAGTCTCGACGATGCAGTCACTATCGATGACTCTGAGCGCGATGTCACGATATTCACATCGATTCAAATTGGGGTCGGGACATGGTCGGTCGCGTGGTTTGCTGAAGGCGACGATACGTTGACGACATTTACTTCAAAGTACGAATGCGATTTCTCCGTGACGTCCGACGAATTTCAATATACGATCGAAATGACGTTTCGAATCGAAGGAAGTATCGTCGCATCTAAAAATATTATAGTAGATATCGGACCAGATATAATATGGATGGATCTCACGCTTCATCAGAAACCGATCCCTGAAGGAATTGAAATTTCATGGACGTTCATTTCCAATGGTATCGCCTTACCTTCATCTGAATCAGGTCTTGAATCTTCAGTTCTTGTAGAAGATATCGGATCTGGATTTGTCGTCTACTCCTACGCCACAAGTCATCCACGAAGTAGTTACGTTCTGATTCGAGCCTCATCGCCTGACATTCTCAACCCTAAATCAATTTATGTTGTTATCGAACATACCGCGCGATTCGACGAGCGCTACACATCAACGCTGAAACTTGCGAGCTCGGCTCACACGGTCGATGGGGAAGGGCCTGAGATTTCCGTGAATCATCAAATGGCCGATACGTACGATCTCGTCTTGGTGAATCCCCCAGATTATATCGGTTTCACCGCGGCGCGATACATCACCGAACCGCGCGTTGCCGGTATCGACGTCGGCACATACTTCAAGGTGGCAGGGCAATCGGGCATATTAGGTCTCGAATGGCTCGCATCTGAACCGACGACTGCATCATCTCTCGGCGACGGCTACGTGATCGAATGTGGCGTGGATGGAGATACCATGTCCCTCGTCGTCTATTCGTCCGGGACGGCCATACTTCGGTGCGGCGACGATATCTCGAGCGCATTCGATACGACCTTGTCAGGACGAAGCGCCATAGTCCCATTCGACCTCTCGACAGCCCGATCCAAAGACCAAATGTATATTTCCATAGATATTTCACATACTCTAGGATCTCACATCCGCATCACGATCCGTGTTCTTGGGTACGCGACGGGAGCGTACGAGGCTCGCCTTCCTCCTTCGGCGCTTCAGCAATACATTTTCAATGTCCTCGACACGAACGTCTTCGACAATGACCCTCCGCGCGATCTCGTCAGCGTGTACGCGTCAAGCACAGATGGACGCATCGCAGCGAGAGATTTCTATATCCGCGAACTCCAATTACGCAACATACCGGCGTTCGAGCGGTGTGTCTTCATTGGATCTAACTTCACGGTCGATCGCGATATCGAGAACTCGTTCGTGCTAAGTTTAGGGCCCGAATACCAGCTTCTCAACGGGACGCCCGACTCCTTCAAGATCAATAGTAACGTGACGCAAGTGAACGGCGCGATGCTTGTCGGCGCGTCTTCGACCAATAATTATATCGCATTCCGCGGTCTTGTGGGCGACGGGTACGAAGTGGATACACCGACGACGTACATTGGAGAACGCGTCTACGATACAGGCACGGAAAGGACCGAACTCCTCCTTTTCAAAGGCGAAGATGGTGTCGGTGCGTTGGGGCCTGACCGCGTCCGTGTCTTATCTGGCGAGTTTCACGTCCACACTTTCACAGACTCTGTTGCCAATGTCTACACATACTCCAGGTCCGGGTTTGCGGATGCAGGGAATGCCAGTGTCTTCACCGTCTTGGTCGCCAATAAAGACGGTCTTGGAATATTAAAAAGTCCCGGGGCGGGGTACGAGCTCGATATCAACGGCTCGAATGCGCGTAAATTGACAGGGACGATGTGGCTCGAAGGGTCCGACGAGCGCGTGAAATCTAATATCGAGAATGCCGATACCGAGGAGTGTTGCCGCATCTTGAAAAAAATCCCGCTGAAACGGTTTTCGTATACACCATCATATACAGGACGAGACGATAATAAGCGCATGTACGGCTGGCTCGGCCAAGATGTCGAGAAAGTCGTAGAGAATGCCGTGACTCGGACGGCAGCGCACGGCCTCGATGATTTCAGGACGCTCGATTCAGATCAGCTCCTAAAGGTTATGTGGGGCGCGCTCCAAAACGTGATGCGGAAGGTTGATACATTGACGTTGGCTGCGGCGGCCTCTGAGAAAACGTTGGTGTGACATCGACAGGCGCCTCGACGGTCCGTTTCATGTATAAATAAATCGCGGCGGCGAGTCCGAGCAGTGCGACGAAGATCCATTTGTAGGCTTTCTTACGTATTGCGTATCTAGATTTCTCTTCCGACACTTTTTTCCGAGCTGCATCGCGCGCATCGTACGTCGCATTCATCGATTGGGCCGACCGCGTCGCTGCGATGGCCGCGGCCGCTGCTGCAGCTGCTGCCGTCGAAGCAGCGTTGGCTATGATGGGCGCCGTGTTCTGGATGGGATCGCCGCGGTCTCTCGTGATGATTTCCAGCGTGAAGCTATGTTCGACGCCATTGAAATCGATGATCTCGCCATCTTCATGAAACCTGAGTCTGATACGTAATCTGTCGAGACGGGCAACATTGACATCGACGCGCGGCATCGTTCCGCGCTGCACATCGAGAATCGCGTACTCGAACGAATTCGCATTGAATGGGATTTTAACAAACGCGCCTCGCCCCGCGCCGCCTCCTCCAATAATGCCTTCGTCGATACCGTTCAATTCGTAGATATCAAGTAAGATATATGTATGAGGATTCAACGAAATGACGCTCGACGAAGTGACCGACCCCTCTTCGCTGAGCTGCACGCCGCTGAAACCGAGATACTTGCCGAGTCCCGACGCATCGACCGAGAAATCGACGAGGTCTGTATTTGATAAAGTTATTTTCTGTGTCGTGGAGCTTATACTTACAGACCACGTCAAGGCGGTGTTGTCATTCAGGGCTTCAACTAGAACGATCTGCATTTCCGTCGACCCGTAATTCCCATCTGGCACTGTGATGCTCACAGGAACAGATTGACCGTCGATCGTCACGTACAAAGTCGTGTTTCCTGATGATGCAGTGAAAATATAGAACGTCGATGGGATCTCGGCCGTCAATAGCCGTGCGCCAATGACGTTCTCGTATATTTTCGGAAGCAATATACGGTACGACCCCGGCTTTCCCGCATCTCGATCGCGAGAATCGATGAGCAACGTATGTTTCATGTCCTACATTACGTGCGGATTTTTTTCTTTTCATTTATCTGCGCGAATACTAGCTATGAATTCGCTTTTTGCAGAATGCTCCGATCTCGAATTACATTGCCGAGATTGCATTATACGCGCGAACAAGTTCACCATGCTCGCAAAATGCAAAGTTCTTCGACAGATGTACGGAATGCGGCCGGGCAATGAAATTTTGCTGTTAGATATCCCATCGTCGTGGCCGCGCATAACCGTCGATATCTTACATTATTTGAAGAATCCGGCCGAGCTGGACATGGAAGAAGCTGTAATTGCGAGGGAAGCATTCCACTTTTTCGGATGTAGATACATGCAACGCGCCATCTCGAAACGTATATGGTATCTGAGAAGTTTGAAAAAAAGTTCGTAACGCAGTTAAGGCCACGCATAAATCACATAAATTATACATTTGGGGAATGATATGCCGGCATATTGCAAGGAATGCCTCCCGATAAAGAAACAGGCGAGTTATGGCCCGAAGGGGAAGACGCCGACATGTTGCCCAATGCACGGCAAACCGCATGGATTCATCAACGTCGTGACTACGCGGTGCGAACACGACGGGTGCGACAAATTCGCAAACCACGGCTTCAAGGGCGGCACAAAGACACATTGCGGCAAACATAAACTCCCGAAAATGATCAACCTTGCGGGTCAGCGGTGCAAACACGTCGGGTGCGACAAACAAGCAGTCTACGGCATCAAGGCCGACAAAAAACGAGTTCGGTGCCACGCCCATAAATCCGAAAAAATGGTCAGCCTCACGGCTCCGCGATGCACATCATGCAAAACGACATGCACGAACAAAAAGGACAAATTATGCTCGGCGTGCCGCCAAGTCCAAACAATGGGCGCGTCGCGCAAACTCCTCCGCATCGAGCACCGCATTATCGCGATGCTTATCTTACACGGAACGATAATCGACGACGAGCGGACGAAATTCAACAAATCGATCGGAGCTGAGTGTGGCGGCTACAGGCCCGACATCTACATCGATTGCGGGAATTTTATCTTAGTTATCGAGATCGATGAGAACCAGCACCGCCCGCGGTACATCTCACGCATCGTCAACGGAATCGTCACGCCCATGGCCGTCGGATCGTACTCAACCGAATGCGAGAACAAACGCATGACGAGTATCGTCAGCAAGGAGCAGATGCCTGTCTACTTCATCCGGATCAATCCCGATAAGTGCACGATCAACGACAAGGTCATCAAGGTACCGTTCGAGAAGCGGTGCGAGGCACTTCGTACGCTCATCAAATCGGTTATGGAGGGCGGCAAGCCTGACGCGTGGATGACGGTCACGTACATGTATTACGACGGCGCGCTCGAGAAGACCGTGAAACCCGACCTTCCCGCTGGATTCTGATTCTGTTAACGCGCGGTTCATTTGCGCTCGTTTTGTCTATGTAAATATAAGAAACAATGGAGTCGCTTCTGGCACAATGCGCCGACCTCAAATTCAAGTGTGGCGACGGCTCGATCATCCACGCCAATAAATTCACGATGCTTTCTATGTGCCCTGTTATTCGCCGAGTGTACGAAGATACACGACCCAAAGATTCAACTATCTCCTTAATCGGTATTCCACCGTCATGGACACGTATTGCTGTCGACCTTCTTCATGATTTGAAAAAGCCATCCGAATTGTCACTCCAGGAAGCCGAGGACGCCCAAGACGCTTTCCAATTCTTTGATTGCAGGCTGATGCGCCACGCCCTCTCACACCGCCTATGGCATTTCCTGAGTAAATTCGAGACTCAAGCGGACCTCGTACCGTACATAAGAAGAATTATGAACGATAGCAGCAACCTCGAGTTCAAAATCAAATTTGTAAAGAAATTCATGGCTCTGGGGCCGCGGTGGGTCTCGGTACGCGAAATCGTCAGGAACACAGACCTGACGCTCGAAAGCGCCTCGTTCTTCATGACTCGTTTCGCGAGAATTTACCCTGCAAGTATTGTGTTCAGGGAGATATTTGAGCGTCTTCTTTCGCATACAAGAACGGCTCAGACGGCGATGACTTTGATAAGCAGACGAGTCAGCGGCGTATTCTACCACCCTGGCGAGCTCGAGACGGTCATGAATTGCGTCGTACGATATTCCAAATCGGACGAAGGTCACGAGCACTCATTCATGAAGGCGATGCTCGATACGATGAGCAATTACGAGGATGCGCCGCCGAGGAAAGTTGGTGGGACGACGATCCAATACGAATATACATCGCGAATCAGCGCACATATGAATATCGCGAAGAAGCGTGGCGGAAATTGGACCGCTCGCATCGCGCCGTGGCTCTCGTTGACGAAAACAGGCAACGCATTGAACGGAACGCTCGATTTAATGAAAGTCCCTGCCGCGCGCGAATCGAGGAATTGCCAAGTCCACTTGACTGCCGTATCTGAGCTTTGCGATACATCGACTCAAAAGTTCGAGACTGTCGATGTCTGGAGACGTTTTGACAGCATAGATCACGCGTTGGATCTCGGCGAATACGATGCGTCTGATCCAGCCGAAAAAGAGTTTGCGGACATCATCGCGTCGAACGGTTTACTACACATTCATATCAACGTTTTCTTCGGCTTTATTGACGCAATATATCTGTGAATTAAAATTTTAAATCTCGCATATGTTATACAGAAATGGAGGGCTTCAGGAGGCCCACCAAAAGTTCAAGCGCCAAAGCTCAGAATCGGCCGCCTCCCCTAGAATGGTGGAAGACGTACGCTGGGCCTGGAAAGAAGGTACCCGACCCCTTCATGGGCCCTGGACGATCGAACGCGCAAATTGCCATGAACAATAAGATTCTTGCAAATGCCCTGGCCCAGAACGCGCTCTTCGAGAAACAAAACCCCGGCGTTTCCGCGAGACGTGCAGGCCCGCGAGTCGCCACCAAGACGATGACTGATCTGTTATCAAAGGCGCGCTACATCCAAAAAGTCAAAGATTCGGTTGATTGGAACCGCTTGGCGAAAGGCCCGCGGCCGCTGAATCCCCGACGAGCATCTAACGGGTCGATCCGAGGTGTCTTGAAAGAACGAATGGCTCTTTTGAAGGAGGCGCGGAAATACGATCCTAAGTATTACGCGCAAATCGTCGCTGAGAACCGAAAAAACACGATCGCGACACGCGCTTCACGGACCCAGCCGATCATCACGACGATGATGAATGCCGCACCCCCAACCGCCAACGTCGCGCTTGGCCCTCTCGCTCACCCCCTGCAAAACCCCGCCCCTCCTTTGACATATAGCAATACCAATGTCGCCGCGCTTCTCGATGTTATCGTCGGGCAGAAGACTCGAATTAATACGGCGGTTTCCCAGATGCACACACTCGGTCGCGAGTTGCGTATCGTCGAGCAGTTCTGGGCCGCCGCCGAGAATCGCAACAAGGCACTTATACAGTACGTCCCACCAAGTCCCAACGAAATTTTCGCCCGAAACGATCAGGTCCGCCGCCAACTCGTGCGTCGAAGGAAAAATATCCATTTCTTGAAACGTGCGAGTCGTACGCGGAACGCATGGATCGTCACGCGCACCGATCTCAATGGCGTGAAGTTCGGGATGGTGTCGAAAGGACTGGACGCCGCGCGGAGGAACGGGACGTTGCCGCGCGAGGCGAAGGATATCGTAGGTACCGTCGATCGACTTTGGCAGGGGTACAAGAAATCAATCACGCCTCAGCAGATGCGCGCGTGGCTCGATACGGTCCAGGCGTTCATTCTCGCGACGCAAGCGATGATGCCGATTTACCGCATCGCCAAGGATCTCGCGCTGACCGTCTACATGCTCGATGCGAAACAGATTTTGATTCCTGCACTCACGCCATATAGGAACGACAGGACACGGACGTTGAGCGCGACGTGCAAGATCATCATGATGACGATCATGATTGCCGTTCTTCTCTTGTTTGTCTACTTGAAAAAAGTGCGTCTTATTCGCCGCTGATTTTCACGAATAGAGTTAAGAAAAACACGACGAGAATCAACGGCAACGCAACCGAAAATGCCGCGAGCGTCTTGTTTGAAGAAACGCGCATGGCCCGAACGTACGTTTGCGGATGGTGTGCCGTGATGGGATTATCGAGTATGGGAACCGTCACTGTATATGCGCCCTTCACGTGCACATACCTCGACGTCAAGACATTGGGAATTGGATCGTACACTGTGACGACGCGATCCGAATGAGGAACGCGTGAATTGAAGAGACGCGCGAACGATGCGTCGCCGACGTGAGGCGATCCGAACGATACGATATGCGTCTTGGGTTTCTGGGCAGGTTCGAGTTTACACATAAGATCCATCGCGGCGATCGTTGCTACGGCACCTCCCAGACTGTGCCCGCAAATGACAATACGACCCGACGCCGCAGTTCGTAATATGAAATTCGAAACGAGGTCCCATACCTTGTCTCGAATACTGGCGTACGCTGCGAGAAACCCGGCATGGACCATGGCATTTTTTCCTTCTTTTTCTTCTTTTTCAGTGGAATCACACAGCCATGCGCGCGGGTACGTCACGTCCTCGATACGGATATTGGTTTTGAGCCAATCGGTGCGTGACGTCGTACCTGTAAACGTGATATAAATATCGCGCGTTCCGTCCGGTGCCGCAGCGCTGCTGATTCCAACTTGCGTACCCGTTGACGCGTCGTTAATGTACTCGGCATCACTGAAGGTATCGCTCCGGCCGCGCCGATATGCCAAGACGCTCGCTTCCAGCGCCGTATTTATTAAATGTGTATCTGGATTCGTGCGATTCGCAAGTATGCGTGGAATTGCGTACATGATCGGCACGCCCATAAGAAGGAAAACAGCGATTCCAGCGTGTCGCAACCACCCTTCAGATTCGGGCATCATCGCGTAATATGCCGTGGCCATGAACGAGACGGCTCCGCTAGACCATAGGAACGCGCTGGTTTTCGACGATACAGAAATCACAAAGCTCAGAAACGCACCGGCTCCAAAAATGCCCGACAGCGCGACTGAAAGCGGCAAGAGGTTGGGCCACAGTGCCAAGTTGCCGCTCTTGTGAAGTATCCCGGCGAGAATCGCGAATGCCGTGACGTTGGCGAGCTGGACACTGCGCGACACCGCCAACGTATTGAATTCGGCGGGATTGGCACGTGCGGTCGTCGTTGCCGCGATGTGGGCGGCAAGGAGGACCAGTGCGAGACGTCGGGGATTATGAAGCATGTTCTTCTGATGTTGTACATTGAAAAAAATAATGATTTTATATTATATAAAAAAGATGATGATTATGATGTCGCTTATGGTCTTGTTCTTTACTGGCGTCATATGTATTCTCGCATCGTCGATCAATGCAAAAGTCACGAAAACTCCAAATGTGATTTACAAATATATTCCACGCGATCTCGATACGATTCTTCGCGAAGATGCCAACCAGCCTTCGTTAGTGTACCAGCAACTCTTCGGCGATTCGCTTGATAATAGCGTACCTCAAGCGACTCCGGTACCGACATTACCTCCAGGAGCAACACCCACACCGACACTCGCTGCAACGCCAACGCCGACGGCAAAAGCAATCTAATCTTCTACGGAGCCGAGAAACGCATTGCGGCGCGCGTTATCGATTGACATTTTCTTGAATTTTCTGTAGAGCGCGGCATCGACACTCGTAGGTCTCGATGCCTCGTTACGCATCTTTGCTCCCGTCAACCAGATCCACGCGTAAAATGCGTTCTTCTCATCGGCATTCTTCAATACCACCTTTTTCTTCTGTGTGGATTTAGCAATGGTCGGTGGCATTTCTGTATATGAAGAAAAAAATCAATTCAAGCGACACAGAATATGGTATGCGATCCTCAGACATACCGGCAATTTCCTTGTCAACCACATATGCACATCGGCATCGCTTGGAACAAATCCCAGAAGTTCATCGCACGCTTTCCGAGTCACCACACGCATTGCGGTTCCGTGCGACAATAACGACAACGCCCTGATTTTCATTGCGAGATGGATACGATCGACATGCGTGGCCCATTTTTTTCCAAGGTGTCGTGCAAGTTCTGTTGTGGGGAGCGCGAATTGGGGATCGATGAGGACGAGATGCAATGTATTGTTAATTGGATCGTGGCGACACATTATATTATCGGCGCTTAAATCACAGAATGAAATACCGGCGTTCGAGAGGGAATGAACGAGCGAGGCGATATGTTGCATTACCAATTCGAAAATAGGCATGAATTCCGTCTGGTTATGTGCAATAGCTGTCAGTATGGACGTGAGCGTACAATCGAGTCGTTGAAGCACGATAATATCGTACTTTCCTTTCGAATCGTGCCACACCACGTTCGCCGTCTCGATTCCTGCATCTCGGATGAGTGTGTACCCATAATGCTCGTGACGTCCCAAACTCGTCGTCCTGTCTGTCACTTTGACAATCACATGCTCGACACCCTCGCTCGAATCGCCCGCGACGCGTTTCGCTGCATAAATACGCGACATGCCTCCGCACGTGATGGGTTCGAGGCACGCGTACTCTGCCGGGAGAATCGCCCTGACGTCGTCGACGCGCACGGCTTTCGTCCGACACATACTATTGGCGATCGAACGCAGCGTTGTCGAATCGTGGACATCTTGGATGTAATGGACGGCCGTCAAGAGGTTCCTGGGACACGGAATTGGATCCAAAGGGTGCGCTGGAGCCGGACGAATGACGACATCGACGCCACCGCTCTCGAGGAGTTTCTTGCGCCATTTGTTACGTACCGACCACGCATCACACATTCGCTGAAGACATCCCCATTCAGGTACGATCGTCGTCGAGAGCGAGACTCGTTCCTCCATCGCGATGCTCTTCCCCTTTGAGAGAGTCTAGCATGAGTCGTGATTTTTTTTGCGATGCTACTATAGAAAGTATGCAAGAGGGGTCAAATTCGAATTTCAGGAATCGAACGTGGCGTCCATTGTCCACAAACGGGTCAGGATCAGGTTCAGGTTCAGGGTCGGGATCAGGTTCAGGGTCGGGATCAGGTTCAGGTTCAGGAGCGTCAGGGCCACGGGCGGCGGGAGTCTCGGGGTCTGCGGCATCTGCAGGTCCACAGTCAGGGCGGTCAGGGCGGTCAGGGCGGTCAGGGCTGTCAGGGCTGTCAGGGCTGTCAGGGTCTACTGGATCTGCTGGGCCGCGGGTTGATGGTGTAGGCAGCTCCATGACACGTGGATCGAGGGTATCACCAACGGTATCCTCTGGCTCTGGATCGTTTAAATCAGCGCGTGCCTCGGGAAGTTCAGGGATGAGAACCGCATACATTAGCCCAGCCTCACGTATCACATCACCCACATCCATTCCCAGTCCACGTGCGCTATCGGGACTCGTCCGCGCCATGTCTGCACCGGACCGTCTGGGACTCGCGCGATCAGGGACGCGGTCAGGGTCGCGGTCAGGATCGGCAAGGATGCAATCGGCACGTTCAGGATCGGGATCAGCGGCCCGCACGTCAGGATCGGCCGTCGCCCGCTCAGGATCGGGAGCGCCACGCATCGCCTTTTCGCCCGGCGGTCGCGTCCTGAGTGGGGGGAAATCGGGGTCGCCAAACGCTTCGTCCCGCATGAAGAATGCCGTGTGTGCTTCGTCGCTCGTACCTGGCTCACGGGGATTCCGCGACCCAGCGTTCAGGGCGTGTTTCTTGACATACCTCCAGAACCAAGTCGCGCCTATGTTCGCCAAAGCTAAAGGCGCCGTCGGTAATATGGCTCAAATGAATTCCATGTGCTCCCAAGCGACTCTGGCGCCGCACCAGGTCGTCGTCTACGAAATCGCCAAGCTCATGGCCGTCGTCCCTCCCGAACGTCTCGGCGAGCATCGCGCTTTATTGACATACCATTCGACGGGATCAGGAAAGACAGTGAGCAGTCTTGCGATCATCATGGCCTTCTGGAATTCCAAGAAGAATATCTTGCTCGTGAGTTCCAAATCTAATACGGACCAGGCCCTCGCAAGTTACGTCCGTGAAGCGCCGAGGTTTTTCCCGGTGGAGTTCAAGGCCATTGTAGACGAGTACAAAAGGAGCAGGGCTGCATCGCATCTCGGAGATATCGAGGCTTTCGGCGTCGCGATGTACGATCGCGTCAAGGGTCTCACGTTCCGCAAGGCGCGTAACCGCATCGCAGCGAAGCCGGGCGAGTTCACATCCGTCAAGGAAGTCTCGCTGGATTCGGGCGAAGGAAGCGTTCTGATCATCGACGAGGCGCAGGGATTGTCGATGCGCGATAAGACGGACCCCAAAGGCGACGCTATCCGCTTAGGGTGCGCATTACGGTCGTTATCGAAGGAAAAGATGCGCAAAATCAACGTCTTTGCCATGACAGCGACGCCAGGCAACACGATCAAACAGTGGCTGAAATTGCTGAGCATCGTGCGTCGCGCGGACCAGATGCCGTTCACGCTCGATAACGATGTCGGCACAAATGCCAAGGGTCCGATATGCGCGCGCTCGACATCCACGAAAGACGATGCCAAGGCGATTGAAGGTATCTTGAAAAAAGCGCTCACGATGAAATCAAACGATCCCTCGGCGCAGCGGTACCTCGAAATGATCAAGGCGCATGTGAACCGCGAATATTTTGGACTCGTCTCGTATGTGGATATCAGATCAGATATGTCGAGGCACGCGTGCGTTGAAGAAGTAACAATGCCGATTCAAATGGATAAGGAATATTTCTTGCTCCTCCTCAAATCTAATCTCGAAGATCGGCGCAAATCCCGTCGAAGTATCGATGCGGAGCGCGTGCAGCATGAATACGATCCGAAGTTTCCTAATTTGTATATGAACAAAATGAGGAAACTCGGGAACATCTTGCCGAAAGATATGTACACGAAACTATCCAAAGATACGTTGTTGGAAATGCAGAAGAATAAACGTATTCTCCGCTTGACTCAAGTCCAAACGCGTCTGGTCTCGCCGAAATTCGCAAAACTCGCGGAATTTGTAGCGACGAAGCCGGGCAAGCATTACGTCTATGTCATCTCGCCCAACCAGGATGTCTTGGCCAAGGCGCTCGTCACGTGGTTCAAAATGGTGAATGTCACGCGTCTCGCCGACCAATTCAATAAAGCGCAATTCAATAGCGTCACGAAAAAGGTCGTCGGCATGAAACCCAACCCTATGAAATCAAACTTTGTGGTATTGACGGATGCGACGAATGCGGATCACAGGGCGCGTCTCGTGAGCATTTTCAATAGCCCCGACAACGCTGACGGATCGTATATTCGCGTCATCCTCGTCTCGGGGCAGCTGTATGAGGGTCTGGACTTGACGGCATTAAGGTACGTATCGCTCGGCGATGTCCTGGCCTCGCCGCTCCAGGAATCTCAAGCTATCGGTCGCGGCGTCAGGAACTGTTCGCATCGCGGCTTGCCACTCAAAGATCGCCGCGTCACTGTCGTGAGGTGGTTCTCGATGGCTCCGAGTGGCGGATGGGAGGGGCTTCGTGCGAACATTGCAAATATCAAGGGTATGCAGCGTGGACGGTACGGCCCCGAACATATCAAGGAGGAGTATGACCGCTTGCAAGGACGCTCGTACGATGAGGTCGTCTTCCTGAGATCACGTAACGATCCCGATTTCAATGTCTTATCGAACTTCGAGCGTATTATGAAGACGGCCGCACTCGATTGTTCCGTACTCGCGCCGTTCCACCCCGGCTCGAGCTGCTCAGTAGCGAAACTCTCTCGAACGAACCCTTTATCGGCGGGAACGAGGTGCGCGCCGAGGACTTAATTCTGAATTAAGACGCGCGTGATGCAGACTTCCGTTTTCTGCCACTGCATCGAGCTTTTTTCAAGTGACTCGAGGCCCTTGGCCACGACTCGTTCATGTGCGGGACAATATGTGGCGGCGCAGACGTGAATCGACGGACCATGCGTTTGAATACGCGTGCGATCTTCGCAAAAACCGTCTCGTTGCCTTCCCTCCTACATGAGCGGATATGGCGGTACGTCAGAAACATGGCGATCAGTACGAGCGCCGCGACCTTTTGGACCATGCGTGATGTCGGCACCGCGCTGCTCATGGCGATAATATTGGACATATTTGGTGCTTTTGCTTTTGGAGGTGATGATACATGCTGACGAGCGCGAGGAACGGCTTTGTGAATGAGTTTCGGTGCATCGATATGTTCGGCCATCTGCTGGAACGCGGCCAACTCGATGCTTTCGGCGACGGCGACGGCCTCGTAATACTTCTCGCCGCGCGTTTGATCTTGCGCATACTCGAATACCTTCTTCCACGCTTCGGACGCGTCGTGCACGCCCGCATCGCCTCGCCGCCTCCGAGCGTCGAAATGCGTCCGCCAATCAGCCTGGATCGCTGCGAGACGCGATGCGTTCTTCATGTTGGAGCGCGGAACGCCTACGGCGCTCAAATATTCTGAAAAATCGTGCGCTAAGACTTCCAGAGCGCTCTCACCACCAGTCGAGACGATCGCGCCCAAGGCATGCTCGATCGCCTCGACGTGTTTTTCCGGTATTGCCTTGACGGATTTCTCGAGTGCCTTGGCGACATTCTCGTCCCATCCCCGATCACGCCAGACTTTGATCACGTCCCGCATGCTCAATTTCGCGACGCGGCCGGACATTATGGTACCATCCTAAAAAAATTAATAGTACTGGGTATACGTTGCAGGTGCGGTGGTGCGCGTGCGTGACGTAGCCGGCTTCGCTGCGGCACGTTGCGTCGTCGCGGTCGATACGGAAGCCTTGGCGAGGATGCTCTGACCAATAGCGCCGGTCCGCTTGACGCAGTACCCTGTAACAGGATTCACGATCTGATCTGACCGGCACGCCTGAGGACCTGCGACTTTCTTTTTTTGAGATGCGGCGGTCGTGAATGCATTAACTTTCCGGCCCGCAGCAGCTGCTTCGGATGCATGCTCTCTCCTGATTGTGTTAATATGGCCAATACGTAACCCGAACCATGGTTTCCGTTTGACTGGCGGGGGCATAACCATTTTTTTGGGGGATGCTTTCTTGACAGGTGATGTGTGGATGAATTTCGGTGCGTTGTTAAACGTTTGCTTCTTATTGTTCTTTTTGGTATTGGTCAACTCAATTTTCGCCAAGACTTCGTGGATGTCGGGCTGTTGCGTGAGGTCCTGAAACTCTTCGATAGCTTTACGCGCATTGCCTCGCATCTTTTTGTACCATGGATACATCACGTAGCCGATCAATGCCGCCGTGATGACGAGAGCAGCTGATATTTGCAGAGTCTTCTGTGCTCTTTTGAGAACCTCTCGACCTAAAATGTGTGTTTTCTGTGTGAAGTAATTTGGGCGTGGGCTTGCGGTGCTTGTGAGTTTATGAGATGTGTGACTTAGCACGCATTGGTCGACCATAAGACGCGCCGCTGCCTTTTCAAGATTGGGATCAATGCCAGGATTATGGTTTTTGAGACTCTTCCGAGTACTCTCGATGAGATCATCACGGATTGCCTTAAGGTATCGAGGTTCCATATCACCACCTCGGTTCGTCCATTCCATCAAATGCATGTACTCGTCTGTAGTCAAGTCCATTGAAGCCACGAGATTCTTAGGGATTTTGCCATCTCCATCTTGAACTCGTTCTTTGAAAATACGGACAATGTCGTTCAGTTTCCTTGCTGGTGCTGCCTTGAACGCGTCACATACTGATTTTCTTAGATCTTCTGGGACTTTCTTCAATAAATAGTCTCTCCCCTTCAGGACAGATATACCTCCACCGTGTTGCACTGTCTTTTTTGCAACGAATTTCAAGTTATACTCCATATACTATATATAGATTGACATTTTTATTTTTATTTAGGTATTCCGTGTGTTTTGGGACCGCTTATTTGCATTGGCTTTCGCTAGACGATTCGCATGTGCCTTTGCCATTGCGTTACGCGCGTTTTTTCGCCGCGCGCGGTATGTGGCAATCTTAGCACTGATCTTAGATCGCAAACCTTGTGCGGCGCGTGTGACATGTGCCTTGTTCAAGTACGTCACGATTGATAACAAAATCATGATGAGAGACATGCCCGTGTATCTGTTCGGATTCAAGGCGAAATACTTTATACGAATCGCCCAAACTTCCAAAAGATACCCTGCATTTCCGATCCAACCAGTGCCACCGATATCGATTCCGTTCCAATAGGCGCGAGCAGGCGATGCTATTTTCTGATACATTCCCCAGCGCTGGACCTTGGGAGCTGCATTTCGAACTCGGCGGCCAGCAGTCTTCGCTCCCTCCCAGACAGAGACTGATCCAGATGCTAGTGCGGGTACACCTTGCGTTGCAAGATGTCCAAGAAAGCCTGAAACCAGATTGAAAATGGCCGTTAAAACACCTGCGCCTTCTTTGACGGCACCAGCCACCGCCGCCGCCGCCGCCGCCGCTGCTTTGGTTGCAATGAGTCCAGTCTGGAACGTTTGAGCATATGGGTTCAAACCTATCCCTAAAGCAATCGCCCACCGAGCAATAATTAAACCAAAATAAGTCATCACTTGTTTGATATGATCCTGTCCCTCGATTTTCTTTATAGCATTCTTAGATTCCTTGAGGTGGTACGCTTCATTCGAAACCATCATCAGGAGGATAATCCCAATTGAGGCCCAATGACCCTGCCCAAAACTTGCCATCACAAATGGTGTTGCCGCCATCGATGTCATTGCCGCTGCATTGACATCACTTCTGCTGAATTTTTGGAATAGAGGAAAAATTAGAGATGCAATGACCTTCGTGTGTCTTGGTAATTTGAGGACATCGGCCACCGTCAAAAGTGGTGTCACCCCAGCAAAAATCCCAAATCCCTTCAAATAATTTAGGAGGGGTGGCATTGCATGATCAACTGCAGATCGAAACGATTGATTCCCTGGGTCAGTGTTGTCAGTTAAAGTTTGTGCGTTCCCCAGGGCATGCCCGGCATCCATAGTCTGTTGTTGAGTGGGTGGTGAAGGTTGTCCAGACAGTAGTGGATTTGTTGCAATTTCCGCAGCTGCCCCTTCTGACACGGCCTTGGCAGTCGCATTTAGGACGGCATTATGAATTGCTTTTCTATTCTTTACGATTCCTGCCCCGCGTGTCGCAGCGAGCCTGCTCTGAATGAGTTGAATATGCTGTTCGTGAGTCATCAATTTATGGCATGCATTGATTCCATCCCGTCGACATACATTCAGGACTCGGGACGCCTGGGCCGGCGTGAGTGTATGGGCAATCTCCTTGAGTTGTTTTAACTGAATTGTTCTCTTCATAGGCTGTGTTTGTGGACCCTGCAGGGCCGCCAATTTGGGTTTCGGCGGACCGCGGGCTCGCGATGCTGGACGTGGCGCTGGACGTGGCGCAGCGGATTGCATCACCCCCACCGGCGCCTGGACCTTGGGTTTCTTCGAGGACCGATTCGCCGTGTTATTATTGTTGTTGTTGCTTCCTACGATGAAGTTGTTGTTGTTGTTGTTGCTGCTGCTCGTAGCGACATTCTTTCCAAGAACAAAGTTCGCATTCTTTCTGTTGTTCCTGCTGTTCGGGGAAGAGTTTGCAGGTTTAGGAGGCGCTCGTGTCCTCTTCGGCGGCATCTACAGACTCCCTTGTACTAGAAAGCAACATTTTTTTTCTATATCCACTTTACAATAATGCACTCCAACCTCCTGATTGAAGCTCTGGCCGTCGGCGCCATGACCGCGCTGGCACTCTGCATCGCGCGCCTCGTCACTCCAATCTCGACGATACGCGAAGCGCTTATCGTCGGGTTTGTTATCGGCGTCGTCTTCCATCTCGGATGCCAAGTCTCGGGAATTAACGCGTGGTACTGCAAACATGGCGCGGCATGCTCTTCATCATAAAAAATCATTCCCATTCGTCGACGCCTTTGAGTTTTTTCAAAGGCATTTGGATCGTCGTTGCGAAGTCTGCGTTATTTTGCCAAACTAAATGCGATGGTGCTGCGTACACATTGATCGTTCCTTCAGATATCATATCGCTCAAGACGGAATCGATTTGTTTCGTCACCATTTTGGAATGTTTGGAACTCAGGAATTTCTCGATACCGCGCCGATGTATAACGTATCCATGCAAGCCGAAGAAGCGTTTGACTTCCAGCATATCATCTTGGGACATCTCGTCGCACTCGTTGCAGACGTACCCCAACAAAACAATATCCCAATCGCGCGGCGGCCGAAGATCTTTCAAATGGTCGCCGATATTCCGTGCCATGACCGCATCATCCTCGAAAATCAGTGCGCATTCCGCATCGCTTTCGAGAATGCTGCGCCACAATGACACGTGCGATAACCAGCATCCGATCGCGCCTCGCGTTAATTCGTAGTGTTTGCTGCGGTACGTGAGACGTTCAGCCCTCAAGATCTCGCCGAGAGCTTTTGACGAGACGTGTTCGGCGATAGATACAGCGCGGCCGTCGATACCTTTCCAACGAATAAGACCTTTTCGTTCAGATACATCGCATTGTCCATATGCGCGCTTGAAGCTTTTGAGACGCGCTTCATCCTTGTCCATATTGATGACGTAGACATCGAAGCGGCGTCGCGCGAGTGGAGATGATAGGTGCGATATCGATCGAGGCCATACGAGCCATGCGACGATGATGAGAATGATGCATGCCGCAACGAGCGTCAATTGTACCTTGTACATTCCAATAAGACGAGAGATTTATTTAGCAGCGGCGGCTCAAATCTCAAATAAATATGGAATGTATTATTAGGCAACAATGCAACTCTCCGCCGGGACATTGCTCCAGATCGATGCAATCGGGCCGCAAGATGAGTTCCTTTCGTCCCTGCCCGGCACAGGACAAACGAACCCTCCATCGCATTTCAGGCAATGTGTTCGGCGCCATTCCCGATTCGCGATAGATGTTAAAGAGGAACGATTCCCGAACGGATTCTTCTTTGGATCGACGAATCGGATGGAGATCGGCCGGCGTGGCGATATGCTTGGAAATATCACTTTAGAGATCCGGTTACCTATTGTGCCAGGCGCAGACCCGGGCGATATGTGGATGGATTCTATCGGGCACGTCATTCTGCGGCGTCTTAATTTGATCGTCGATGATACTTTAGTGCAGAGCCAAGAACGATTATGGTACGATCTTTCAGACAAGATGTTCCTTTCGGCATCGCATTCACATGGCAAAAACGAGATGATTGGGAAAGGCGTATCGTTATCATTAACCAAATCTCACGTTATTTATGTCCCTTTGAAACTCTTATGCTGCAAATCGCATCATAAGAACCAGACGTTTCTTCCTCTCCTCAGCGTGCCAGGCTCGACTATCTCATTGACGATCGAATCGGAATCGTTCGAGAATTGCGTTGTTTCATATAATGGGAACGAGCCGCCTCTCACGCTCGATGTCCGCGCGCTGATCGAGTACGTTTTCCTGGATCCGTCCGAAAAGGAACGCATTACGCGACGACCAACGACGATCATGTTCGAAGATGTCCAAGATATGGAAGGTCGTTCGTACCAGGAAAGCAATTCGACCGATGGCGCGTTTCGTGTCCCGCTCGACCGCGTCGATGTCGATTTATCTGAATTAAATGTCCCGGTCAAAGCTCTGATTTGGGTATCTTATTTGACAAATTACGGGAATCTTTTCGAGTATACGAATGATATTTCAAGTGCAACTTTACTTCTGAGCGGCCGAGAACGCATAGAAATTCGAGAATCAGAGTACTTTAAGAAAATCGATCCTTATCATAATAATTTCAAAATGCCAGGTGATAATATTCACACATACTCGTTCTGTTTGGATATGGGTGGCCTTCAACCGAGCGGGCACCTGAGCTTCGATCAAGTGCATGCGCCAATTCTACGAACGTTCCTTCAAGAGAAACGATCTGATCTGACAGTGAAAGTTTTCGCCATGTGCTATAAAATGCTTGTAGTCGATCGAGGTCGTTTGAGCATGAAATTCGTGTGATCATACCACCGCATCGGGATCGGCATCGACGACGTAATACTTTTTCTTTGTCGTTGGGTTCGTTGTTATCGTGTACTCCGCGATCGTCGTGCGCTTCCTGTTGATACGCGCATCTTTCGAGACCGCTGACTCAGTGCGTTCGAGACATCCAAAAATTGAATCGCGGCGAACCCAAATGAAGATCGCCGCGGTTCATGTACGAAGAAAAAAATATCGAAATCAAAATCAGACATCGACCGCGAAAAGCAGTGCGAAAAGTGCGAGAATCAAGTACATTGTATCGTCCGGCGTCAACCTATCCAAAACTGACATCAACGAATCGTTGTTTCGTCGAGATTTTGCTAGTGCTTGGATATCACGCACGATAGATGGATCGAGGTACGGCAAAGCCGCTTCGAGGCCTCCTGATTTATACGCATCAGTCACGTGACGCCGCACGACCTTGGCATCGAGATGTTCGGGCGCGATGGGCGATGTGCCGGACCTGAGAATAGTGTTCTGATATTGCGAATCCTGGTACGGATTCTGTAAAATAGGCGCGAGCGTCGAAGTTCCCCACGCTTCTTCAATATCCGCAAATGGCGCGATTGACATTGCCTTCTTGTATGGTCTAGTATTTGAACGAGAAATTAATTTTACATATTATTTGCATAGATCGAATCACAACGTAATCACATTCTTGGACTTTTTCGCGGCTTTCCCTTTGCCATTGCCCTTGCCAAGATCGATCTTCTTGGTCGACGGATCACCCTGCTCGCTCCCGATACTCGTCATATCATCGGGAACAGACGCGAGATCTTCGCTCACGACATCCGATAAATGGCCGTCATCGCTCATATTGTCAGCCGTGCGTTTCGTGCCAGGCGCGAACTTGACGGCGCGCTGCTGCTCCTGGCCACCACCGGGAGGTCTCGGAGGTCCCGAAGGCTCGCGCGATAACTGGGGCATCTGGAACCCGCCAAGCGCCGCGCCGAGCCCGCCGAGCCCGCCGAGCCCGCCGAGGCCGCTCGCCATCCCGCCGCCACCGCCACCGCCACCGCCACCTGCGCCGCCCATCATCGCGCTCAGATCCATTGCCGGCGGCCGCATTTCGCGACGTGCACCTTGAGTCGGGACGCGGCCGCCTTGAGTTGCGGGATTGTGGACGCCTCCACCTGAGCCACCTGAGCCACCTGTGCCGCCACCACCAGAAGGCGCGGGACCAGGCGAAGCTGCCGCACCGCCTTCCACCGGAGAAGGCTGCTTGGTCATGGCCGCAAGCATCGACGCCATCATTTCGGGATTCGCAGTCATTGCCGGCATCGCTTGCTTCATCATCGTCTGCGAGAAGTGCCACATCATTCCGGATCCTGCGACCATCAGCATAAGCTCCAACTCCGGCGCCATCTGCACCTTATTTTTGTACTTGTCGTGTAAACGTTCGAAGACGCGATCGTAGTCGTTGATGGATGAATGGCAATTCTCCGACCATCCTTCGAGCTGAAGATCGAACGGATCGTAGCGCCTGTTGAGAAACTCCACGGCGCTCGTCAAACCCAGCAACATCTTCCTCTGAAACTTGATCGAAGCGTCCATATCCATCTCGGCACGTGCACGCGCCAGCTCGTTGCGCATCTCGCGAATATCTCCCGAAATGCCGAACGTGCGAACGGGCATGCCTGCCTTCTTGAGACGATGCAACTTCAAGAGCAGGTCGGTACGCTCTTCGTCAAATGTCCTGAACCCCTCGGCAGGCTTGAGGACTTCTTCAGGCTCGACATCCTCATACAGCTCCTCCTCCTCCTCTTCCTCTTCCTCCTCTTCCTCCTCATCTTCCTCCTCGTCCTCATCGCGCCCAGCACCACTCATCCTCGACCGACCGCCTCCACCTCCACGACCGACATCCTCGTCATCATCATCATCGTCCTCGTCATCTTCGTCGTCGTCGTCCGGGACGGGCCGAAGCTTGCGTGGATTCGCAAACTCCGCGAACGTCTGACGCACCTCGTTCGGCGGCGCTCGGAACTTATGGTGCGCCTGCTGGACGGGTCGACGGAATGTCGGTGGCGGAGCGACGCGGCGAATGTGTGGCGCTGGAGACGACTGTGGCGCGGGAGATTTCAGAGGCGCGTTGTTGGGCTGGGCGAAGGAGGAAGGTGGCGGAGGTGACGGTGCAGTATCGACCGTAATTAGTGGCGTGCGCGCGGTGCCTGTATCGGTAGATTGGGGCACCGCGAGCGTGGCTCCTGATGACCCGTTGCGATCGATCGTGATATCCATTCTTCTATGGTAAGATCAGAAAGATCTTCTTAAAAATAAACGCGTGGATCGTCTGCTTAACTGTCTGATTTATTTATTATTTATTATTGAAAATCGATGCTGATTTCATCTTGACGAGTCGCGATAATGTGAGGACAGATGGAGAGAGAAGGACCATGACCATACCCCACGTGAAGAGAACATGCATGCACATCAATCCACGCGCCAGATCGGTTTTCGGCGTGATCTCACCGGACATGACGTTCGTATGAGTCAACCACGCAAAGTACATCTTCGTTCCCGTCTTGGCTTTATGATCGACTTTAAAGTGTGTATTGAAATCGATGATGTGGTATATCGCGACCATTAATGAATAGACCATTATATTATACAGAATGATACCGTCAAAGAACTTGTTCTCGAAAAGCTTCATCAACGGGGCAACGAAATGCGCAATGCGTACGAGACTCATGTATAATACCACCACCAAATAAAATCACGTCGCGTCGAATTGAGAGGCACGCGCGGCGCAAATAGCCCGCCATGAGCTGGGTGGAGACCTCGCGATTTCCTCGAGCGTATCCATGTGCGTCTCGATAGTATTGGCAAAGACGGGCCGCTTACATATATTCTTCATCATCTCCAGCGTCACCCATTGAGTGTCGATCTTTTCAACGTACATCCGATGTAAATTCTTGCTCCGTAGAAACCCCAGGAGTTTTCGAACGGTACTGCGTAAATGCGGTATATATGGGACTTGCGTGACGTACATATAATATGCCGATCCGCCCTGCGTCGTTCCCTGTAACATAATTGCTGTCTTGGGCGTGATACGTGCTCGAAGTTGCTTAACATCGATTAATAAGCCGTAAGTTTCCTCATAGAACTCTCGACATGCCGTCCCGATCTTATCACGATCGCCCCGATCGACTTTTCCGCCTTGATCACTATACGAGCCGTCGCGAATATCTTTGCCGATGAGGAAGAGCGCGCGGCCCTTGTGCCATGTGACAGGCAAGACTCCCGCTGCGTAATGAATCATCGTTCTATCCCTGGCGTATGACCTCATTATATTAGACTCGAACAAACGCGCGGCCAAAATTGTTGTATGCAACATCAGATCGTCGTAACTCTACAAAATGAAATTTACACATTGACGAAATAATATTTCATGCCTGTCGTCTTGCTCGTCGTTATCTTTCGCTTCTTCGCATCTTCGTCGTTATCCTTCGCTTCTTCGCATCGCTCGTCGTTATCCTTCGCTGCTTCTTCTTCGCACGTCCTGTTGAAACGCGCAGCATCCGAGACCGTTCGCTGGGAAACTTTCGTACGCTTCGCGGCCTCCACATGCGATCCGACAATCTGACTCGTACCCGAATCGATATCGGTGATTTTGACGCGTTTCCTCAATGTCGTCGCGAGATTATCGTGACGATCGAGGCAGTTATCGGAATGCGTCCCGATCTCGAGGTTCGATACGTGATAATTGGATTTCTCGTTGTTGAAGTGCTTGATAACCAATCCATACTTCGCGAGCTCATCGGCGAATTCGGAGTATGACGATGTGAAATCCTTGAAGTACGCTGCCGATAATCGTGCCGATGCCAATTTTTTCCGTGCGCCTGCGGTTATTTGGATGTTGGTGCGGAAGAGGTATGCAACGATCATGTGACACTTAATTTTCCAACATTTCGGAATGCCCTTGATGTCCTTGAGCGTCACGCCGATCGTTGGGTAATCGCAGCCCGACCCGATGCGTTTGATATCTTTTGTTTTTTTATCGGGGTAAAAAATCCACATATTCGAATGGAACGTCCACCCATTCCACTCGACGGCATCGGAAGGCTCGCCGTGCTTTGAAGTCAGC
>Ga0209230_10000091_pt1 | contig 33198 bp, 31 predicted proteins | sample LakOntMetagenome_FD_187467 | JGI IMG/M metagenome (GOLD analysis project Ga0209230, IMG submission 187467) | Freshwater and sediment microbial communities from Lake Ontario - Sta 18 epilimnion Metagenome (SPAdes) (version 2) | ecosystem: Environmental > Aquatic > Freshwater > Lentic | place... | reverse complement strand
TACCAAGTGCAACTATTGCAACGGTTGAAATGGCAGCGGTTGAACCAACGCGATCTTTGAGTAATGCAGCTGACCAGAACGATGTAGCAAACTCAGATGAAATACATGCCACAAATCCAAACCAAGCTAACCAAAACTTTGGTGACATCTTTCCACTTTGAGGTCCGCTCTCATCTGGCACATGTTCTTCAACTTCTTTTTCGCGTCCCACTAAAACCAAAATCACTGCAACTGGAATTGCAAGCAATAAACCTAGACGCCAGAAATTTGGATAGAGCGATGCGATTGTTCCAATGAGGGCAGTTCCGGTAACAAAGCCAACGGATGCGATTCCATTTGCCTGTGGGATAGCAACTTCTGCAGCTTTTCCATAGTGGTGAGACATGGAGGAGAGCATTGTGTTGATGACCATTGAGGTGCCAAAGCCTGCGATTAATGTTGCAGGAATTGTGAGAATGACTGGTGGTGAGATAACAAAGAGAAAAAGACCTACTAAGAAAATCCCTAGGCCAATCCACTGTGATTTTGTCCGGCCAAACTTATGAGCCAAATGCGGGTTGGCATAACCAGCGGCAATGGATGCAACTCCCATAGCTGTTCCATGCAGGCCAGCAATTGTCAGTGATGTTCCTTGATCAGCGCGCAGTAGTGATTGCGCCGGCCCAAAGCCGCCTAGGTAAAAGTTAACAATTGCGGTTTGGGTAGCAACGATCCAGAAAAAGCGATCTCGCTGAAAGGTTTTAGGCACGGTGTATTAAAGCGTAGATATGCATGTAACACCAAGAATCCATGATGCAGTTAAAGCACCTGCGGTTATTAGGGTAGGACTACGGGTAATACCTATTCAATTCCCACTTTGAGTTGGTGTTATCTCTCTCATATCGTAAACGATCATGCAATCTGGAGTATCTACCCTGCCAAAATTCAATAGTTAATGGAGTGACACGATAACCACCCCAATGTGGTGGGCAAGGAACACTTGTTCCTTCCGGCCATTTCTGTGCAGCCCCTTCATAGCGTTGTTCTAACTCTTCACGAGTTGCAAGAGGTGATGATTGATGACTTGCCCATGCACCAATCTGTGAACCCCAAGGTCTTGTTGCAAAATAATCTTCGGACTCTTGTTGGGAAACCTTTGCAGCCACGCCACTGATAGCAATTTGGCGCTCCATGGCATACCAAGGAAATAGCAAACTAACCTGTTCATTAGTCTCCATGGCATGTGCTTTGCGTGATGAATAGTTAGTGAAAAAAGTAAATCCACCATCGGAGATATCTTTGAGCAAAACAGTTCTTGTGCTGATTGAAGAATCAGTAGCCAGAGTTGAAAGCACCATTGCATTGGCTTCAACGATCACTGGATTTTCATGGGCTTGGCGCAGCCAGTCAGAGAACGCGGTGAAAGGGTCGGCATCTAAATGCTCCAGGCCCACCTCACCATAGGAGCGGCGCATCGCCCGGATCTCATCACGGGAAAACATCTCTTCTTCCATGGATGTATCGAACCTCACTTTGGCTCCGAGTGCATCCTCATGGCCATGTGGTCGCCAGCACCCCTTGCTTGGGGGCAGAATTGCCCCGTGCAAGAAACTTTACTTCGCTCAAAGGGAGCTCACCGTGTCAGATGATTTCAAGCCAGGTCTTGAAGGTGTAATTGCGTTTGAGTCGCAAATTGCTGAGCCAGATAAAGAAGGTAGCTCACTTCGCTACCGCGGAGTTGATATTGAAGATCTAGTTGGACGCGTTTCGTTTGGAAACGTATGGGGACTACTTGTTGATGATGAGTTTAATCCAGGTCTTCCCAATGCAGAAAAGTTTCCTCTCCCAGTGCACTCAGGTGATGTGCGCGTAGATGTGCAAGCAGCGATTTCTATGTTGGCACCAGCGTGGGGATTCAAACCACTTCTAGATATTGATGATGCAGAAGCTCGCAGCAATCTTGCTCGTGCATCTGTGATGGTTCTTTCATACTTAGCACAAGCTGCCCGCGGACAAATCGCACCAGTTATTCCAGAATCTGAAATTGACAAGGCACACACAGTTATTGAGCGCATGATGATCCGTTGGCGCGGAGAACCAGATCCAGCACATGTTCGTGCAATTGATGCTTACTTTGTTTCAGCTGCAGAGCATGGAATGAATGCATCAACATTTACAGCTCGTGTTATTGCTTCCACTGGTGCTGATGTTGCAGCTGCGCTTTCAGGTGCTATCGGTGCGATGTCTGGTCCACTTCATGGTGGTGCACCATCACGTGTTCTACACATGATTGAAGAAGTTGAGAAGACTGGCGATGCAACGGCATATGTAAAGGGATTGCTAGATCGCAAAGAACGTCTGATGGGATTTGGTCACCGCGTTTATCGCGCAGAAGATCCACGTGCTCGCACATTGCGTCGCACAGCTAAAGAATTAAATGCACCTCGCTATGCAGTTGCTGAAGCGTTAGAACAAGCAGCGCTAAAGGAACTTCGTGAGCGTCAACCAGATCGTGTTCTAGAAACAAATGTTGAGTTCTGGGCAGCGATTATTTTGGACTTTGCAGAAGTTCCTTCGCATTTATTTACTTCAATGTTTACTGCTGCTCGCACTGCAGGTTGGTCGGCGCACATCTTGGAAGAAAAGCGCACAGGTCGTTTAATCCGCCCATCAGCACGCTATATCGGTAAGGCTCCTCGCAAACCTGAAGCCGTTAAGGGCTGGGATGGCACGGTCGAGCAGCTCCATAAGTAGAGCAGGCCAGTTAGTCAAAATAATGCTTAAATCAGTCCATGCCTAAGACAAGCATCATCTGGTTTCGACGAGACCTTCGCATTAATGACCACCCTGCGCTTTTGGCTGCAATTGAATCATCAGAGAAGGTGATTCCACTTTTTATTCTTGATAAGGCACAGATTCAAGAGGCCGGTGCAAAGCTATTGGCATACATGGGCCAATCGTTAAAAAGATTAGATGAATCACTTGGTAATAATCTCCACATCATTGAAGGTGATCAAGTGGAAGTCCTTTCTGCTCTTATTAAAAAGTATGAGGTTCAAGAGGTTCATATTTCGGCAGAGTATGAACGATATGGCGCAGAGCGAGATGCTCGAGTGGAAGCGGCTGGAATTAAGTTAGTTCGCACAGGTAGTCCATATGCCGTTACACCAGGTCGAGTTCTAAAGCCCAGTGATGGAACTCCATACAAGGTTTACACGCCTTTTTATAGAGGGTGGCGAACTCATGGTTGGCGCGCACCCGCTGTGACACCAAAGAAAATTAACTGTGTAGAACCAACTGCTGAGTACCGTAATTTCCCAGATTTCAAGTTACCTGAAGGTGTTGAAATCATCGAGGCCGGGGAAGCGGCAGCGTTAGCTAGGTTTAAAGAGTTCAGCAAAAAAGCTATTGATTCATACGATGAAAATAGAAATTTTGCAGGCATAGATGGAACTTCAAAGATGAGTACATATTTAAAGTTTGGTGAGATTCATCCACGCACGCTTCTTCAAAACTTAGGGGAGAGCAAGGCTCACGACACTTTCCGTAAAGAGATTGCATGGCGTGAGTTTTATGCCGATGTTCTCTTTAACAATCCCATGACTGATCGTGAGTACTATGCACCTCGCTTTGCTGATATGCGCTATGACAAGCCTGGTGCACAATTTAAAGCGTGGTGTGAAGGCACAACCGGTTATCCATTTGTTGATGCAGCTATGCGCCAACTAATAAAGGAAGGCTGGATGCACAATCGCACTCGCATGGTTGTCGCATCCTTCTTGGTAAAAGATCTGCATTTAGAGTGGCAGCTAGGTGAGAGGTTTTTTGCTGAGCATCTGGTTGATTTTGATGTTGCTTCAAATGCCCATGGTTGGCAGTGGACTGCTGGTACTGGAACTGATGCATCTCCTTATTACCGAGTCTTTAATCCAATTGAGCAGGGCAAGCGCTTTGATGAAAATGGGGATTACATCCGAAAGTATGTGCCAGAGCTTGCTCACCTATCTGCTGGCGAAATCCATGAACCATGGCTCTACTTAGATGGATACAGCAAGGGCTATCCAGAGCGAATAGTGGATCATGCAGTGGAGCGTTTGGAATCTTTGGAACGACTAAAAGAGATTAAAGCCGACAAACCCCTAGACCCTCGCGCTTAGCTCGATACATCGCATCATCTGCCCTGCGCAATAAATCTGGGGAACCAGTATTTTCTGCCACACCAATGCTCACATCTATGTTGATGTGTTGATTATCAATATCAAAGGGATAACTTAACGTTGCCCGCAACGCCAGCGCCACATCCATTGAATACTCATATGCACCTTCAATTAACACACCAAATTCATCTCCTCCTAGACGCGCTAATAGAGCACCGGAAGGTAGGGCTCGTGCAAAGCGCATAGATACTTGTTGTAGTACTTTGTCACCAGTTGCATGCCCATGCAGATCATTAACTGGTTTAAAACCATCAAGATCGAGCAATAACAGCGAGCCATCTTTATCAACAAAGTTTTCAATCTCACTAATAAGGCGTCTGCGATTAGGCAGCCCCGTTAACTCATCTGTGCGGGCCAAGATTCTTTCATGACCGATATTTCTTGCTTGCTTAAGTGCAATTGTCATTCGGATAAATGCCAGCATGAGAGTGCTAACGGCTGGAATCAAGATAAAGGTTGGAAAGTATCCAGGCTTAATGGCTATTAATGCTAAAAGAGTGGCACTTAAGAAAACAGAGAGTGCGATGAAGATTGGATTTACAGATGCTACAGATTCCTCATCTTTGCCTGGGTGCCACGTACTCTCTGCAAGGAGCACTAAACCCAATAACCAACCATCATCGACAATCGAACCAAAAGAATAGATTCCATTGAGATGTTGCCATAGGAATAGAAAGTCCGTAAAGGTAAAGGCAATAGTGCCAGCACAAACAATCAGAGATCTTTGTGACCAGCCATGAGATGCAATTGTTGCCATTGTTAAGGAAATTAGAATTAAGTCACAGACCGGAAAAGTTAGAGCAAAGAGGGCATCACTTAACTTTCCACCAAAGTGTGGCAATACAGGTTTGAGCGCAAAGGTTGTTCCTAACACTCCAAGCCCAAGTCCGACAATGGATGCATCAAAGATCTCTAGGACCGTTGATTTTCGCGAGGAATTAATAAGGCGGGGTAGTCCGATGACGGCGCAGGGATAGAAAAGTAGGTAGGCAGTATTTGAAACAAGTGAGCTCACTTCAGGCAAGGGATAGAAGGAAGCTGCACTAGCTAGTACAGAACCAAAGAGCCACAAAGAAATCGCGGTGATGAGTAAAGGCTTAGAGAGTGGATCAGAAATTCTCTGCGCAAGTACAATGACAATGATTGCAAAGAAAGGAATTGCGTTATAGAGGTAGAGCTCGACTAGTTTTGAACCATTAAAAGGTGAAAAGTGAGTGAAGAAATGCACGAGCAGAAGTGATGGACCAACTATGCGAAGGGTTCGTATAGCCATCTTCTTAATCTAGGTCAGGCAAAAACTGGGATTGAATAGGGAAAGCCCCGTTATTTCTAACGGGGCTTTTACCTACAGTTATTTGGCTTTAGAAGCCCTTAGTACAAATCAACTGTGCATTTGCCTTTGTATTGGCAACATCAGCTTTTAGCTGTGCTGGCTGAGTTGTGGCAGCTAATTTAGCCGCTTCAAGTTTGCGAATATTGAGAGTAATTTTGTTAACTTGGCTTGTGTAGAGACGTGCAGCTGATGTCCACGCTGACACAGCAGATGTATACGCCTTCTTATCTGCAGCACTCGTTGCTGCAGCAAGCTTTGCCTGTGCGGCAGTCAAGCGCAAATTAGTATCATCCACTTTCTTCTGTGTTTCAGCCTTATTTGCTATCTCAGTTGTAATTCCAAGATCAATGACTGGAATCTGAGCAGTGAGATTTGCTGTGAGGACTAATGAATCCTTTTGTGACTTCAAATAAGCGCCAGCTGAATTAAGGCAATCGAGTGAAAGCCATGTCAATTTTGTACTTGTTGACAATGGGTTCTTTGCGCACTTGTATTTGCTGCCACTAACAGCTGTAGTTTGATTGAGCTTCTTGCAGGCAACACCATTTGAAATCTTGACAGCTGCGGTAGCAGGGGTAGCAATCATGACACCACCGGCGACGACGAGTGCGAGTGCGAGTGAAGCGAGTTTACGCATCAGAAAAACCTCCATTGGATATGGGCTAATCGTAGCCAGCCGGTAGTTAAAAACTCCTGGGAACCCGCCCATGAAGCCAATGAATTCACTGTGAGATTAGTCAGGAATTACTTTTTGCGCGCTTTAATGCGCACGTTCATGCCAATCTTTCGCACCATTGGACGTGGAGCGTTGCGCATTACAAAGGTGAGGAGTTGGTATTGCCAACCCGGAACACTTACCGCTTTGCCAGCAACCGCATCTTTCCAAGCTGCAGCAACGAGCTTGTCGGAGTTAAGCCACATAAACGTTGGCAGAGCTTTCATAGACATGCGACCACGCTGGTGAAACTCAGTTCTAGTAAATCCAGGGCAAAGAGCACTGACTTTGACATTAGTTGATGAAAGCTCAGTGTGAAGAGATTCAGATAGAACAGTCAGATAAGACTTTGAAGCACTATATGTTCCACCTGCGATCCAGCCAGCAACTGACGAGACGTTAATGATGACGCCCTTATTGCGCTCTTTCATCCCAGGCAATGCAACATGCATTAAGCGCATGGGGGTTCGCACAAGGACATCAAGTAATTGTTGTTCAGCATCTAATTGACTCATCGTAAAAGCTTTATTGATTCCAAAACCAGCATTATTGATTAAGACATCTATTTGATTATTTGCAATGAAATCCTCAATAGTTTTACATCCTGCATCAGTGGCTAGATCTGCTTGAATGACTGTGGTGGCAATCCCGAAGGTGGATTCAAGGCCTTGTGCTCGTTCTTGGAGTCTAGGTAAATCACGGGCAACTAAAACTATGTTGTAACCATTGTGTGCCAGCAATCGCGTGAAACTTTCCCCGATTCCAACCGTTGCACCTGTAACCAAAGCCCATGATTGCATTTAATTCTCCTCATTGACTCTTAGTTCGCCAACTGCTCCAGCAGGAACAAATGGTGCACGTGGTGCCACTGCATTCAATCTCTTGTAGGGCAGATCTTGAGCAGGTCGTGAATCTACATCACCCTTGTTAGGCCAGAAAGATAGTGCACGTTCTGCCTGCGCAGTAATTGTTAGCGATGGATTAACACCAAGATTTGCAGTAATCGTTGAACCATCAACAATATGAAGTGTTGGATAGTTCCACACGCGGTGATAAGGATCAATAACTCCTTGGCTCTGATCACTTCCTATTACGCACCCCCCAACAAAATGTGCCGTAAATGGGGCATCTATGAGATCGCCAACATGTCCACCGGCTATTCCGCCATGCTTTTGTGCAATACGCCTTACCGCTTCATTAGCTGCTGGAATATATGTGGCATTGGGATGCTCTGGATCATTAGTTGAAGTTAAGCGCCAGCCAAAGAGTGATTTCTTTCCACGCACAGAGATTGATGAATCAACATTTTGCATCGTTAGGGCAATGACTGTCCGCTGACTCCAGCGGCGCACATTTAAAATCTTGAGGAGTAGTTTTGGATTAGCCACAAATTGCTTCCACCATTGTTTACGGCGATCTTGTGATGAGTAGCCATCGGTCATGATGGTCTGTAATAAGCCCATTAAATTAGAACCTTTGCCATATCGAACTGGCTCAATGTGTGTATTTTCATCAGGGAAGAACGATGAGGTAATAGCACTGCCATCGCTGTAGTCAATATCAGTATTTTGCATGAGGGCACCGGTTAAAGCTTCACTGTTAGTTCTAGATAAATCACCCAAGCGATCAGAGATCTCTGGCAATACTTTGCCATCTTTCATCTTGTGAAGCAGTTTTTGGGTATTGAATGTTCCAGCAGCAACAATTACATCTTTAGCAAAAAATACTGCACCTTTTTGGCCCAGCCAGTCATCAGTCTTACGCGTTGAAATCTTCCACTCACCACTAGGGAGTTTCTCAATCTTTGTTGCAGTAGTCATTGGGAAAACTTCTGCTCCAGCTTTTTCAGCTAGTCCTAAATAGTTTTTAGGCAAAGTATTTTTGGCATTAAATCGGCACCCACTCATGCATGCACCGCATTGCATACAACCATTGCGATCAGGCCCAACACCACCAAAAAATGGATCTTTACTTGCAACACCTTTGCCATCACCAAAATAGATTCCAAGTGGGGCCATTTTGAAAGTGTGACCAACACCCATTTCTTCAGCAGCTTCTTTCATAGCCTTGTCACTGTTAGAAAAATAAGGGTTTTCTGCAACACCCAACATGCGTCGAGCTTGGTCATACCAAGGCTCTAACTCTTCTTTCCAATTAGTAATTGATGCCCATTGTTTATCGGTGAAGTATTTATCTCCTGGTTGATACAAAGTGTTGGCATAAACCAATGAACCTCCGCCAACTCCAGCCCCAGCTAATACCAATACATCTGGCAAGACATGAATGCGTTGAATGCCATAAAGACCAGCCTTTGGAGCAAATAGGAATTTACTTATGCGCCATGATGTCTTGGGGAAATCTTTATCTCGAAAGCGCCTTCCTGCCTCAAGGACGGCGACGCTATAACCCTTCTCACGTAGGCGTAGCGCAGATACGGAGCCGCCAAAGCCGGATCCGATTACTACAACATCAAATTTTTTCTTCACGAATCTTCCATGTCGTTCCATAAGATTCGAGGGAATCTAAAAATGGCTTCGCATCAAACCATTCAGGACCAGCAACTCCTTCAGGCTTCCAAACTCCTTTATGTATTAACTCCATAGCGATTACTGGATTGAGTGCGGTCTGCCAAACGACTGCTTGGTCACCATATTCCTTCATCGACCACTCATTATCAACCACGTTGTACATATAACAAGCGTACGGCTTTCCATCCTTATTTAAGCCCTTTACTAATGCACCCGCACAAGTTTTGCCTTTCATACGCGAACCTAACGTTGCTGGATCGGGTAAAGAGGCAGCAAGTAAATCGCGAGGAGAAACTGAAATTCCCTGAACATCAACATTTTCTTTTCGATCCATACCAAGCATATGAATGGTTTTCAAAGTTGTAATGAACTGTGCACCGAGCCCATATTTAAAGTTAACTTTCTTAGCATCAACTTTTTGGGGAATTAAAACGACTTCTTCGTGTTCAACATTTACACATTCAACAGGACCAATACCTTCAGGGAAATCAAAAGTTTCAATCTCACTAAATGGCTCAGTAGTGAACCAACCACGTCCGTCCTCCCATACTAAAGGGGGATTTAAGCATTCTTCGATAGTTGTCCAGATTGAGAATGATGGTGCAAATTCATAACCTTCAACCGTTAAATTAGATCCATCCAAAATTGTGATGGAATCAATGACAGAGAAAAGATAATCTGCGGCATAACGAGCAAAGACATCACTCATTCCAGGCTCTATACCCATGCCAACGAGAGCGTATATATCGCGCTCTTTCCAGTTCCAATCTCGTGCAAACTGCTCATCACCTAGTTTTACGCCAGTCTCAGAGTTTGGATAGTGAGGGTGTGGGCGGGACAAAGACATTGCCATGTCAATGTAATTAGTACTCTCAATTTCACATGCTAAAAAAATCGGCATCACAAAACGGGGATCAACAGCGTTGACTACAACATCTGGTTTTACTTTACGGATAAGTGCTCGAATATCTTCAAGCTCAGCAGCATTAACTTCTGCCGCAGCAAATCTCGAATCCTTAACACGCACGACAGCCTCTTCAGCACGCGAGAGAGTGCGATCGGCAATAACTAGTGAAGAGATAAATGACTTACGAGATGCGATATTGACAATAGCTCTGCCAACGCCGCCCGCGCCTATTACTAGCGCCTTCATTGCTGGCCCCACATGAGGAAATAGCATCCTTTTCGATTGTTTTAATCAGTCTAGCCTTGCCATTAATTCATGACAAGATTGCCCCTGCACAATCTAAGTCCCCGTAGCTCAGTGGATAGAGCAACCGCCTCCTAAGCGGTAGGTCGCAGGTTCAACTCCCGCCGGGGACACATACTTTAAATTAATGCTTGAGAGTGAATTTTTGCATCCACTTAGGTGCCCACCAGTTGCGTTCGCCAAATAAACGCATGAGTGCTGGAACAAGAAGTGCGCGCACAATTGTTGCATCCAAAATAACTGCTAGTGAAACACCAAAACCCAACATCTTAATTGATGTAACACCACTTGTAATAAAGGAGGCGAAAACAACGGCTAACAAGAGCGCAGCTGCCGTAATGATTCGAGCAGATCTCTGCAGACCCACAGCCACGGATTCAACGTTGCTCTTTCCACTCAAATGTTCTTCACGGATGCGCGATAGTAGAAATAGTTCGTAGTCCATTGAAAGTCCAAAAACAACCACTGCTACCAGAATTACCGAACCGGTATCTAAGGTTCCAGTGACAGTGAAATCACCCACCAACCACTTCAAGTGGCCGTCGATAAATATCCATGTAATTGCACCCAAGGTTGCGACTAATGAGAGCCCATTTAATATCACTGCTTTAATCGGCAAGATGATTGAACCGGTAAAGATGAAGATTAGAATCAAAACAGTGAGTGCTATCCAACCCAAAGCCCAAGGCAATGTTCTAGCGATTCCATCTTGCGAGTCGGTGAAATCAGCAGCCGCTCCACCGATGAGTGTGCCAGCAGGTTTGTCCAGATCTCGAATGTCGTGAATGACCTGTAATGAATCCGTGCTTCGAGATGGCACTGAGGATATAACCTGCACTCGAATGTCTTGGCTATAAACCTCAATTGCACCAACACGGACGATGCCATCAACTTTTTTGACCTCATCTAAGAAAGTAGTGATTTCACTTTCTCGCCCAACACCGTTTAGTACTACAACTTCAATCGGGCTACCGATTAATCCGTCAAAGCGGTTATCAACTACTTCAGCTGCAATTGCTGCTGGATCTGATGCAGGCAGAACTCTTGAGTCAACCTGGGCGAAAGAAATATTAGTAACCGGAGCAGCCATTACTCCTAAGACAACTAAGCAAGCAAGGACAACTGGAATAGGGCGCTGCATTACGTTACGTGCAGTTCGTGCCCAGCGACCATCTTCTTTGGGAGTAATTGCACCTTTTCGCACAACACCCTTATCAACCTTTTCGCCAAGCACGGCAAGAAGTGCAGGCAGAGCAATCGCCGCACCAATAACTGCAAATGTAATGACAGCAACACCTGCATAGCCAAATGATTTCAAGAACTCAAGTGGAAAGAAGAGTAGTGATGCCATGGTGACAAAAACAGTCAGCCCTGAATAGAAAACTGTTTTACCTGCTGTAGCAACAGTTGTGACAACAGATTCTTCAACGCTATGGCCGTTATGAAGTTCTTCGCGGAATCGATTAACCATGAGAAGTGCATAGTCGATACCTAAGCCCAGTCCAAGACCAGTGATGAGATTGAGGGCGAAGACGCTGACGTTAGTGAACAGCGTCAATATGTAAATAATAAAGAAAGAGCCAAGGATTGCTGTTACACCCACAAATAGCGGTGTTGCTGATGCAACAAGAGCTCCGAAAACAAAGACAAGCAGAAGAAATGTAAGAGGAATAGCAATCGATTCAGCAAGAATCAAATCCTTTTCAATTTTGTGATTGATTGCATTTGTTATTACACCTGCACCAGATGCGTAGATTTGAACATTCTTGTACTTACCATCGAACTCTTCTTGCAATGACGCCCCTAATGAACCAAGGGCATCCCAATCAAAAGCATCAAGATCTGAATACACCAAGATGAATCCTGCTTTTCCATCAGTGGATCTCATGGTTGGCGAACCACCAGTTGACCAATAGGAATAGGTTTTAGAGACTCCCTTGTGGCCTTGAATCTTCTTCTCAATTTCAATTGCAGTTGTGGCAACTGCTGGATCATCGATAGTAGAGCTTGCGGAGTCCACGACCATGACAACAACTGGCTCTTCAGCACCAAAGACATCAACAACATATTTAGCTGCTAGCGCAGATTCACTATTAAGGTCTGAGTAGCCGCCGGAATCTAAACGTCCAAAAGATAAGGAACCAACTGCGCCAGCGAGGATGGTTGTAATAATGAAGGTTAAAAGGACTACCTTGCTGCGCTTAACAATGAACTTTCCAAGCTTCTCAAACACGTTTCTTACTCCTTAGATGTAGACTTAAAACTATGAGTGATCTCTTTCCTAATGTGACATCAGATGAGATCGATCCTGAAGCCGCGGCAGAACAGTTACGTCGTGAAGAAGAAATTAAGTTAGATAAACCGCCCCATCACCAGGATTAATCTGCCTTAGCTGCCGGAGTTGGCGCAGCCACGGGAGTAGTTTTAGCGGGTTCACTTACAGTTGTCTTTTTTACTGAATCAGTTTTATAAAATCCAGAGCCTTTGAAGACAACTCCTACGGCGCTATAGACCTTGCGGATTTCACCTTTGCACTGCGGGCACTGGGTGAGTGAGGCATCGCTAAAGGATTGGATAGCTTCAAATTCATGCTCGCAAGCGTTACATGCATATTGGTATGTAGGCACTAGCGCTCCAATCTTTAAATATGGCCCTGTTCCAACCCCTTGGGGTAGAAGCCAAGTCTAAAGAAGTGAGACGATTGGCGCGAATTCAACCCCAAGATTTGGAGGAGATCTAAGTGAAAATCACTCGAGTCCGACAATTCTTGGCCGCTTTAGCCCTACTTGGCTTTTTTGGTATCTCAACAGCTGGTGCAAACTCACTTATTACTACATTACCAATAAGTGGATCAACAATCACAACGGCTCCTATGTCTGTAACTCTAACAACTCAGAAAGCCCTACTTGCTGATGCTAATGAAATAGTAGTGACAGATCCTGCAGGAGTTCGCGTTGATGATGGCACCATAACAATTACTGATGTCTCAGCAACTATTGGCTTGAAGCCACTGGTTGAGTCTGGAATCTATAAAGTTTCATACACTTTGTATTCAGAGGCAGATGCTGTTCTGGAAGGTTCATTCACATTTAACTTCTCTGCCCCAACTGTGATCTCACCTAATGAAGCAACACCTACCCCAACACAATCTCAAACACCTGCAAGTAGCAGTTGGGGTACAAACATATTTATTATTTTTCTTTTGATCATGGCATTCTTAGTATTAATCGCACTCGTGTTCTATGCACGAAAACTCTTTAGGGAACGATGATTGCTTTAAGTACAGTTTTCAAATATCTATCCCTTTTAGGAAGTTTTTCAGTAGTTGGAACGCTATTAGCAATGGGCTTCTTACTTCTTGATTCCCATGGAAAGCTATCAACTTCGGCGCAAAAGCTTCGCACAATGTTATGGATTTCAGGACTCACCTGGTTTATCGGAAGCGTTGGAACAATTCTCTTTACGTTGGCAACTATTCTCGACCAACCTCTATCAGTTGCATTAGATACAACAGTTCTGCGCTCTTTCATTACGCAAATTACCTTGGGTCAGTACTTGTTTTTCCAATCCCTTGTTGCACTTTTCATTACCTTTGCTTCAATTCGTGTAAACAAAATTCTTACGGTTATTACCCTGCTCATTGTTACCCTCATTGGTTTAGTTACCCCGGTTTTTCAGAGCCACTCGGCTTCAAGTGGCTCACACGCACTAGCTATTGGTTCTCTAGTAATCCACGTGGTTGCACTATCTCTCTGGGTGGGTGGCGTAATAACTCTTGCACTATTGGACCCTGAAGATAGACCGATCGCAGTTCCACGCTTTAGCGAATTAGCTTTGTGGGCTGCTATCGCTGTCGTATTAAGTGGAACAGCAAATGCTTGGGCCCGTCTGGATTTTAAAGAGGCGTGGAACAGTGCATATGCATGGGTAGTAATTGGTAAAGTAGCTCTAACGATTTCTTTAATAACTATTGCATATGTGCACCGTAAGAATTTAGCCCTTCGTAGCTCAATTGACTGGAAAGGCTTTGCGCGATTAATTTTTGCAGAAAGTGTAATCATGGTTGTCACAGTTGCAATGGGTGCATGGTTATCTTCAAATCAAGCTCCATCAAGACCTGAACCAGCCAAGTTTGATCCTGGATTAGCGATTGCAGGAATTTCTACACCACCGGAACCAACTTGGAGCCGGATCCTGTTTAGTTATGAACCAGATGCACTGATGATTGGAATCTTAGTTACAGCCGTTGCGCTCTATATTAAAGGTGTTGTTGTTCTTACAAAGCGTGGTGATAAGTGGCCAGTAGGTCGCACCATTTCATTTGCCCTTGGAATATCAGCAATAGATTTTGCAACTAGTGGTGGTCTTGGCTTGTATGCAAACTTTGCTTTTTCATATCACATGGTTGCGCACATGGTTCTTGGAATGATTGCACCGATTGGAATTGTGCTTGGTGCGCCAATTACGTTAGCGCTTCGCACTTTGCCACAAGGCAGAAATAACGATGAGCGCGGTGTGAGAGGTTCACTACTTGCTGTGCTGCACTCCAAATTAGCAGTTTTTTTTACCAATCCAATAGTGGCGTTAGCTCTCTTTGACGGCTCACTCTTTGCTCTCTACTTCACAGATCTATTTGGCTCAATGATGCAATCGCATGTGGGCCACTTGCTGATGAATATTCACTTCCTACTTGCTGGAATCCTTTTCTTCCATGTTGTTATTGGAATCGATCCAAACCCTCGCAGAGTTCCACATTTAGTGCGCATCGTTATAATTTTTGCCGCAATGAGTATTCATGCATTCTTCTCAGTAGCACTCATGTCTACTACGACTTTAATTGATGGCGGCTACTTCAGTTCCCTTCAATCACCATGGCTGGTTGATCTACTTGCTAATCAGCGCATGGGCGGTTCATTAGGTTGGGCGATGGGAGAGATCCCGATACTTCTAGCGCTAGTTGCTACCTTCATTAGCTGGGTGAGAGATGACTCACGTGAAAGCATGCGAATTGATAAAAATGCCGCACGTTCGGCAGCTATGGGCCAACCAGATGAGTTGGCTACTTATAATAAGTATTTACAAGATCTAGCCCAACGCGATAGAAATGAACCCTAATGGCAAACTTATTTGATATTCCCAGCGAGTATAAGGATCTTCGCTCAAGCGTTCGCGCCTTGGCTGAAAAGGAGATTGCACCTTATGCAAAAGCAGTGGATGAAGATCATCGCTTCCCACAAGAAGCAGCAGATGCACTTCAAAAGGCAGGTCTTGCAGCAGCACATGTTCCAACTGAATTTGGTGGCGATGGCGCAGATGCGCTAGCTGTTGTAATTATTATTGAAGAAGTTGCACGTGTTTGTGGTGCTTCATCACTGATTCCTGCAGTAAATAAACTTGGCTCATTGCCGCTTATCCTGGGTGGAAATAAAGATCAAAAGCAACGCTGGTTGTCTCAATTAGCACAAGGAAAAGGTTTTTCTTACTGCCTTTCAGAATCTGAGGCAGGTTCAGATGCTTCTGCGCTTCGCACAAAAGTTGAACGAGATGGCGATGGCTGGATTCTTAATGGAAGTAAAAAATGGATTTCAAATGCAGGGATATCAGAGTTTTACACCGTCGTTGCCCAAAGTGATGCCTCCCTTGGCTCTAAAGGAATAACAGCATTTGTAGTTGAAAAATCTGACCCAGGCGTATCTTTTGGTGCACCAGAAAAAAAGATGGGCTTTAGAGGCTCACCAACGCGTGAGGTTTATTTCGACAACGTAAAGCTTGCAGATGATCGCCGTATTAGCGAAGTTGGCGAAGGATTTGCACTAGCAATGAACACTCTTGATCACACACGCATCACCATCGCTGCCCAAGCTCTAGGAATCGCCCAAGGCGCACTTGATGTCGCAACTCAGTATTCACATGAGCGCAAGCAGTTTGGTAAAGAGATTTTCGACTTCCAAGGTGTTCAATTCATGTTGGCAGATATGGCGATGAATATTGAAGCTGCCCGTCAATTAACGTATGTTGCTGCATCAAAGAGTGAGAGCAATGAAAAGGATCTACGTTTCTTCTCAGCAGCCAGTAAGTGTTTTGCTAGTGATGTAGCTATGAAGGTCACAACTGATGCAGTTCAGATCTTGGGCGGCTACGGCTATGTCTCAGATTACCCAGTTGAACGAATGATGCGAGATGCCAAATTAACCCAGATTTATGAAGGCACCAATCAAATTCAACGAATAGTTATGGCGCGCAATCTACCTAACGCTTAAACCTAACGATAAGTGAAGGTGTTGCCGCAGCATCTAGGGCAATATCGTGGGATTCTCTAGGCAAAGTTTCACTCGTTAATTCACCTGCATGAACTAAACCAATTTTCCATCCAGGCAGTGTTGGTAGTGCGCGATCATAAAAACCGCCGCCCTGTCCCATGCGATAACCCTCTTGATCAATACGAAGTGCTGGTGTGATGACCGCTCCAACATCACTTGTGTCTTTTACGGCCGGGCCGGTTGGTTCAGTCAGATTCTTGGTGATTTTCAGATTAGTAGGATTGCCATCCCACTGAACCCATTCAATAACCAAACCATTAACTCGGGGAAGTAAGAGTTTTTTACCATCTGCCAAAAAAGCTTCATTAATTTCGATAGTGCTGGGCTCTTGGGCATATGAAAAGTAAGAGCAGATTGTGGTGGAATTGAGAATCTCCGGAGCTTTCAAAATGACATTAAAATTGGTCGGAATGAATTTTTGAACCCGTTCACGGCGGTAGCGATCTCGCAACTGCTTCTTGAGTGTGTTCTGATTCATTACTTCCGCCCTCCGCTTTCCACGCCTAAATCCCAAAGATTACTGACCACAACAAGTATGGTGTGATTATGGCAGAGCACACGCGGGTTGATGAGTTTTTGACTTCACTTTTAGCGATTTGCAAACCCCTTGATTCTTTTGAAATGCCATTACTAGATGCCCATGGCGCAACGTTGTCGCAAGATGTCTTTGCAGGAGAGCGCCTGGTAATGAAGGCTGGATCTAGAATCCGCTCAACTCAAATTGGTTTAGCAGCATCAATTGGACTCGATCACTTGCCCACCAGACCACATCCACGTGTTGTGGTGATGTCAGCAGGCCCAGATCTAGTTGAGCCCGGTAAAACACTTAAAAATGATGAAGAGTTTGAGACTAACTCCTGGATGCTCACAACTGCGGTGCGCGAAGTAGGAGCGGTTGCTTATCGCGTTCACTCAATCCCAGATGATGAAGCACAGCTACAGAACTTGATTGAAGATCAATTAGTACGTGCAGATTTAATCATTATCAGCGGTGAGCGCCATGATGATTCATTTGATTTGATTACGAGAACTATTTCTAACATGGGTGAAATTACAACTGTGGATTTAGCAATAGAGATGAGCGGTCGACATAACTTTGGCCTCATTGGTCCAGATAAGACCCCGATCATTACTCTTCCGGGTGATCCAATCGCGGCATACATCTCCTTTGAGCTCTTTGTCCGTCCAATGATTCGCACGATGTTGGGCGCCGCAACCATCCACCGCCCTAGCGTTAAATCTAAGTTAGAAAAAGCAATCGAATCCAGCGATGGAGTGCGTTCCTATATTCGTGCTGCAATATCTGAAGATGGTAAATCGGTCACACCGTTAACACATCAAGAAGAGATTTCAACGCTCTCAGATGCTTCTGCCTTTATCGCCGTAGGTGAAAAAGATATTAATTTGAAAGCTGGCGATGAAGTAACTGTTGTGGTCTTAGAGCGCAGATACATTTAAGTAGTCCGATGACTCAATCATGGCCAGTAGTACTCACAAGTGAAGAGCTATTACTGCGGCCATTGAGATTGAGAGACCGTGGGCGTTGGAACAATGTCCGAGCCGAAAATCGTGACTGGTTATCTCCCTGGGAAGCCACCATTCCAATCATTGCCGGGGATGCTGCGCAGAACCCCGGTCAGCTCCCTTCTTACTTTCAAATGGTTCACACCCTTAACTCGGAGGCCCGAAATGGCCGCTCATTTTCATTTGCAATCTGGCATCAGCGCAATTTAATTGGTCAGATTTCATTAGGTGGGGTAATTCTTGGCGCAATGCGAGGCGGCCATATTGGTTATTGGATTGATAAAAACTATGCAAATAAGGGCTTCACAACGCAAGCGGTGATGGCCCTAACAGATTATTCATTTTCTGCATTGAACCTTCACCGCATTGAAATCAATATCAGGCCGGAAAATACGGCATCAAGGCGAGTAGCTGAGAAAGCTGGCTATATTTTTGAAGGCGAACGTCCCCGCTATTTACATATCGCTGGTAGTTGGCGAGACCATGTCGTTTTTGTTAAAGAAAATCCTGCCATTAAGTAGGCTCTAAATCCCAAGTTCTGCAGGTCTCATCCTTTATCTTTATGCATCATGGCTTCTGGACTTATCTATATTGCGATCATTGGTATGTGGATCGCATATTTTGCACCCCGTTGGATCCATGACCGCAACGAATTTTCTGGAAAATCTGTTGAGCGATTTAAGAGTGCACTTATCGTTGTTGCAAATTCATCGCCGCAAGGAGTTTCTGGAAGCGGGTCAATTCATATTGATTTAGATCGCGAAGCAAAAATTGCGCAACTTCTAATGCGCAGACGAATTATGTTCTTTGTTCTAACTGGTTCTCTAACTACAACACTTGTGGGTGGTTTCATGAATACGATGCCTTTTATTTACTCATTAGTTCCTGCAACTGGGATTTTGATATACGTTGCAAGTGTTCGTCGACAAACTATCGCCGACAAGATTCAATACCGACGAATTCAACAACTTCATCGTCGCACAGCAGGAGTATCAGCAACGAATTTGGCTGAAGTTGTGACACCAAAATCATCACAGGAACATTGGATACCACTTTCAGAGCGCGAACTTAAAGGTGTTGTTCTTTTGCCTAAGGGAACTGCAGCTATTCGCCAAACGTGGGAACCTGCAGAAGTGCCAGCACCAACATATGTCAGTGCACCTAAAGCGATTATTCCTAAGCGAGTTATTGATTTAACTACTCCTGGAGCATGGAGTGATGAGCAAGAGCGGCTAGAACGTGAAGCATTAGCTGCTGCTTCACCTTCACGTGATGAAATCTTTGATCAACAACTAGCTGATGAAGCAGTTGAGCGTCTTAATCAGGCACGCGCTTCTAACGAATAGTTATATCCACGAGCTCAGCCACATACGCTGTAACCAAGCATCGTATGTGATTACTTCACCTGTGAAAATTGGTAGGAAATAAACAAAGTTTAAAAAGATTATTGTTACAAAAGCTGCAACTAAAGCTTGTGAGATCCCTGAATTTAAAGAACTATCTAGCAATAGCTTGGCGCAAAAAACAAGAGCCAGAATCATGAAAGGCTCGAAAACAATGGCATAGAAGGTAAATACCGTACGGGCTTGGAAGAAGAACCACGGTAGGTATCCAGCAACCATTCCAAGCACAATTAAATTCAAGGCAGGCTCAGAAGTGCGCTTAATTAAGCTGCGCAACCAAAACCCAATGGCAACTGCTACAGCAATAGTTCCGGCCCACCAAAGTAGTGGCGTGCCCATAGCTAAGACTTCTTGCGCGCAGTTATCGCTACCGCATCCCTTGGGAGACTCATAGAAGAAAGAGGTTGGTCTCCCCATGACCATCCAACTCCAAGGATTTGCTTGGTAAGAATGTTTTTCAGTTAATCCTGTATGAAAGCCCAACATCTCTGAGTGATAGTGGATCCAGGAAGTAAATGGGTTAGTTGACCATTGGCGATTCCAACCGCGGTTGCTGAGAAACCAACCTGTCCAAGAGGCGATGTAAACAGTAATGGGAAGAAATCCATATTGAATGAATTTCATAATTGTTGGTCGAACTAAATCTTTAGTTGGATGCTGAGAGAATATCTTGTAGAGAGAAACAAAGATTATTGCAACTAAGAAATAAACCGCACTCCACTTACAACCCATTGCTAAACCAATTGCAATGGCAGCAAACCAATGTCTTTGCTGGTGCCATAAATAAATTGCAAGGAGAACAAAGAAAGTTAAAAAGAGATCAAGTAAGGCGGTTCGTGAGTGCACAAGCACTAAACCATCACAAGCCATTAAGAATGCACCAATTCCAGTTAATAGCGGTGAATAGAACAGCACATGTACTAAACGGGCAAAGAGCAAAATAAGTAATGTGCCAATGATGGCTGTTGTAAAACGCCAACCAAATTCATTATCACCAAAGAGCTTGATGCCTGAAGCTATAAGCCATTTTCCAACAGGTGGATGAACAATAAACTCAGGTTCACTGCCGCTGACTTCCACGCCATATTTCAAAAAATCTCTAGCGCCATCGACGTAGTAGACCTCATCAAAGACAAAGCCCTTAGGTGTTGCTAGGTTAATTAATCGAATCGCAAGGGAGACAATCGCTATAAGGATGGGGGCGATAGCGGCGAGCATGTGTGTAATCGTATGCGCAAATTGGTGTGAAATTACTGAGATGATGGACCCATGGCACTGATATTGGCAGCAACCCCGTTGGGTAACCCAGCCGATGCAAGCGCGCGGCTAAAAACTGCCATCGAAGATGCCACGATTATTGCTGCTGAAGATTCCAGACGCTTTCACCGTTTGTGTTCAGATCTGGAAGTTACATTCACTGCTCGCATACTTTCCTTCTTTGAAGGAAATGAAGATGAGCGAACTGCAGAGCTACTAAATGAGTTAGCAGCAGGTGCGCACGTTCTAGTTGTTTCAGATGCTGGCATGCCAACAATTAGTGATCCAGGTTTTAGATTAATGCGCGAAGCAATTGCTCGAGGTCTGGATGTTTCTGTTATTCCAGGTCCTAGCGCTGTGACAATGGCTGTTGCGCTATCAGGGCTTCCAACAGATCGCTTTACTTTTGAAGGCTTTCCATCACGCAGTGCAGGTGCTCGATTAGCAACATTTGAAAAACTGCGCCATGAAGAGCGCACTATGGTTTTCTTTGAAGCACCACATCGATTGGCAGATTCTCTCTCTGATGCGCAAACTGTTTTTGGTAGTGAGCGCAAGGGTGCAATTTGTCGTGAGATGACTAAGCACTACGAAGAAACTATTCGTGGAACACTTGCGCAGCTTTCAACATGGGCTGACACCAATGAGGTGCTTGGTGAAATCACTCTTGTCATCCAAGGCGCGGTCCTGGATTCAGCAGCGTTGACTGCAGATGAAATGGTGGCCCGTGTTCGAGAGTTTGAAGCTGCAGGCATGGATCGCAAAGGGGCAATTGCCTCAGTCGCCGCTGAATTTTCAATTGCAAAGCGATTGGTTTATGCCGCAGTGGTCGATGCGAATAAGATGAGCAAGTGACTAAGTCCTTTTATCTAACGACGCCGATTTATTACGTCAACGATGCACCTCATATTGGCCATGCCTATACGACGGTTGCCGGTGATGTCTTAACTCGTTGGCACCGTCAAAGAGGTGAATCAGTCTGGTTTTTAACGGGCACAGATGAGCACGGCCAAAAGGTTATGCGCACGGCAGAGGAAAATAACACTGCTCCACAAGCCTGGGTTGATCGCTTAGTGCAAGATGCGTGGAAACCTAATTGGCAAGCGCTCAATATCGCTAACGATGATTTCATTCGTACTACAGAAAAGCGTCACACCGAGCGCGTTCAAAAGTTCTTGCAATCCCTTAAAGATTCTGGACATATTTATGCGGGTAAGTATGAAGGTCCATATTGCGTCGGTTGCGAAGAGTTCAAACTTCCTGGCGACTTAATTGAAATTGATGGCAAGAAATGCTGCCCTATTCATAGCAAGCCAATTGAGCTCGTCAATGAAAATAACTGGTTCTTTAAACTTTCAGCCTTTGTGCAACCACTGCTTGAGCACTACCGCAAGAATCCTGATGCTTGCCAACCTGAGAGTGCACGAAATGAAGTTGTTTCATTCCTAGAAGGTGGCGTAACAGATCTTTCTATTTCACGTTCCACTTTTGATTGGGGAATTCCTGTTCCTTGGGATACCGATCAAGTTGTCTACGTTTGGTTTGATGCACTCCTTAACTATGCAACTGCAGTTGGTTTGACCGATGCACCAGATAGTGAAGGTGGCAAGAAGTTTGCACAAACCTGGCCCGCAGATGTCCACTTAGTTGGAAAAGATATTTTGCGCTTCCACGCAGTTATCTGGCCAGCAATGCTCATGGCTGCAGGATTAGCTGTTCCTAAGAAGGTATTTGCCCATGGTTGGCTACTCGTGGGTGGCGAAAAGATGAGTAAGAGTAAGTTGACTGGAATTGCTCCTAAAGACATCACAGATCACTTTGGCGTTGATGCTTTCCGTTACTACTTCCTACGTGCAATTCCATTTGGCACTGATGGCTCCTTTTCATGGGAAGACATGTCTGCTAGATACACCTCAGAGTTAGCAAATGACTTCGGAAACCTGGCTTCTCGCTCAGCGGCAATGGTGGAGAAATACTGCGGCGGAGTATTGCCAGCTAAAAGCAGTGATGCTGGGCTTGAGAGCGCGCTTAAAGAAGCTGCAGCCAAGGCCGATGCTGCAATCTGTGAATTAGATTTCCAAGGCGGAATCCTTGCGATTATGGATTTTTGTAAGAAAGTAAATGGCTACGTGACTGAGAAAGAGCCATGGATACTTGCTAAAGATCCTGCCAACCAGCAGATACTTGAAGATGTTTTATATAACACCGCTGAATCTCTACGTGCATTAGCCGTGTTACTCAATGCCGTAATGCCAGAAACATGTGAAATATTGTGGAGCAGCTTGGGCGCTCAAGCATCGTTAGGAGAGCTTGGTGCGCAAAAGATCTCTGATGTTGCAACATGGGGCCAACTGCCACCAGGTGTCACTGTTACTAAGACACCAGTTCTCTTTCCTCGCTTAGAAACGAACGCTTAAGAAATATGGCTGATCGCCACAACCGCGATTTAGATCGTCAGCGGGCACCTCTACCAGAACCACTTCCTGCCCCAACAGTTGATACACATGCACACATGGAGATCATTACTGATACTGCGCCAGATTCTCCTGAGGTTGCCGAAGTAATCGCTGAAGCTAAAAGCGTCAATGTTGATCGAATCATGCAGGTTGGATACTCGGCTGAGCAATCAGCGTGGTGTGTGGCGGCGGCAGAGAAGTGGAACACCTCAGTCTTAGCAGCAGTTGCGCTACATCCCAATGAAGCACCAGTAGTTGAGAATCTAGAAGCTGATTGGGCAGTGATTGCTACATTAGCCCAGCATCCACGTGTTCGTGCAATTGGTGAAACAGGTTTAGATTATTTCCGCACGCCACCAGAGCTTCGAGCACGACAACAAGAGTCCTTTAAATGGCATATTGAGTTAGCTAAAAAGACGAACAAGGCTTTAGTTATTCATGACCGTGATTCCCATGATGATGTTCTCTCTGTATTACTTGAAGTCGGAGCTCCAGAAAAGGTTATCTTTCACTGCTTTTCAGGTGATGTAGAGATGGCTAAAACCTGCATAGAGCGTGGATATGTTCTCTCTTTTGCTGGCACGTTAACCTTTAAAAACGCCCCTGCATTAAGGGAAGCCGTAAAGCTAGTTCCAATCAATCAACTTCTTGTTGAAACAGATTCACCTTTTCTTTCACCTATGCCTCATCGCGGCGCTCTTAATACTCCTGCACAAATTGCAAACATTGTTCGGGCTATGGCAGTTGAGCGAGATGCAGATCTTGGTGAATTAGCAAGCGCCCTTGGCGATAATGCCGAGCGTTTATTTGGCTCATTTGCCTCATGACGCTATTAGGAGCAGCTCAGATCCGTGAACTTGCCGCGGCGTTAGATCTAAAGCCTTCCAAGTCCCTTGGTCAAAACTTTGTTATTGACTCAAATGTCTGCACAAAGATTGTTCGCACAGCAGCCGTTGGTCCAACTGATATCGCACTTGAGATTGGTCCGGGCTTAGGTTCCTTAACGCTAGCTTTACTCGATAGTGCAGCCTCAGTAGTAGCTGTTGAAATTGATTCACGATTAGCCAGACAGCTTCCGATAACAGTTGCCAATCACTTTGAACATCCAGAAAACCTGACAGTGCTTAATCAGGATGCACTCACAATTCAATCTTTGCCCATTGATCCAACGGTCTTAGTAGCAAATTTGCCATATAACGTCTCAGTTCCTGTGTTGCTGCATCTGCTTGAAAAATTTGAATCTCTTCGTACAGGCGTTGTTATGGTTCAAGCCGAAGTGGCCGATCGCTTAGCGGCAAAACCTGGGACTAAGGAGTATGGAATTCCATCAGTGAAAGCTGCCTGGTGGGCGGAAGTAAAAGGTGCGGGATCGGTCTCGCGTTCAGTATTTTGGCCAGCACCTAACGTTGATTCAAAGTTAGTTTCATTTACTCGCAGACAAACTCCGGGGGATGAAGTACTGCGTCGTAAAGTTTTCACAATTATTGATGCAGCCTTTGCCCAGCGCAGAAAGATGCTGCGTTCAGCGCTATCTGGCCTTTATGGCTCTTCATCTAGTGCCGAAGAGATTCTTAAGCGCGCAGATATTGACCCCACTCTTCGCGGTGAAGCTTTAGAGATCTCTTCTTTTTGTGCCATCGCAGCCGTTGCACCTGACATTTTCTAGCCAACACATTAAGGTCAATTCATGCCAATAAAAAACGTGACGGTTCGGGTGCCGGCAAAGGTCAACCTGCAACTATCAGTTGGCCCACGTGAAGAAGATGGTTTCCACAATTTGGTTTCAGTTTTTCAAGCAATATCTATCTTTGATGAAGTAACACTTACCCTTGGACAACCAAAATCAGGTGTGAGCGTTTCTATTACGGGTGAACAAACCCGTGGTGTGCCAGCAGATGCCAATAACTTAGCTGCCCAAGCCGCAGCCCTTATGGCAGAAGAATACGACATTGAAATTGATGCTCACATTGAAATTAAGAAATCTATTCCAGTTGCCGGGGGAATGGCGGGCGGTAGCGCAGATGCGGCAGCAACAATCGTTGCTATTGACTATCTGTATTCACTGGGCATGAGCCGGGAAGAGATGGCAGATATTGCAGCCAAACTAGGTAGTGATGTTCCCTTTATGTTAAATGGTGGAACGGCAATTGGCACGGGTCACGGAGATCAATTAACGTCAGCGCTCTCTCGCGGCACCTATCACTGGGTTCTTGCACTTTCTACGCATGGTTTATCAACACCTGCCGTTTATGCAGAGTGTGATCGCTTGCGTACTGGACTTGAAATCGTTGAGCCTCAAACTAATGAGGCGTTGATGCAGGCATTGCTTGCAGCAGATTCACAATCAGTCGGTGCTCATCTTGTAAATGATTTGCAACCAGCGGCATGTTCATTGCGTCCCGCTCTTCGCCTTGTTTTAGATGTTGGCCAGGAGTATGGAGCCCTTGGCGCATTAGTCTCAGGATCAGGGCCAACCGTTGCTTTTCTTGTTGCCGATGAGGAAGCTGGACTTGATTTAACGGTGGCGTTGACCTCTAGCGGAGTAGTGGGCAGCGTCGTTCGCGCATATGGCCCAGTGGCCGGGGCAAAAGTAATCTCGTAAAGAAGGTGCAATGTGGTCGCAACCATCCCCATGTATGAGGGAGAATACGTGTTCCGCCATTGTGTAGTGGCTAGCACATGGGCCTTTGAAGCCCAGGGTCCAGGATCGATACCTGGTGGCGGAGCCACCGATAGGATTCACTCGTGACCGTAGAAACCGTGATCGTTCTCGCAGCTGGCGAAGGCACACGGATGAAATCGGCAAAAGCCAAAGTTCTCCATAGCGTTGCAGGACGTTCGTTACTTGGACATGTATTGCACGCAGTTGATCACCTTAAAGCCAAGCACGTTTGCATTGTCGTGGGCTCTGGCCGTGAATTAGTTGAAGAACACATCTCATTGATTGCACCAAAAGCCTCAACTGTTTTTCAAGAACACCGTGGTGGCACAGGACATGCTGCGCAGTTAGCGCTCGCAGGTCTATCTCCTAAGGGCACAGTCTTAGTTCTAGCTGGTGACACACCCATGCTCACCGGAGAATCACTGGCAGCCTTTATCGATGCACATAATGCAGGAAAGTTTGCAGCATCAGTTCTCACCGCTGAGCATCCAGATCCAACGGGTTATGGCCGCATTATTCGCGATGATGCCGATGAGCTTTTAAAGATTGTTGAAGAAAAAGATGCCACAGATGATCAGCGCTTTATCTTTGAAATCAACTCTGGGGTCTATGCATTTGATGGAGCAGCGTTGGCAGCATCTATCGGCAAGCTCAATAACTCCAATGCCCAAGGCGAACTCTATTTAACTGATGTCATCGGTATTTTGAAAAATGAAGGTGCATCAGTTGCAGCAATAATGATTGATGATTTCACTGAAATTCTTGGTGTGAATGACCGAGTTCAGTTAGCTGAGTCTGCAGCGCTTCTGCGCGATCGCATCAATGATGAGTGGATGCGGGCCGGTGTGACAATTATTGATCCGACAACAACCTGGATTGATGCAACTGCCACAATCGCTTCAGATGTGACTATTCATCCAGGCAGTGGGATTTATGGCACCACTTCTATTGCACAAGGTGCATCCATTGGTCCCCGCACAACCCTTACCAACTGCCAAGTAAAAGAGGGTGCATCAGTACTTGAATCAATTGCAACCGATACCGTGATTGGCCAAGGCTCAACTGTTGGCCCATTTACTTATCTGCGCCAAGGAACAGTCCTTGGAGATGCAACTAAGGCTGGCGCTTTCGTTGAAATGAAAAATGCCACAGTGGGAACTGGCTCAAAAGTCCCACATCTTTCCTATGTTGGCGATGCCACTATCGGCGAAGGCAGCAATATCGGGGCAGCAACAATTTTTGTTAACTACGACGGGGTCGAGAAGCACCACACCACCATCGGCGATCACGTCCGAATCGGTAGCGACACAATGTTGGTTGCACCACTCACCGTGGGCGATGGGGCATATACGGCCGCTGGATCTGTAATTACTGAAGATGTTCCTGCAGGCGCGATTGGCGTTGGCAGAGCGAAGCAAAAAAATGTATTAGGTTGGGTCATGCGCAAGCGAGCAGGATCCAAGTCAGCAAAGGCCGCCGAAGCTAAAGCGAAGAAGGGCTAGCAAATGAGCGAGATCCGTTTATCTTCTGAAAAGAGATTACGTCTTTTTGCAGGCCGCGGATTTCCTGAGTTAGCTGATGAAGTTGCAGCAGAGCTTGGTATTCCACTCACTCCCACTTCAGCATATGACTTTGCAAATGGCGAAATCTTTGTTCGCTTCGAAGAATCAGTGCGCGGTTGCGATGCCTTTGTTATTCAAAGTCACACCACTCCAGTCAATAAGCAGATCATGGAACAACTCATCATGGTCGATGCGCTCAAGCGCGCATCTGCAAAGCGCATCACAGTTGTGGCACCTTTTTATGGTTATGCACGTCAAGATAAAAAGAGCCGAGGACGCGAACCAATTACTGCTCGCTTAATGGCAGATCTTTTCAAAACAGCTGGTGCTGATCGATTGATGTGCGTTGATCTTCACACTTCACAGATTCAAGGTTTCTTTGATGGTCCAGTGGATCATCTCTTCGCACTTCCAATGCTGGCTAACTATGTTGGCAGCAAAGTAGATCGCACACGCTTAACAATCGTCTCGCCAGATTCTGGTCGAGTACGAGTTGCAGAGCGTTGGTCAGACTTACTGGGTGGTTGCCCAATCGCATTTATTCACAAAACTCGTGATCCACGTGTGCCAAATGAATCATCAGTTGGGCGCGTAGTGGGTGATGTGCAGGGTCAAACCTGCGTAGTTATCGATGACATGATCGACACTGCCGGCACAATCACTAAAGCCGTTGAAGCTCTCTTTGAGGCAGGTGCTCAAGATGTCATCATCGCTGCAACGCATGCCGTGCTTTCAGGTCCAGCAGTTGAGCGCCTGAAGTCTTCGCGGGCCTCAGAAGTTGTTGTTACAAATACCCTGCCAATCTCTGAAGATCAAAAATTTGATGGACTGACAGTCCTATCGATTGCTCCACTTCTAGGCCGCGCCATCCGCGAGGTATTTGAAGATGGATCGGTCACCTCCCTCTTTGACGGTCATTCCTAAGCGGGGATTTGCTTCAAAGCGCCCCTCGAAGATATTGTTCGCTTTGTTCCGGCGAGGGTAAGAATTTACTTCCGTAATCGACGGCTTAAGGACTTAACTCCTCATCGGAACTTTGTGCAGAGACCGAAGTTACGAAATCTATATATTTATGGGAGATTTAAAATGGCAGAAATCAGCATCAACGGCGTTCTTCGTACCGAATTTGGTAAAGGCGCATCACGTCGTGCACGTCGCGATGGTTTGGTTCCTGCCGTCATCTACGGTCACGGTGAAAAGCCACAACACATTACCCTTCCAGCACGCGAACTTGGCGTTGCTCTTAAGCAGTCAAACGTATTGCTAGACATCTCTATCGATGGCAAGACTGAGCTCACACTTCCAAAGGCAATTGTTCGCCACCCACTCAAGCAGATCCTTGAGCACGTCGATCTAGTTCTAGTTCGTCGCGGTGAGAAGGTTGTTGTTGCAGTTCCTGTCCACGCTATTGGTGAGCACAGCCGCGATGGAATCCTTGAGCACGTTCATAACTCAATTGAAGTACGCGTTGAAGCAACTGCAATTCCTAGCTTCCTCGAAGTTGATATTGATGGAATGACCGCTGGTGAATCACGCTATGCATCAGATGTGAAGCTTCCAGCAGGCGTTGAACTTGAATCAGATCCAAAGACAATCGTTGTTCACTTGTCTGAGAAGTCCACAGCAGTTGAAGAGGTAGTTGCTCCAGTGGCAGCAGCAACTGATGCGGCAGCACCTGCAGAAGATGCAGAAAAGAAGGACGCTTAACCCTTACGCTTACCGTTATGACGTGGTTGGTAGTGGGCCTGGGCAATCCAGGCGATAAATACGCTGCCACCCGTCACAACGTGGGCCAGATGGTGATTGATGAACTAGTTCGACGCCACAACGTTAAATTATCTTCACACAAATCCCGCACACACATTGCAGCCTTTAAGTTAGGCGTTGGTGTTGATACACACCCAGTCATTGTTGCTAAATCACATTCATTTATGAATGAGACTGGTAGGCCAATTAAAGCCCTTGCAAATTTTTACTCTATTGAGCCACAAAAGATTATTGCCCTACATGATGAGTTAGATATTCCCTTTGCAGCTATTCGCACAAAATTAGCTGGTGGAGACAATGGCCACAACGGACTTAAATCTATGACGTCAGCTTTTGGCACTGCAGAGTATTACCGCGTGCGCTTAGGTATTGGTCGCCCTATGGGAGAACAAGATCCAGCTGACTTTGTTTTGAAAGCTTTCTCCAAGGTGGAACAAAAAGATTTAGGTGAATTTATTGTTCGGGGAGCAGATGTTGTTGAGTCTTTGATAAACGAAGGCTTAGAGCGAGCACAAACGCGTTATAACTCTTGATGTAAGAAATATGGGTCGAACTTAAACAGTAAGGCGCTTGCGCAGCATTTCTAGCTCGCTCTTATTTGTGGCAGCAACTCTTTGAGATATAACGCCACGCTCAAGAAGTAAAATCTGCGATGCAATTCCAATTGTGAAATCTAGATTCTGTTCAACAATTAAAATAGCGTTATTCTTGCCATATCCAATCAATCGCTCTTGGATTTCATCGACAACTCCATGCCACACACCCTCTGTTGGTTCATCCATAACCAGAAGAGTTGGTTGTCCGATTAACGCTCGAGCGATACCAACCATTTTTCGCTCTCCACCACTCATTGTCCCAGCTTTTTGATCTAAACGATCGGCAAGCTTTGGAAAAATATCTAGAACAGGCGCAAGATCTGTACGCTCATTCTTTGGTAATCGTGATGCTCCAATTAATAAATTCTCACGTACCGATAGATCAGAAAACACTGGACGATCTTGTGGTACATACCCAACACCAAGTCGAGTTCGTGCATAAGTAGAGGCGTTTGTGATTTCTTTACCCTCAAAGGAGATTGACCCTGCACTTGGTTTGATAAATCCCATGATTGTTTGAAGCAGAGTGGATTTTCCAGCACCATTCCGGCCAACAATGGCGGTAACACCCGTTCTTGGAATTGCAAAGGAAAGGTCAAAGAGCACTTGGCTAGCCTCATAACCGCCACTTAAATTGTTGATTGCTAGATAATCATTAGACACGGGTGAGGTAAACCTCCTTCACTTTTGGATCATTTTCAATCTGTGTAGGTGTTCCGGTGGCGACGATATTGCCATGATGTAGAACAGAAATGCGGTTGCATAGTTCCTTAATGAAATCTAAATCATGTTCTACAATTAACACACCACACTTTTCTGATGCCTTCTTGATTAGTGATGCTGTATCTGCCCGCTCTTTCGGACTCATTCCTGCGGTTGGTTCATCAAGTAGCAACAGAATTGGGTCTGCTGCCATTGCCATTGCGATTTCTAGCCATTGTTGTTGTCCATGTGAAAGCGATTTTGCTGGTTCATTTAAATACTCTTCAAGTTGGAACTCTTTAGCCAACTCAGAAATTTTTACTTCAAATGCTTTAAGCGATGCGCTTCGAAGTTGTCTCCAGATGGATTCCTTGGCTTGCAGTGAAATCAGAAGATTTTCGCGCACGGTTTTCTCTAGGTAGATGCGTGCTAATTGAAATTTAATAGCCATTCCAGATTTGGCACGAATTTGTGGAGTTTTAGTAGTGATGTCACTGCCCTTCAGATAAATGCTTCCTTCCGTTGCAAAGGTTCGGCCACAAATCGTGTGAAGTAATGTTGATTTTCCAGATCCATTAGGACCAATAAGCCCCACAATTTCATTGTCATCAATGAACATCGATGCACTGTCAACGGCAACCAGGGGACCAAATTTCTTTGTCACGGATTTTACTTCTAGAAGTTTCATATCTGAACGCGCTTTCGGCGAGATTCGCGAATTTTTGCTGGCAGTGATGTAAGTCCTTTAGGTAAGAAAATCATCGTGACCAGCAACATGAATCCAACCAATATCGGCCACAAACTTGGCAAAGCATTTTGCATTTGAATATTGACCACTTGTAGAACAGTTAAAGCAATCAGTGGTCCATAGAAAGTTCCACGACCGCCTAAAACAACCCAAAGAACTGTGGTTGTAGAAAGTGCAAGACCGCTCATAGACGGTGATACGAATCCCTCAGAAACTGCAAAGAGTGCACCACCTGATGCAGCAAGAGCTGCAGAAAACACGAAAATTGCAATTTGGACAACCGAGCGGCTGTATCCAAAGAATTCAGCGCGTTCTTCATCATCTCGCACTGCGTTCATAGTTAAGCCAAATTGAGAGTTCACAATGATGATGCAAAGGATTAGTGCGATGGCAAATACTGCGAAGGTAAGAAAGAAGAGTCCCATCGCTGAGCCGATTTCTCTGCCAAAGATCGTTGGATATGGAATTCCTGGTATACCGTTTCCAGATCCTAACAAGGTCCAGCTATTAGCTAATCTTTCGCAGATATATGAAATAGCAAGAGTCACAAGAGCGACATATAACTCGCCAACGCGTTTCCCAGAGAATAGGAAAATACCCAGTACCAAGCCAACTAAAGCACCGGCAATAACTGCAACAAGAAGAAGTTTTCCGATGTCGGTAATTGTTGACTTGGTTGTGACAAGGCCTACAACATAACCGCCAATACCAAAAAGGGCTGCTTGGCCGAATGTGAAAATGCCTGTCTGCCCCCAACACATTTCAACACTGAGTACAAGAATTCCATAAATAAGAATGCGAGTAACAATTTGTGTCAGGTAATCATTTCCTGCCACAAAAAGTACAGGACTAAGAATCGGTATCGCAAGAAGTATGGCGATACCGATCCTTAGCCTGTTTTTTATTATTTTGTTTTTACCTTACTGCTTCTTTGCGCATTCGTAAGGAGCGATAGTTCCTAGGCTCTTTAGAATGGTATTTGAGCCATCAGCATTTGACTTACCGAGATACATTGGCAAGTTAAGGTGTTTAGTACCGGGTGCGAATGAAACAGGCCCACCGATTGATTGCTTCAGTGAAATTGAATCCATTGCCTTATTTACCTTTGCAGTATCGAAGGACTTTGCCTTTTCTACTGCAGCTTTCCAAAGATAAATACTGCGATACCAAGCTGGCGCATTAAATGTCGCAGAGAACAAACCTGCAGCTTCTGGATGTTGCTTATTGAACTTAGCAACAGTTGCCTTTGTGAAAGCGTCAGCAACAGGAAGATAGAAGTCCTGTGCACCAATCAAACCATCGGCTTGCTTTCCAATGATTGGGTTGATTCCCTCATCAAAGAGTGTTCCAGCTATTGTTCCCTTAAATCCGCCATCAACAACACCCTTAATGAATGGTCCTGTTCCTGGTAGAACGACAACCTCAAACAAAGCATCAGCCTTTGAAGCAAGAACCTTGCTCACTAGGTTTGATGGATCTGTCATATCAAGTGGAACATATTCTTCGCCAACGATTGAACCGCCACCAGCGAGAACTACCTGACGCACGCGAGCAAGAATGTTGCGTGGGTAAAGGTAATCGCTACCTGCCAAGTAGAAAGTTTTCTTTCCTTGTGCAAGCAGGTGCTTAACAACTGGGTCTACTTGTTGGTTTGGTGCAGAGCCTGTGTTCCAAACGTTGTTACTGCACTCGTTGCCTTCATATGATGCTGGCCAGATGTAAAGAGTCTTGCCGCGCTTTGCAATCACGTCGCGGATTGCAACACGTGTAAAGCTAGCAACGCCACCAACTACAACAGCAACCTTGTCTTGATTAACGAGCTTGCTTGCAACCTGAGTGGCAACTGCTGGATCTGTGGCACTGTCCGCCAAAACCATTTCGAGCTTGCGGCCAAGAACGCCACCACTCTTATTGATTTCATTGATTGTAAACTGTGCAACAGCTTTGTTAGATTTTCCAACAATTCCGAATGCGCCAGTCATATCTGTCAGCACGCCAATTTTCACGGTAGGTGCTGCTTGCGCAGGAGCAAACGTCAAAGCGCCGAGCATTGCAACAGCAGATGCCAAGATCGCAGTATTGCGACGAGTGCTTCCCTTCTTGAATATATTCTTATTCATTTTTCCCCCTATATATTTTTTGCTTGTTTTGAACAGGATTTGCTTGCTTACACAATCTAAAGTCACTTGAAACTTATCGCCACCTCTGGAAAATACCGA
>Ga0209230_10000090_pt1 | contig 33582 bp, 45 predicted proteins | sample LakOntMetagenome_FD_187467 | JGI IMG/M metagenome (GOLD analysis project Ga0209230, IMG submission 187467) | Freshwater and sediment microbial communities from Lake Ontario - Sta 18 epilimnion Metagenome (SPAdes) (version 2) | ecosystem: Environmental > Aquatic > Freshwater > Lentic | place... | reverse complement strand
GGCGTGTGTGGCCCTTCGCTCGACGATGTGATTGCGGCTTTTGAAAAGAGCGGCTACGATGCTACATGGATGGTTCTTCCAGGCTACGCCGTCGGCGCACACCATTCAAGGAAACGATGGTTCTGTTTGGCCGTGCGGAAAGACGTACGTGAATTCACACTCAAGATCGCCGCCACGTACGAGAGGCACGATTGGAGCAAGAACACTACGATTCCTCGTATGCAGCTCAGCAAGGAGACGTGGAGCGAGGATAAAGTGCGACTCTCGATTCTCGGAAACAGCGTGATTCCAGATGTCGTGAGGTTGGCTTTCATGCTCATGTTCACGGGATTCACCAAATCACCTGACGAGTTATGGAACGCGACTGAGCTCGAACTCGTCCGTCCGGCCCCGACAGGTATCCCCTTGCCAGCCCATGGACCGGGCCGGTACTATGGATCATATATCGATGGCGTCGTGGAAAAAATCAATCTCCCGAGCGGCATCATTCCACGCAAACCCGATCTGGGTCTGGTGCTCGTGCCGGGCTCGTACGTGCACGACGGCCCCTTGAAAGCGGTTTCTATTACAGAATCACATTCGTTGCCTATGTGGGGGACACCGCGCGGAGGTTGCCTCGGCCCATCGAACGTCCTCGCCAAGCGCAGCAAACATGATCTGTACACATCTATCCGATTCGAGCGCAATACACCTGACGAGTTGCGTGGAGGCGTTCCTAATGTGCGGTGGGTCGAGTCGTTGATGGGCTACAATGTCGTGAACTGGACGGAAATGGCGGCGCCTCCTCCTCCTCCTCCTGCCGAGACTCCTGCCGAGACGCCTTCCGAGTAGACTTACCATACGCGTTTGGAAACTTGCAATTTACTCGAGTCATACATAATGATGATTCAAGAAGTTGACGAAGTCGAAGAGATTCAAGAAATTGCGATTGGTCCCTCAAGTTCTTCGGGCGATACCATAACGCCATTGATCAAACCTTCCCAATTCTCATTCTCACCTCCGCCTCCCTCGCGCCCTCCTCCCCCGCCTCCTCCTCCTCCATCTCCGTCTCCTGCTGCCCCGCCCGCCCCGCCCGCCCCGCCCGCCCCGCCCGCCACGTCTCACAACGACTCCGAGACAGAAACTGACGACGACACCGACGACGATACATTTGCGAAAGATGTGACATGTTCCGTGTTTGTCGAGACGCACCCGCTCCCCAATCTCCAGAAGTCCGTGCCGCTTCCTTTGAAAGGTTTCGGATCCGTCAAGTATCGCAAGAACTTGGCGTACGGCAAAATCCTCTTTGCGCGATTCACGTGCGCAGGAAATTTCACGTACCCTCTTCGTGGATATTTCTTCATTCAAGTCGATGCCGAAACTGATACGTTCTTTCGCATGTATGGCGAGATCATCAATGAAAAGAATGTCGGCGACTATGTGATTCCACGCGATGTCGTCCGGACTATCGAGACCAAGTTGCGCATGGTGCCGAAAGAGTGTATTACCGTAACTGCTGCGGCGGCCGACATCGATCCTGGCCCAGGCTACAAATTCAAAGTTCCGGCCCATCACTTTGCGCTCCTCATCGCCAAAACTAGTATGTAATCGTCGTTTATATTAGTGTTTTTTTTCGATGACGCATTGTACACGCTCTCAACGAATATGCCATCTGGAAACACATCCAAGCAACCGAATAAAAAATATAAACGCCGAATGCAGAAAAAAGGAAATGCACCGACACCGGAAAAAATGACGACTCGCGATAAAAAAAATGTCGCGCGCATGCCAGATTCACACATCACATCGCCTAAAACTCCCATACCCACACCGAGCCCCGCACCTAAAATCAAGCTGAATCCGCCTCTGTCTCCGCCCCCGTCGCCGCCCCCGCCCCCTCCGTCGCCTCCGTCGCCTCCATCGCCTCCGTCGCCTCCGCCTCCACCGCCTCCTCAACCCAAACCTCCGTCCAAGCCAGCCGCCACAAAAACAACAACAAAAACAACAAAAACAACAACAAAACCCACGCCGAAGCCCACGCCGAAGCCCACGCCAACGAACCCTCCGAAACCTCAACCTGCAACGACAGCTGCCGCAACGATGCCTTCGCCGCCATCGTCGCTCTTTTCTTATATCGTTCTTCCACCGCCGTCGTTACCTCTAAAACCCCGCGAGAACCCGTGGTGCATCGCCGGCCGAAGCAGCGGCAAAGCGAAACTAAGCGTCCACGACGATGCCTTGCGTGTCGAGTATGTCGAGGGCCAAGTCGGGTCGGTGAGCGGCACGACATTCCACGCCAAACCGGCCGGGTTCCCGACGACCGAGTGCATCATATCATACCGCGTCAATTTCAACGACGAATGGGATTGGAAGGAGGGCGGGAAATTGCCAGGATTGTTTCTAGGGTCGGGTGCATCGGGCGGGAACTGGATGGATGACGGAGGATCTGCGCGTGTCTGTTTCAAGCAGGGCGGAGCTGGCATTGCGTACATCTACGTCCCAACTCAAGTCTGCGATGGCAAAGACGATCGCGATGCGCTCGATAAAGTCCAAGGACCAGAATTTTCATCTGCGGTCCAGCACACAACAAAGGGAACGCATGTCTGGCGCGATGGTATTACGACATTCAAGCGCGGGTGGAACGATGTCCGCCTTCACGTCAAACTCAACGACATCGGCAAGAAGAACGGATTCATTGAACTCGAAATCAACGGAACCAAAAAGTCGTTGCCTGTCATTTGGCGCACATCTTCGTCAGTCAAGATCGAAGGTATTTCGTTCGCTTCTTTCTTCGGCGGAAGTTCCAAGAGCGCCGCGGCACCTAAGAATGCCATCGCACAATTCAAAGATATTTCGTACAAGACGCTGATGGATAAATAAAATATTGTATTATAACATATTCGAGAAACATCATGCAAAATATGCAACGTCGCCGCAACGCCGAAATGAAAGATGTCTTGTTATTTATTGAAATGTTGCGAAAACTCGAATCTCTCAAGCGTCAAACGAACACAATCAAACGAAACTTGTCGACACTTATGGAGCGTTCTAACGGCCGCCGAAATTTATTGAAACTCGACTCGTCATCAAATAATAATTCGTGGTTGTTGGATAATGCACGTACTTCTCGGCCTCGCGTTTCTCGACAGCGATCGATCTTTCCGCACGCGTTCTCGAACCGCGCGAAATTGATTCGCAATTGGACGAAACCGCCATCGAATAAGAACGTATCGAACGCGAAATTTCTTCGCCAACGACGTTAATGGTCAAAAGCATTACACGGCAGCGGTACTCATCCGTCCAATTTCACGGGATTTCATCTGACTGTAAACGCGCGGCGCGATATACCGGAAAACACGCTCGGAAACGTCAGCGTGCTCGATCGCCGTATTCGCGAAAGGCACGCGCGCGACTTTATCCCACCAAGGAAAAATAAGATCGGGATTTTTCTTGACGATAGAATACATTTGTAATTTCGCGACGAACGGCGTTCCTTCGATATGATATTTCCACGCGGTTTTGAGTATCGAACGTAAACGCCGTGCGCGGTCTTCGGCGTTGCCCGGCATTTGTAAAAAGTAATCGGCCGAAGGGAGCATATCGTCAATTTTCGTCATAGTATGCTGCACATCGACGGCGTGCGTTTCGATCGCGCGTTTCAGGACCGGTTCGCCAAGTACGCGAAACGCCCCCTGGACACCACTTTGCCCATTCGAGGATCCGATGATCGACGTGACGATGATCGCGTACCTCCCGCCCGGCAACCGCCCAACGCGTCGTTCCAGAGTTTTTTCTAATCGTTTCAAGGATCTCGACGCTTGGTCAATGCCAAGCTTCGATGTCGTATCGCGTGTTTTTTTCATTGGTATATATCAAATGATGAAAATCCGGACTGCGTTTCTCTTAACTGTACTTTGCATCATATTCTTGATTTTCTGGTCGGGGAAGAAAGAAATGTATACGGGCGCGCCTGACCCCCCATCGAGCAATACACAAACGATTTTCGTGAGTGTTGCAAGTTATCGAGACCATAAATGCATGGAAACGATCAAGAACATGTACGCGCGAGCCAAGTACCCTACACGTATCTTCGTCGGTATCTGCGAACAGAACACGACCGATACAAAGGAATCGTGCACGCCCTCGGAATTCAAGTACCATTCGAATATTCGCCGCTTGACAATTCCGCATTCCGAAGCTAAGGGGCCGACATACGCGCGGTACCTATGCAGCACAATGTACAAAGGCGAGACGTATTTCATGCAGATCGATTCTCATACGACATTCGCGCGCAATTGGGATGTGAAGGCGATCCGGAACCTTGTCGCATGCCCTTCGAAGAAAGCGATTTTGACTGGGTACCCACACGATGTCGAAACGTACGGTATCGACGAGAAGAGCGTCCCGCTTCTCTGCAATTCGAAATGGAACGAAGATGGATTACCGCAATTCGAAGCGGCCGTCAAATCAGCTGCTGATATCGCGACGAAATCCAATTGGCCTTTGCCGTTCACGTCGGGCGGGTTCGTCTTCGGTCCAGGAAGTCTTGTTTCTGAAGTCCCTTTCGATCCGAACCTCGACCACCTCTTCCAGGGCGAAGAGGTCCTGTATAGCGTTCGTCTCTGGACATCAGGGTACGATTTCTTCTCTTCGAAGGAGAATATCGTGTTCCATGCGTATACGCGCAAAGACGAACCCAAGTTCTGGGAAGATGTCAAGGATTGGAGCGTACCTCAAAAGAAATCCGCTTCACGTGCACGTCGCATCCTAGGATTAGAGGAGCCGTCTCTTCCACCCGGTGCCGATCCGTACGGTCTCGGCAAAGTCCGCTCGATTTCCGATTACTGGAAATTCGCCGAGCTTGATCCCACCACGAAAACCAGTAAATCAAAAGAAAAATTCTGTTAGGTACATTAGTAGTAGATATGGATGAGTACCTCATACTTGCAATTATGATCTGCATATATGGTCTTTCGTTCGTTATTGGACTTATCGTCTACATTATCAAATCCAAGAAGGGACCGGTATCTGCATTTAGCAACGTATCGGTCGGTGAAGGCACGCCGCTCGCACTTCCATCGCCATCGTCGAAAAAAGGCAGTGCGCCGTGGTACATCCAAAACTGGTCGAACCCCAAATCCGTTTCGAGCGGCACGGACGGACTCAAAATATCTTACAAGGCCGGCGCAGTGGGTATGTCGGGCGGGACGGGATTCAAAGCCAACCCGTCCAAATCTCTGCCTGCTGAATCCGCTTCTGTTTCATATAACGTATTTTTTCCATCGACGTTTGATTTCCGTCGCGGAGGCAAAGCGGGATGCGGCGTGTGTCTCGGAACGAAATTGTACGAATGCGATACTGGCGGCGAACACTCGAATTCAGGTGGATCCGTGCGCGTCACATGGAAAGAGAACGGTCAAGGCGTTGCCTACATGTACTTGCCCACCCAAGCGCCACTCAACAGCCAAAGCGCCGCCTTCAAAGCCGCTTCCGACGATCCTGACCGAACTGGAATCCATATATTCGCGAAATCAGCATTGAAATTCAATAAAGGAGCGTGGAATACCGTCACGCTCACTGTGAAACTGAATTCCCCTTCGTCCTCTGACGGTGTATTGCGACTCACGATCAATGGCGTCACCGAGGAGCTGACCGATGTGCTGTATCGCCGCGACGCCAACGTCAAGATCAATACGATGGTCTTCGCGACATTCTTCGGCGGATCAAGTAAAGAATATGCGCCACTGAAACCTGAGACGGCCACATTTAAAGATTTCAAGTTCGCGGCGTCATAATAATAATTGAATAATCACGCGTCAATTTGCGGCGCGACGACGAACCGCAATTCTCCCAATCCAGCGACATTGAATTTCAGGATGAGTGGATAATTCCTCTTGAAGTACAATTCCAATGTATTGGAGAGCGAACTGGCACGGCAGAAGAGCGAGAGGTACTTGAGCGAATATTTCCCGACAATAGGCTCATCGGTCGTCGACGTGATTGACAAAACACCTCCATCGCCTCCATCACCTCCGTCGCCGCCTACGACCGTCTCCTGCGAAGCGAAATCTCCTTCGCAACTCAATGTCAGTGTCTTGCCATCGCTCTTGATCGTCATTGAATCTGATAAGTTCGTCATATCCCGCACGATACGTTGGAGGTATGTGGAAGGCAACGTCGCGACATTCTCAAACTCGACATCTGGAACATTGAGATCCTGGCCATCGACATCGAGAAGCTTGAGTTTGAAATTCGTCTGGCTGTTCTTGTCCGTATTGCTGATGCGGATGCCCAGGACGTTCGTCTCGTCGTGTGTATTGTACATCTCGATACTATCGTGCGTTCCCGTCGTCCTCATCAGTTTATGCATCGAGGCCATATTGAGTCCGCACCGCACTTTACCCTGACAATAATACTCTTCGAACGATTCCGCACGAAGCCGGAGATAAATCAAAGCGCATCGCGATCCGTCCATGCACACGAGTTTCGCGCCATGCTCGTCGAAGATCATATTCGAATCGTGGACGATTTCCTTGAGGACCTCGAACAAAGTTCGGATGGCCCCGGCTTGCACGGTCTTGATCCACAGACGACACCCATCTGGACCTGTGGGAGGTGGTACATTCGCCATGGTCGTGGAGAATATGATTTTCACGACCGTAACGGTGCCGCTTAAGTGTCTCTTTAGAATTCATTTATTGAATGATTTGTTGTCACCAAACTGCAATCGGAGTGTTCTTTTTGTCTCTCGTAAAAATCGACGCCTAGATTTGACGCAGTCATATTTGAAGCTACGGTGAGAGCGGCAGCCACCGCCAGTGCACTTGTCGCGTCCATTTATACGAGTTCTTATATAAACATATTTTAATCTAGATGTTGTGTGCTATCGATATGGAGAAGATATCGAATGAGAATGATATGCGTATGGCCGTGCGCGTGATCCAGGAAACACTCAGATATATCGACCCAATATATTTAGATACCGACGATCTCGCTTCGCTGGTCGTCGCGTTATCGCCATTGCCACGAAGCGTCTACGTACCTGAATATTTTGCCCGATGCGTCCAGATGTACGCGACTCGGCGCGACGAATATCATCATGCACAAATCGATGTGATGATATGCGAGACGCGCGAGAAGCTAGAACGTGATCCAGAATGGCCGCATTTCCTCGAATGCGTCGATTCTGCATGGACGACAGTGCACGCGTTACAGAAGTTTTTAGCTACAATATCGATATTTCCACACGAAATCAGTCTTGCCGCACTGAAGAAATGGAGTCCTTGGCCAAGTTCGATCGATAACTTTAAAGTATCAGGACAAATGACGGTCAATTTCCATCTCGATACGACCGAATCTGATTGTATTACTGCACGCATGACGATTTCCGAGATATTCACGACAATATATGCATGGCCAACGCTGGAGATCCGCGTGCGTCTCAATCGTGTTTCGGGATGCGTGATTACCGATACCGTCCACATTATCGCGCCGGATCCCATGCAATGCACGGAATCCGATGGAATTATGGCGATTGTCGCAGCATATGCCGTCGGAGCGACAATCATCGATCTTCCACCGCGCAGCCCGCTCCATCTCATCAAAGATCGTCTTGGAATCATTCGGGCGGCGGCTTGACGAACTCGCCGAACATCTGTACATGCCCCATCTCGCCGCCGCCATTAAGATCCGAGAACGCGAGACATTTCCCATCTGGCGCGCTATCCAGCTCGATTTCCGTCTGGAATTGCTGGAGCCATTCGAAACATTTCGTGCCGATGAATTGACGTCCGGAATTATCGACGAGCGTGGGAACATACTGTAATCCGGCTTTCTGTTCTGGTGGGATCCGATCGACATCGACGATCTCGACGCTATTCTTCAATGATGGAATGCGTGTCATATCGCTGAGGAACCGAGTGCAGTTGGGGCACGCCATCGAAATATACGCACGCATCACCATAACTAACTATGTATATTTTGTAAATCAAGAATATTTTTTTTTTAATTAGACGCGCAAATAATTAATAAGAAATAAAATCCTCGTCTAACATAAAAAAGATGTCTGACTCGTTGACTGACATTGCTCTTTTGATTCTCGTTCTTGCCGTGCTGGCAACGTGGCGCGCTCACAAGAAACCCGCGAAACGAGTTGCGCCATACACGCCTCCGCCCCCGAAACGCGGCGTTCCGTACCCCGGCATCCCGACCGTCTTGACCGATGCGCTCGCAAACGCCGTCGATCACGGAAAGACACTCCTTCCCGGCCCAGTTTCCGCTGGCGGCGCTGACCCCGATGAGTTGGCTCAATATATCTCACTCGTCATTCGTCGCATTGTAGCTGCGGCGCCGACTGGATCTCTGGATATGTTGCCGACGGGCATCGACAACGCGACAGTCGATATCGATTCTTTTGGCAATAAGCAAATCAATGTCTGTTTCATAGCACACGAAGCTCATACTGGCGTCTCGATCAAACTGAACGTTTCATTAGTAGTTAAAGTCCAGGGCGATATTTACATTGTCGATCTCAAGCCGTATAGCGCGCCTGTCGACACGACTGTCGCGAGCCTCGCGTCGTTATCGCCATATGCCACATACGAACCCATCGTCTCGCCAATTATTTGATATTATTTGAAAGTAAGACGATGCCATGTCCGCACCGGCATCATCCGTTCGGAATCGGTGATCTTGAAAAGCGCGACCGAGTGTGGATGCATGTACCGATCGACGCGTCTCTTGGCATCGTCTTTTGATGTCGCAGGCGGATCGAGCGTGACGAATCTCTGGACGGGAAATTCACGTGCAGTCTTCAAATCCAAAGTGTAAAACAACGGCCCGCCATTTTTTCGTATGAGATGAACGAAATAACTCAGTTTGGTGCTCGTATCGAGAATCACGATATGAGCACCAGATACATTGGTTGAGCCGTGATAGATCTCAAGACTCCCCATATTTTTTTATTATATTATAAACGCCACGCATCACACAAACAAAATAAGAAAGTCAGCGTGGCGCCACATGTCTTGCCACGTCACGCGCCACATCACAAAATGCCAGCGTGGCGCCACATCACAAAATGCCACATCACAAAATGCCAGCGTGGCGCCACCTGTCTTGCCACATCACAAAATGCCACATCACAAAATGCCAGCGTGGCGCCACCTGTCTTGCCACGTCACGCACCCCCTCCAAACCGCGCGACTCACACACTAACACAATAAACAAAGAAACAATAAAACGTGATGTCCAGGTGCGTGTCACGCTCTCGCCACCACGCCGCCCAGCCCTGCCGCCACCGCCGCCGCCGCCACCGCCGCCGCCGCCGCCGCGCTGCTGCCGCCGCCGCCAAGCCCTGCCGCCGCCGCCACGCCGCGCCGCGATCCACACCAACACGCGCGCCTCACCACGCCACGTTTTATTATGAGATCGCGAGGACCGTTTCACAGAACGCCGCGCCATACACGATTTCCCACTCTCACACCGCCCAGAACTCCTCTCTTCCACAGTAGTCATGGATTCGCCCGGCCGCCCTATTGGAATGGAGTTTGACCACTTCACATACTCCAACGGCGACATCGATATTTATTACAGACGCCACCACGCATCGCGTTCCACTGAATCTGGATCCGCGTCCGACTGGATCGCGTGGGTCAAGGTCCGCGAGTCGCAGATCGCAGGCAAGGGATTGTTTGCAGCTCGGTCCTTCAAGGCGTCCGAGACTATCGGGCGCTACACCGGCTATATCATAGGCAAGGCATCCTTGAAAAGCGTCGAAGCCAAGGTCGACACATTGAGCGCGACACCGGAAGGCGATGCGATCTCCAATATCAATGGATACTATATCGACGCCCGCAGGCCTATGCAGTCGAATGCCGAGCAGGCGTCGCTGATCATGCGGCCACGTGCGTTCATGGTGTATCCGAATTGGGGCTGGCCCGGCGCGCACATCCATATCGCCAACGATCCGCGCGGGACCAAGCACGATCCTAACGTGCAGGTGACGCGCGGCGGATTCCTCGAAACGCTTCGGCCGATTGCTAAAGACGAGGAGCTCTTATGGACGTACGGCGAGAAATACTGGAAAGATGCCGATCTTCTTGGAACGAGCGATAAACCTATCGTGATTTTGTAATGTATAATAATAATGTATGTTATATATCAATGCACGCCGCAACGCTCGTCCTTCTTGCCATCATCGCAGTTCTCGTATGGACCATCGCTCGGTCCCGCACGGCGGCCCTCAAACCCAAGCTCGTCATCGCACTCAAACCTTCTGCGGCCACGTCAGTTCTAGCGCCACGTGGAAGCGCGACGCTCCTCGAAGACTCGACGGATCCCAAATCGGGCGCTGGGACAGCTGCCGCCATGGTCGCATCGTCGTCTGTCGCGTACGATCTCGCGTGATTTCTATTCTGTTCACCGCATATCACTCGCGCACTTCATCGAATTTGACGCCGAATCCCATATGCATCCACGCTCGTCAGAAAAGTTCTCTTGTTTCGTCGCGAACCTAATTGCCACCACAACAAGGCTCAGGATTGCGACGACACCTAGGAGTGTTGATGTCTTCATTATTTTATGTAAACAAATTAATTAATCGAATGCCCAAGTTACATACAGCCCAGCACCGAAGAGCGCGACGGCACTCACGACGATCCACATCGCCATTTGGTATTCGAGACGAGCTTTATCGCCCCTGAATTTGCCCATCGCGTACGCCGAGCTCCCAGCGCATAAAATACCAACGAGCAGAAGTGCCGATGCCGTCAAGCTCGCCGCACTCGTTGGATCAAAGACATCCGATGGGATGTTGTTGACATTGGAGCCACTCATGTATATCTAGTACTCATACACATTTTATTTCATGTCATTCCACAAACTTGATGACTGCAAGTGTCGCAGACACCAGCACAAGTGCAGAAACAAGCATCCAGAACGCTTGCTGGTAATTCTGTGATCCCTTGGCCTCGCTGTTTGTCCCCATAGTATATGTCGTCCTGAGCACGAGAGCCAGCGCCGACGTTGCCATGGCACAACATGCGATAAAAGGCCAAGAGAGAGGCGATGCGAATTCGCTGCCGCTGTTGTTGTTGTTCGACATTGTGTGTACGAAGTCTCTAGAATTCACCCAGATTTTTTTTCTCTCTCTCACACTATACAGCATGAGTTACGGTATGAACATGTACGGCGGCATGGGAGGCATGGGCGGAGGCATGGGTGGCGGAGGCCAATCAAGCCAGATGATGAGCTCGGCAATGATGGCGTCGCTCTGTTCCGTCGCTCTTGCAGGAGCTGCATTCTTCATGATGAAATCGCCTACGACTCCTGCACCTACCACAATGGCCACAGATACGTCTGCACCATCTACATCGGGCGCAACGGCTACCGGCGGCGCCAACGGCTTGGACGGATCATTCATGATCATGGTCGGAGAGCAATCCATGTTTCCGGAAGGCGCGTGCGAGAACTCGTCCATTTACTTTGCCAATCCCGGCGCAACTGATGGCGGCAACATGGCTTCGACATGGATCATCAAGAAGGCAGGCACCACCTCAGGCGGCCAGGATTTCTATACTCTCATGAGCGATTCCAAGTCGTTCGCCAAGACGTGCCGCAAGCGGTACCTGACAGCTCCATCCGGATGCAAGACTCGCCCCAAGCTCGATATCCCCCGTTCTGGCCCTCAGCAGTACTGGTTGATTAACGGCTCGGCGGAAGCAGGTTACGCGCTCCAGTCTCTCGCATGCAAGATGGGTCGCCATACCCGCCAGTTCCTCCAGACTCCCGGACAGAACAACAAGAAGAAGACTGCGACGGACTTCGCTGCCCGTGCCGGGTCAACATTTACGCTTCAAGCTCCTTTTGAGTGATCTGTTTGGATTTTATTTATACTTTTTGTTTGAAAGCTGATTCTTAGAATCGGCTCTCAAACAAAATATCTGGTTTGTATTCTAGGTAAGGAAGGACATGAATCGTCTTGATCCGACTTCCGCGATGCTTCTCGCCTCGCCCGAAGGATTCAATTCTAAACTATGGGGACGAAGCCTATGGACGTTCATGCATTACATCGCGCTCAACTACCCCATCTCACCGACAAAATCACAAGTCGAATCGTATAAGCTGTTTTTCCGATCGCTGTGCGATATCTTGCCATGCAATGTCTGTCGAACAGAATTCTGTAATCTGGTGAGAAACCCCAAAAGCCGATTTTATTTGGGTCGCCCCGGCCTCTTTCCATACAAATCACAAACCCCAAGCGCCGCGCGTCTTCGGTTGTTCATGTGGACGTCGGAATTGCATAATGCAGTCAATCGTCGCCTGAAAAAACCTGTCTCTTCTCCACGGACATGGCTCGTGAAGTATTTGAAAACACGCCATCGTCGTACTACACCATCTCCGGTACGCGCGCGACACTTAAGGACTCGTCAAATCACGTAATTACATTCTACAAGAAAAAGATGGAAATTGTCGAACGAATCAAAGAGTTGGAACGACGCGGGTATGCATGCGTCCGGCCTCTGATCGATAATTTCCCGTACACTGACGGCGTCACGCGCGTTTTCGGTATGCAATATTTCACGTGCTACAACGAAAAAGATCCCGAACGGAAATTGGCGATCTTCAATTCCAAGCTCGAGAAACTCGGGTTCACAGGCAGCGATCGAGTGCAATTGAGGATCAAGGAAGCGACCGCGACACGATCTTCTTCGTACCCAACAACCGAACCGTCCGAATGGTGCGTGGAAAAGGCGGAAATCGATACGGAGAATATGTACACGATTTTCAACACGATCAAATTACGTGCTGCACTAGACGCCGCCGACTTGGGCATTGAAGTCGTGGAGTATTGTGGTATCGTTCCCGTCTTCCCGCATCCCGTTCCGTCGAGTTTCGTATCGCATTGGGCCGTCGAGACGAAGACGATGCGCGATACGCTCGTCGCCGCCATCAAGACCGCGCTCGAAGAACGTCAACGTCTTCTAGGCGAGAATTGGGTCTTGGTGAAGTATATCGACGAAAATGGGGATGTGTTCACTTTCGAGTTGTACGAGATGTGCGAGTTCACAGGCGCGATTCGTCACGTACATACGAAACAGATCATCGAAAGCTCGAGGCCGAAACTGTGCATCACGATCAACGGTACGACGACCCCGAAGACTATCGAAAAACATCGCGCCTACATGGTGACGTTCAGGATGCACGAAAAACGCACGCACCAGGATACCGTCGATCATTTCGATGGCGTTCATTCCAATAACGTGCCGTGGAACTATAGATGGGTATCGACTACCGAGAATGGGTTGGTAAAGCATTCCGGGATGGCACGCCGTATCGTTCCCGATATCGATGCGTTGACTATGAAGTACGGCGAGCCTTTCGGTCCCGTGGCATGGAATGGATGGACTTTATATCAGAATATGTGGATCATACGTCCGAACGAATCGTACGAGAAACGGTTCGTCGCGTATATCACATCGGGTCACGAGTACCCAACGATCGGCGTGACGTTCAAGGACTCGAATAACAAATCGAAATCTCGGAAGATTCCGTGTCACAAGCTCGTCGCGTACGCCTTCCGCGCCGATCTCGCAGTCTCCGATAAAGCAAAAGAGTACCTGAAATCGGTAAATTTACCGGAATCGTACTTCGCTGAATCTCCAATGGCCGACGATGTGGCATTCTCCAATGCGCTCAAGGCCGGCGGATTAGTGATCATGCACTTTCCCGACAACGATACATCCAATTATCGCGTATCGAACCTCATGATCGGGACGCATTCCGAGAACGGCATCGATCGTCAAGATAATCCCGCGACGACGTTACGGAAAAGCGTCAAAATCATCGATATCGTATCGCGTGCATTTCATTTTTTTGACTCGCATGCTGAAGCCGCAGCGTTCTTGGGCGTTACTAAGTCAGCGGTCTCGAGAGCTGCGACGTTCAACGGGACGCGCGAGATCGAAGAGTACCGGAAAACAAAGAGCAAGAAGACGGGCGCGAAATATTATATCGTCGATGCCATGATGTAAATCACGAGAGTTGATGTGAGTCGTTACACGATGATATGCCGGATGATGTATCAGATGGCGCTTGCAGGAACGCTCGCGACGAGAATGTCGTTCTCGATATGGCCGTCCATGAACTTGAACTCATAGAGTGGATTAATCGATTTGATAATCGCGCCGACATCATGCAGCGTGATATCATTAAACTCGCGCGTTCCGTAAAGTCGCACATCATCGACGAGAATCGTATGCGTTTTGATATGATGATTCTTGATGATTGCCAGCTCCTCGAGGACTGGACAGACGGTCCCGTGATATGACGTATCGCCAAAAGAATAATGGGCGTCGAGCCAGAATACCGCGCGTTCATTCAGAGCACTGAGATCCATGCTCTGGCTCGGCGCGAGGTACAGGTTAACTCGCGCATCGTCGAGGAATCGCGCTTTGGAGTGATTGTGCCATTTCTTCGCAACTTCGTAACTATGAATCTCCATGAATCCGGCACTCAACGCATCGGCGACGCCAGATCCATTGTACGTTCCCGATTCGTAGAAAACACGCTCGCCACGACGCACGGACGCAAACGGACGTCGCGGCGCTGCTGCCATATTTTCGCTGATCTATTTGATAAAAGTGTCCTTAAGCGTGCGTTAAATAATAATATCTCGTGCATAATGTACAAGACTTGATAGATATGGCACTGGATTTCATCACTTCCGTACCAGCTATATTCGCGACCGCGGCATTATGTGCATTAGGTCCTGCCAATGGTTTTAATACAGATATATCGATAAGATTGACGTGTTGCTGTATGGCCATGATTCCAATATTCAGTGCATCCAGCGCATTTGGAATCGCATCGGCGGCCGGGCCAGTGTACGGGATGGCCACATGCTGTGCATTCGTGATTGGTTTTTATATGTACGTGTTCTATACTCGTTACAATGGCGGTCGTGTCTTGACCGATAAACCAACCGAAAAACCGAAATAATTTCTGATGTTGAGAGTAGAGAACCTACATATAAAGAATGGTCCGCGATTCCGACGCAACGCTAGGTCGGGCGATGTGGCACATGCTCCATACGATCGCGGTCAATTTCCCCGACGGCAAAGGCGAAGGCTTGACGAAACAGCGGCTCAGGGGGTACTACGATTTCTTCAAATCTCTCGAACATGTCTTGCCGCGCGAGGCATGGCGCGATTCGTGGCGTCTCGTTACCGGCATGGGCAACGATGAACTCTCATGGGAAAACTTCCAGCAATTACGAAGCCACAAGAAATTATCGACGTGGCTCTTCCGCATCCACGACGAAATCCGCAAAAGTCTTCGCCAGCCCATGCACGGACCTTCGATTCCCGCCCAGCGGTACGCCCTCTTCTACAAGAAGTATGCATCGTACCGCACCGGATCCCACGGCCGCAACTCAAATTCCAATACCAACGAGGCAGGTACCGCCCAGATCAAAGCCATGCTTGCCAAAAGCGTGAGTATGATGGACACGTTCATGAAGCAAAAGTACCCTGGGGAATACGTGAAATGGCCGCTGGCACGTAAGTCCAGGACGCGTCTTCAGGACCTCGACGAAGCCTCGCGGTGGTTCTGGACGAAAACGCAAAACGCACTTTCCAAGAACGCTTCGTGGAACGCCAAGAATGCACTTAAGAAACGTCAAGATATCGTGACGAAGATCAATAGCGATCACCGCCGTGTGCGTGACCGTCTCCGGAACCTCCGCGCAGCGCCGGGGATTTATATCCGTAATACTTTTGGTTTATAATAATAATAATATAGTATAATGCGCGCCTCCACGATCGCCTCCACACACCCGGCCACGCTCGCATCTACGCGCCGCTCCCATCCGATCGTCGCCGCATCTCGCGGATCCAATGGATCTGGCGGCGGAAGGAAACGCGATCCGAAAGATGTACCCGCCCGCAAGTATTGTTTCAAGGCATCGTGCACGCTCATCGAATCTGAGCGTCCAATCGGGATATTCGTCGCATACGATTACCGCATATCCATTAGTCAAGATGTGAAGAATGCGTGTGAGACACACGCAAATTCGCTGAATCCCGGCGTATCGTGCGGCGAAGTCGAATTGACGCTCATGGACGAATGCTACGTCGAAGTGACTGACGATATATATTTCTATTTTTTACGCGATACCGATGGCAACGAAGCCGACGACGAGTCCTAAACAAACAATCCCAGCAAGAACGCTTTGATATCGAACGATACTCCACATTGCGTTCCGCGCATTTCAGGAATATCGGTTGTAATTGCGACGACTTCATCGTAATTATATATGTCAGTACACATTGCCAATGACGCATGGATATTGGCGACGCGTACAGACTTGGATGCGGCGATCCATTCATCTTGTCCGAAAATGAACATCTGGCACTTGCACATCAATGCACGCAAGGCCGGCATGCGCGCAAGGCACCCAAGCCTCATCGTGAGCGGCGAAATCACATGTAATGTATGTAAATTCGGGTACGTCGATCCAAGCAATTCTTCCAGTGGCAATATCGAATCGCATTCGAGCGAGATCGAGTTGCATGTTGCAGGGAGCGGTTCGTGCGTAACCATCAAGTACCGCGCTTTCAAATAGACGGTCTTGAGATTCGGCGGGAAAGGGCTCGATATATGTAACATATATGCGTTCCTGATCCCGAGATGTTCTAGGCGCGTCAACGATTCGAGTCCGCCAATTTCCGTATATTCCCATGTCGATAGAGTAATATCGAGACTCCTCAATTTCGTGAATGTCGAGAAGAGGCGCGGTCTCGTGAATTCATGGTATATATCCGGCGCGATTTGATGAATAACTAACGACTGTAATTTATCTGGGCAAATACATTCGAGCGCGCTAGGTGCAATGCGGCCGTACAAGACTCTGAGAGACGTGAGAGGCACATCCCGAGCCCAGTCCAGGCATCCGGGCCCAAACGAGCATCGCGCCGCTGAGAGACTCTTGATTCGTGTAGCATTCTTTTGGATCCACGATTTCATTCCCGCGTTCAGGCGTCTGTCGGTGACCGCGAGTGAGAATCTTGGTTTCGATGCGAGCATACGAAATCTCGACGATAGTGCCCCGATAACGATGAGCGGACGTGCATCGAGGCATCTCAATATCTTCAAGATAAGATCGTCTGGCAACGCGTCCATAAATATATAAAAATTCGGATCGCCTTAAGCGTATTTGAATTACACGTTCTTCTTATTACAATTACACGTTCTTCTTCATGTAAAGTGCAGTCTGTTCAGCGCCTTCGCGATACAGGCGCCGCATATCTTTCTCGCTTATTCTGAAGTTGAGTGGTTGCGTGCTTGATCCGGCATCCAAATCGATAATATCAGCGAGACGAGCGGGAATACGACGCACGACCGCACTCTCCAGCAAAGCACCTACGAAAGTATCGAACGACCATTTCGAATTCGGCGGTTTCGTTTGCGCCTTGAATCGTAGACCGAGGACTTTCTTGGCGCCCATTTCAAATGCGTAATCGATGGCGAAATTGTCGGTGACTGCGCCGTCGGTATACAGCATACCATCCATCGTCACGGCCGCAAAGTAGACCGGGACGCTGCAGCTGATTCGCAGCGCGAGACGAATAGGCATCGTCGGCGCGGTCAATCGAGAAAAGTACTCGGCGTGACGTTTATTGAGGTTTGTCGCGACGATGACGACCGTACTGTTCGTCGCATGATAAAGCGATTCAAACGTGAGCGTCGCCGGAAAAATACTCGCGAGCCATTTATCGAAATTGGCGCCTGAATCGAGCCCGAACGCTTTATCAAGTAAACCAATATCTATGTCGGGACTGTACTTGAACCCGACGACTCTCTTCTCGAATATCTCGTCGGGATCGAGACCGAAGGCGAGAGCGGTCGCTACGATCGCGCCGATCGATGTGCCAACAAAGAGATCGACATTATCGAGGTAGCCGTTCTTCTTGAGGAAATTCGTCGCGCCCAGTATAGACAACCCCTTCATGCCTCCGCCAGATAAGACGAGCGCATCGTACTTGGTGCGCGATCCAAACTTCAAGATATTTGGTCGTTTCATTGAGGCGGTGGGACTTTGCTTGAGTTTTCGTACACAAACTGCGTGAACTTTGTGATATCGCAATTCTCCAGAAACGCGTAGCCTTGCTGCTGACATTGATCGACCAGGATATGGTACGTGGTGACGACCTCCTCGCTCCAATAATCAAACCACACTTCGATATCTTCGATCGGTCTCAGGTGCCGCGGAATACGGATATGATTGTCTTGTTTCTGGTCTTCGGCCTCGCTACCTGAATCCGTGTATGGCGTGTAGGAAGCCGGAAGGGGCTGTGCACCTTGGGGATCGACTGCCGGGTGTCCCGATGAGATTTCGCCACGTCGTCCTGCTCCCCCCATTATTGAAACCTGAATAAACCGTATATTTCATGTCCTTAAGCGTCACTCGGGTTTTTTTGCGTTACATAAACACGCAAATGGGCCGTTCAGTGAGATGCGCCGCGGTTCGTCGTGCGTGTGAGAACTTCCTTCTCGACGGTGTTACGCATCGAGCAAATCGAGTTGAAGCTTGCCGCGGCACGTCCCTCGTCGCCGCCCAAGACTTTCTTGAGTTCGACTAGAACGTAGTCCTTCTTCATACTTTCAGTGCGTTTCTGCGACTTGCGTACGAGCTGGCCGTCCGGGAGATTGACAGCTTCGACGGCATTGCTCTTCATCCACGCCAAGATAGTCTCGCCGATAAGCTCGCGTTGTTTACGCATTTCCTTCATCTGTTTCGCGCTCCGAGTCAATTCGTCGTGGATTGTGATATAGGCCGTGACGGCATCCTTGAAATCTTTGGTCCCTTCCATACCCTCGGCATCTTTCATAATATCTGCCATTTTTTAAATTATGATTTGTACGATGCGCGTCGGTGTCCTTAAGCGTATTTCAAAATATTAATCATCTTTTTGTGAAATATTCGTTCCTAATACAGCAAAGAGGATCGAGACCATTTTGGGCGTCGGCGAATTCTTCATTTCGGAAATCTCGTTTCCGTACGCGCGCGCCTTGGTCTCGTGACGGTTATCGCGAAGCGGGACACTGACCAAAAAGATCGATTCAGCGAGCGCCAATATATACTTGGCGAGATCGGCCGCGTATGTGCGAGTGAGAGACGCGCAATTGGTTGTGGCCTCGAGCTCTTTTTCATGAGGCTCGAGATCCTCGCGAGGAACTTCATAGACCATTTTCTTGCCGAGGTTCACATTCCGAAGAAGGAAGATGCTTCGGAATTTACGAGGCGATGTGTTCCCGTACAAAAGCGTAAACATGACGGAAGGCAGGTCATCAATATGTGAATTGAGCATCGATTCCAGGATGCCGCGCGTACTGAAAATGTACTCGATTCGAGTTTCGTCGCCGTCGTCGCGTGCAGATATACGGTCCTTCATAAGAGCTCCTAACGATTCTTGAATGCGACCTCGTTTCCGTGGAGGAAGCGGGGATGTAAGGCCGCGCGGGTGGTTCTCGGTGTTCTCGGGGGGAGGAGGACGGTCGATCTCCATATTATCATGTTCGTCAACAGATTCGTGTGCTGTTGGCAAAGGGGACGATGGAAGCGTCGGCGGGATGTTCTCGATATTCTCTCCTGGGAATGTGTATCGCACAGTGCCTTTGAATTGAACGAGATTTCCCGAGCACGCCTTTGAATTGACGTGTCGTTTCATATTCGATATATCCCAGCCGACTTTACGACACGTCGAGCATCCCATCAACGAAATATCCATCTCCATCTCCATATTAATATATAAAATATATCATCGATAGTGTGTAACATGAAGCCTTAAAGGTACACATTTTTCATGTCGGGAAGAAAGCAAGAATACATTCATATGAACTTCCACTTAACGGTCATCGACTAACTTAATATACAATGTCGTGGATTCGGGTTCGTGGATTCGTAGCTGGATACATATTATGGACATGTATATCGGTGATTTCGTCGGTCATCGGATGCGCGGCGCGGAAAGGCGATCTCGGTGCCGCATCTCTATGTTCTCTCGTCGGATCGACCGTGATGTATTGCGTATGGATCGCTGTGAGTGTGTCGTTACGTCGCCGAACAACTCGAATCGATGAGCATGACTTATACATTGGCGGTCTTCTCATCTTAACGTGGTTCCAGCAACCGCTCGGCACATGTATTTTGTATATATCCACAGCACCGATCGAATCTTTCCAAGATGGCGCACTTGGGTTTCTTATTCTTCTCGTTACTGTCGTGTACATTATATTCATCATTTATCTCACCGTCTACATCGCCGCTCCTGAAACGATTGAACAACGCCACGTGTCTTCCCATATCCAAACACAAACCGTATGGATCCTCGTCGAGCAGCCGGACGACACGCTTTTTATTGGACGGAAACCGGATGTTGTATGTTAATTCTTCTTTGCGCATGGTACCAAAGCCACGCACAAAGAAAAAGTTTTTTTACAATAAAAAAAAATCAGCAGTCGAGGGGACGGCGCATGAGATCAGCGTCGATCGAGCTCTGGGACCACGGGCCGACGTTCGTCTTGGTCACTGGGGGATCGCGGCGGAGCTGGTAATTCGCGTTACGGAGAGACGAGCCGACAGAGTCGACGCCGATGTAGCGCGTAGGGTCGAGGAACGACTGCTGGCCTTGGAGAGACTTGGGTGCAAACTCGCCGAATTCCGATGCGGTCGTCGAGGCCTTGGGCAGGAGATCGACCGATTGTGACATGGGACCCATGCTTCCAGCAGGGATGAGCGTGACGGATGGCGACTGGCTCGTGGCCGGGGCAGTCACGCCGGGCGCAAGAGACGTCGATGGAATCTCAGATGCCGTCATTTCAGCTGGGTCGTATTCAGTGTACTGTTCCGGACCCCATCCATCCGAGAACTTCTCCTTGCGTGGCGACGTGCGGGACGAGATCATGCGGACGATAATCAGCACGATAAGACCAGCCAACACAAACTTGATAATGGATTTCTTGTCCATTGCGTTGCGAGTTATAATTAGAGCAACATAAAAAAAATCCACAACCCGACTCGCACCTATGTCTCGAGAACGACATCAATATCGTCCACCTCGGCCGCAGCCAGGATACTATCGCCCAGCGTCTCGGCAAGCGTATCTAATGGAAGGCCAGCCACGACAGTATCTTCGTCGAAGAGGGACCTCGATTCGCCGACCACCTTGACTTGACGGAGTCGCCAGATGAGGCCACATTCCGTCTTGCCAAACGTCAGACGAGAAAGTTCCAGGACGGCCTTGACCTTGGCGCCTTCGGCTGGGAGAGGGAGCTGGACCCGGTCGGCATCAAAAGCGGCAACGCCCTCCGATACACGGACCTTGAGCGTCTTGGACTCCTCATCAACGAACGACTTGAAGCTGGCACGGAGCGTCTCATCGTCGAGATCTTCGCGGAACCACGTCGCCTTATTCTTGAAGCACGCTTCCAGCGCGGCGGCCTCGACAGCCTTGAACGACGCGAGGGATGCCGCGTTCACCTTGAGGAGCGCGAATGCAGGAGGATCCTCATCGTCTGGGCCAGGTGCGAGCGATGTGATGAGCGTCGATGTGGGCGTCGCAATCGTGAGTGGTGGGTTGAGGAGCGCGACGTAGACGCTCTCGTTCCGCGTCAGAGTTTCGTCGAATGTCGCGATATCCTCTGAAGGCACGATACTCTTGAGCTGCTTGACTGGGATCGACATCTCTTTATTATGTAAAGACCCCACAAAAGTATCATCGATTTAACGCGCCGTCGAGGCGGTGCTTTTTATTGTATTTATATTACAGACAAGCTGGCGGAGATACTCATATTCACGCGTCGGTATCCTCGTCGTCCTCGGTCTTGAAGGCGAATCCGGTGAGTTTATCGGGACGCGAGAGGATCTGCATCTGGGCAATGCGCCACGTGCACCCGAACTGGCGATTAATGTACCACACCGCCGAAAGCTCGATGATGGCTTTGAATGTCGTGCCCTTGGTAATGTAGCTCATATCCGTCGCCTCGGCATCGGCATCGTAGAACTCGGTCGTCGGGAGGATCTTCATGCGCATCGTCGGAGCGTACTTGGTAGGATCGGTCGCATCACGCACCTGCTTACGCATCAGCTCACGCACGACGTCAGCGCTCATCGCCTTGCCTCCAAACCACTCCTTGGAGCGCTCGGAAGCCGTCGTGAGGAGCACCTCGTCGAGCTGGCGGCACTTGTCCATGAACCCCTTGATCTTCGGATCGTTCTCGTACCCGCGGAACGAAGCGTCGAGCGAGAAGGACTGGGCGCCCGTCGAAGCCTCGTCGAACGTCGAGATCCCGAAAGGAGCGCTCAGGATGGGAGTCTGGACCTTGACGCGCGCATCGCCGGCGAACGACAAGTACACGATCTTGCCGCCCTTGGACGTCTTGGCGAGAGGAGAGAACTTGATTGCGGTGGGGTCGAACGCCGAGTGGAGGATGACTTGGTCGCGCGACATGATGTCTTATTTGTTATTTGTTATAATATGGTGCCGAGACCGCTGTCCTTAAGGGGCACAAAATTTTTTTTTAACGTGTTTCTTTTTTTCACATGTACATGTTATTTTTAAACGACGCTTAAGGACGTTCACTGCTCAGCGGCGTTCTTGGCTGATCTCACATACTGCTCAGCGGCGTTCTTGGCTGATCCGGCGGCGTTGTCGACGAGTCTTTCGTTATTTTCGAATTACATGTCTACGCACGCCGCCGGAATATCAACGATCTCCGTCTTGATGAACGACTCGTCGTTATCGTAATACAGATATGTCACAACGATGTCTGACGACGGAGGCTTCGAAAGCGCCAATGTCAATTGGCGACGCAGTTCGACGTACCGATCGGCGATTGGGACGTTAGACGTAACGCCCCCGATCTTGAACGGATCGGGATTGAAACGTAAGAAGTAACATGGCTTGCCGCGCGACGCATGGATGTTGATCATGCGTTTCGTCTCGGACATCTCGTCATACTTCGCGACGCATTTACCTTCTGTGACGAGAACCTCGTCGCCATCGTCGCCACCGGTCTCGGTCTTGACGCGCCGGACGAATCGCGGTTTATGCTGGAACTCATCGCATTCGATGACGATAACGTGCGTCCCGCAATCGATGTGGATGTCGGGGCGGTACGATCCATATGACGCGCCGATCGATTCGTTATACTTGGCGACGATACTGTGAATTGACGCGTCGAGTTCGAGTATGAACTGCTTGATTGCCGCGACCATATCGTTTTCCTTGACGTGAGCTTTCCGCGATGCGCCGCTGATCTTGACGTCGCATGTTGCGCAAAGATCGCCTTTTCGCTTGACTCGGATTTCAGAGCATTCGGCGCATTGATGGTGGGCGACGTCGACATTTCCTTCTTTGCAATGTTCTTGGCAATATTTACGTTCCTTCGTTAACGCGTCGCCGTAAATTGCGAACACAGTGCATCCGGGAAATTTGCATCGTGCACTCGCGACGTTGACAAGTCCTTCTTTTTCGTTTCTATGTTTGCCGCAATATGCCGCTTTCCTCGTGCCCGCGTCGCCGTATTTTGCGAATGCCGTGCACCCGGGAAATTTGCATCGTGTACTAACGACGTCGACGAGTCCTTCTTTTTCGTTTCTATGTTTGCCGCAATATGCCGATTTCCTCGTGCGCGCGTCGCCGTACGTTGCGAATTCAGTGCAGCCGGTAGATTCACATCGTGTATTATGGACGTTGATCTCCCCTTCGATTTTATGTTTCGAGCAATGCGTTCGTTTCCCCTTTTCAGGTCCATAAATCGCCTGTTTCCTCTTCTTCCCGGGCGAAACGCATGTCACGCAATAAATCGGCATGCCATTTTTTAATTATTCGATGGTATGCATTTGCTTAAGCGTGTTTTGTATTTATATTCGAATTTGCGACGCTTAAGCAGACTGAAATTCACATAATTCATCATATGCACGTTCGCACCCTCCTCGCATACGCAGTGAGTTGTTTCTTGTTAAATAACGTCTTACAAAACCACTATTTTCACGTGTGTCGATCATCAATTTTGAGTATTTTTGCCCTTGATCAGGGCGCATATTGTCAGCTCGTCGACCGATCGCTCAGGGCGTTGCAGTGGTCGCCCATCATAGTCGCCGCGCCGCTCCTTCTAGAACGGAATCGGCACGTTGATTAGACATGCCAGGCGCACACGGCAAACGCAAATCCAAGACTGCGAACGGCGCCGAAGATAAGAGGAAGGGCACGCTCGAGTTCAAAGAGGATGGCCAAATGTATGCGTGCATCACGAAAGCAGCTGGCGATCGTCGATTTATCGTGCGTTGCGACGACGGCATCGAACGTCTCTGCAAATTGCGCGGCTCGATGCGGCGTCGCGATTGGGTTTGTATCAACGATATTGTTCTCATCAGTACACGGGAATATGGCGATGAGAAGGCCGATATCTTGATGAAGTATTCAGCCCATGACGTCGCGTTGCTCAAAAGGTATAACGAACTTGATTTCTTACACGCTCACGACCAGGCTGACGATGGCGATGGAGATATCGTATTTGGAAATGGATCCGACGATGATAATGTAATTGATGGCATTTAATAATAATAACTCGAAAGCGTCCACGTGGCAGGTGACATGTGGCAAGTCATGTGGCGACTCACAATTGCCACGTGTCATCTCCCAGAGGATTTGATACGTATTGGATGTGAATACATGTAAATTAATTATAGTATGATGGGCTTTTGCGTTGAGCGGTCCGCGAACGGGAAGTTACGGAACGCGGAGAGCGGGGACGATTAACTGAAAAGTTCGCACGCAGCTGCTTTGTTCCAGCAACGAGACTTTTGTATGCAATGGCGGAAGTAAGAAGTGACGCGACAGCATATGCAGCTACATGTACAGGACTAGCCATCTGCTTCCCGTTGGGGTTCGTCATCATGGTGCCAATCCACGAAGTAATGGCGGCCAGTCCTGTAAGACTACTCGCAGTCGACCCACCAACGACGCCACCCAGAAGCAGTGCGCGGTACGCTGGTGTCTTGAGGTACTTTCCGACGCGTACGAGAAGACTGATGCGTTGTGTTTCCGATCGCGGCGGGTGCTGAACCTCGCGCAAAAGGCGGCTCACAACTGCTTTTTTCGATGCGATGCTTGTGCGCTTGTTCACTTTACGTGCTTCAGATGCGATGACACCCGCCACATCTTTTGTGGTAAGACCCATGTATCTTGAACGCGCGGCCGGCATGTGATATATTCTATATATATTATTTTTTTTCGTCACACTAGAAATAAGATATCAGTCGTTCCCGGTGCACTGCGATGGCGTCGTCTTGCAATTGCGCTGGTTCCCATAGAGAAAGTGTGCGAATGCAGTCCTGTCGGGAGGTTGGCCGCCGTTGGGAACCGTATGGAATTGACGCTGCGAATTCTCCTTCTCGTATATATCTTCGATATTTCTATATAACCCATCGTTGAATTGCGTCCGCATCTCCGCCTTGACTTCATCGTAATTGCACGTTGGAGGCCCGAACGTCTTGCCATACTCGGTAATCGAAGCGTTCATGAACGGATTGTTTTTCGTCGGCATGCGGCATTTGGGCGGCGCCGTGGCTTGGAGACCTGCGAACTTGCCACCGCGGCCCCTGTACACGAGAGTCACGAGCGCCACGAGAAAGACGCCAACGAAAAGCGTCGCGATATGGAAATTGTATGCGAAGACCGCTGCCGTCGCATACACAATAAACCGGACGAATGTATTGAGTTGCTCTGCTGTCGTCTGATCGCGTGACGGCCAGAACTCGAGGGGGCGGCGTACGAGCACGGCGACATCTTCGTACCACGCGCTGTCCCCGAGCCTCACAGGCGCCGAAGGGTTGGGAGACATATTTGATTTTTGCGTTACAGGCACGGACGGATTCGCGCTATTCACGCTGGGCGTCGCCATTGTATAGTATATATGCCGAGATTTTAAATTCAAACTTATTTGCGCGCGATACGTTTGGCTTTTCCATCGCCACCGCCACCGTCGCCACCGCCCATCATCATCATCGAAGACATGGATTTCATCATCGCAGCTGCCATCGAATTCATATCCATTTGGCCGGTCGTTTCCATCTGCGTAGCACACTCGCCGGCGACCTTCTCGATCGTGTTGAGAACATCAGGAGGAAGGCTCTGGAGCGTGTTGCCAAGCATGTAGAGAGTCTGGAGGTAGGACCAAATCGCATCGCGCGTCGAATCCGTGACGTCCTCCTGGCTCCAAATATCGCCGAGGTCTACGTCGCCTGCAAGCTCGAGTGGCTGCTGGAAGAGCGACGAATCACGTGCGTTGATCAAGGCAGCGTGGGGGTGCATTGCCTCCATGAATACTTTCATCGGGAGAGCAGGTTGCGTCGCAGCCATCACATCGAACCCGGCCAAACACATCGTCAATCCCTTCTGCTCGGGGAAACTCGCGCGGAGCTCAGACAAGAAATTCTTGAGAAGCTCATTGAATGCGTTCGAAGTGGTCATTGTATTGTTATTACTACGAATATACAATTTATTCTGTGTCGGAACGCACCTACGCCACGTCCTTAACCGCGCGGTCGGTTTATTGATTTAAATTGACCACTCTATTTCAGATATTTACAAGAATGCATTTGGTTACATTGGAAGGCCTCCCGCGATCATGTATAGATGTCGTGAGTCACATCAAAGGCTTAAATATGAGTCTGCAAACTGTACCGTCGCCACTTCCTCCTGCAACGACATCGCGACAAGACAGTATCGCCGATGAAATTGTGCTTGTTTTAGCAAACGTCCTCGATCGGATCAGGACCTTGCACCGAACTCAAGCCGGTGTATTTGCACATTGCCGAGACACTAATTCCAGTAGTGATCCCGTCGCTGTGTGTGGCGCACATTGGTTTGAGTCTCCGCCAGCGTTATCGGCCAAGGCTCGCCGAGCACTTCACGATGTATGTATGGAAGTCGGCGGCGCCGTGTGTGACGCGCTCGGCATCCATATCGCATCGCATACAGTGATTGTCTTGCGTGTTCCCATCCACGAATGCTTCGAGAATCTGCTTATTGGAATGGAAGCTCGCGATTTCACGTTATCTGATCTCATAGAAATCGAAGAGTTCCTGGATGTCCTTGGAAAGGAGTCGCCCGGAAGCATGTTCGCGAACTGGAAAGTCCATTATATCGATTGCCCGATGTATATGAACGATAATGCCGTCGATCTCGCGCATACGATAACTGAAATCGCCAATATCATACGATCAAAAGACACTTAAGCGAGTGCGACGCCACCTAATATACAAAAAAATGGATTTCCGGGATATCACGATCGATCGAGTGAAATTCAATGCGCCCATCCGTCGAGGAACCTCCCTGAATTCCAAGGCGACGTACGGGGCCGGCAAGATCATATTTCAGTTGCCGAGATGTTATGCGCGAATTTCCGAAAACCCCAAATTCCCCGGCGCACTCGATATGGTCCTTAGCGGCGCATCGTTACGTGATGTCGGAGCTGTGGCGTTTCTCGCACAGCTCCGGGATCGCGCAGACGAGACATCGGTTCTCGCTGAGCATATTTTTGAAAAGGATTTCTACGATCCAATGAGGAAACTGACGGCGTTCGACGAGACGCCAATCTTCGATGCGGACGGCGAGATAATGAAAAACGTTCCTGATCTGTATGGATCGACGCACGAAGTATCTCTCCTCGTGAGTCTCGACGGCGCATGGATCAGCGAACGGTCATGGGGAATGCGTGTCCGCGTCTCCCAAGTCAAAGTCCACCGCCAACGCGTCGTGCCGCCACCACTCAAATTGGAATTTCAAAAGAGCGCGCAACGTACCGGACCGCGTCAAGGATTCATGTTCCAGGATGAAGACTCATCAAAGACCGGACCGCGTCAAGGATTCATGTTCCAGGATGAAGACTCGACAAAGACCGGACCGCGTCAAGGATTCATGTTTCAGGATGAAGACTCGACAAATCCGGTCAAAAAGTCTACGACGTTCGCGTTCCTCAAAGATTAAGAAAGATTAAGAAAGATTAAGATGTAATGAAATGATCGGAGATTGTCGCGAGCGCCAGACCTGCAATTGCCGATGCTGCCGCTACGCCAGGCACACTGAGTTCGCCCGTGATTGGAGACACGAGTGCAGGGATACTCGCCTTGATTTTCGGGAGTGCATACATGACAAACAGGAAAATGACAATTGCCGCGAACCATGCGCGCGTACTCTTCAGCGTCTCGAGACTGAGGATTTTCTTTTTGGGCGTGGATGACGGGAGTGCGATGGGCGGCGGCGATGTATATGTCGGCGCAGGCATAGCGTACGCGAGCGGATTGTGCTGGTACTGGGTCTGGGGAGCGTACTGCTGCATTTGTTGTTGCTGGTATTGAGGCTGGGGAGTATATTGCTGCTGCATGGGCTCGTACTCCTCCATGTGTCCAGTATGCGATGGCGCTTGGGATGGCGGACGTGGATCGTACTCTGCGCCGCGGCTCGTGTTTGAGAAATCTTTCATGATATCAGCGTAATTCGGCGCGGATCCAGCAGTGCCTCCACCTTGCTGAGGCTCGTCGCCGCGACTCTGCATTACCGGGAGAGGCAATTTCGAGAGTGGCGTCGCCAACATATCTCCGGAATCGTCCATATTATTTATAATGTAAAGAATCCATTTTCTGCTTAGAATCTGAACGTATTACTTCACAGAAGCATGGCAGCTTCGGGACAATGGTCTACAAACAAAGCTCGATGATGCGGAGCAAGCTGTTTATCGATTTGGTGTGCGCCGAAACTCGGTTCCATGTACGAGTTTTGCGTACAGAACTTGGCCAATGTCGATGCATCTTTTGGTTTATTAGGCGATTTCTCAACGCAATCGGAATAAAATACATCTTCAGGCGCATGTGGATCGATATTCGGATTTGCCGCAATGCATTCCATCACGAACTTCTTCTTCCTGAAACTCAAACCGCCCGACCCGTAAAACGAATGATCTTTCCCCCAATGAACGCCAGGACCGATTTGGTGGTCGTAGGCGCACCCGACATAATCCAAATCCGTGAAACTGTCGATATTCCATTGGCTTTTCGCGCACGTCACTGCATCCGTCTGGAACACGAGAATATCATCTGCATCGATACGATCCCAGAACGATTTTGATTTGAAGAGTTTATTATACTCGTCGGCCGTCAAGTTATCGGTATCCAAAGCTTTGAGGAATGTGCGTCGACTCGGCGAGACTCCACGCGTGCTTTCGTTCGCATAGGCCGCATGACTCGGCCCGTGAAATATATAGAGATCCCATTCCTTGGGGATCCGCGTATCAAAATTCCTGATAATTTGGCCCAAGAGCGGGTGCGGACGCGGCTCGACGATGATCATTGCGCGGCGAGTTTTCGATGCAAACTTCTCGACTTGGCCGATACATAGAGAGAATACAAGTACGAATATAAGAACAATGATGAATGATGTTCGTTTACAGTCCATTCATATTTCTGGAGATTATTTTCTTGTATGTATCATACAATACAATGATCCCCGCCACGCTCCAGGCCCCGATCTTCTCCGCGCTCCTCTTCATCGTCATCGCATCCCCCACGACCTTCAAGCTGGTCAACGATTACCTCGCCCAGCCCGTCCTCCGCATGCCGGCAGTCCAAGGCGGCGTCCCCACCAAGTTCGGTCTCCTCCTCCACGCGCTCGTCTTCTTCGCTCTTTCGTACACCTTCCTTTCCAACAAGTGATTATTTTAAACAAACTAGTTTGACTTTTATATTACCGGCGCCGAGATTCATGCACAGAATCTCGACGATGGTGTTTTCAATTCGTACGCTTAAGGATTCATCATAGACACAAAACAATACTCAATATGGTCCGAATTTCACTGGAGGGTAATATTGCCGCAGGCAAGACGACGGTCTTCGAGACGCTCGAGAAAGAGTTTGGCGATTCCAATTTCTTTCGCGAACCAGTTCGTGAATGGGGAGATCTTCTGGAGTTATATTATGACGACCGCGCGACATGGGTCCTCCCCCTGAGCCTCAAGATCCTCTTGACATTCAGGAACTCGATCGACCATTCCGATGCTTTTATTGAACGCAGCCCCTTGACTTGCCGACATGTCTTCACGAACATGCTCTTCAAGGACGGGACATTATCTCAGCGCGGCTGGGATTTATTTAACGAGTTTTACGATGTTTTGGGGTGGTCGCCTGAACTCATGATATATATCGATACGCCCGCGGCATTGTGTCTCGAACGCGTGCAGGAACGCGGCGTGACATACGAGAAGAACGCCATCGATATTCAGTACCTTCGCCGCATCGAGTTCCATTACGAAACGATGCTGAAAAATCTCGAAGGTTCAAATATCGTGATTGCGCGTGTCGACGGCTCGCAAAGCCCCGAAGAAGTCGCGAAACGCGTTGCGGAAATCGCCAGGAAGTTCCGTACGGCCAGGACTCCGCTAGCGCCTCCTCCGCCGCCTCCGCCGCCTCCGCCGCCTCCGCCACCGCCGCCTCCGCCACGCCCGACGAATTAAGATGTACGGATCGGCGTGATAATCAATCGACTCGCGCGCCACCGGACATCCCAAACGCCAAACGGCCCTAAAAGACCGGAAATGACGCCGCGTTTCTTCCTCATTCCACGCTCGATGAGCAAGACATCGCCTTTCCGGACTTGAGGCGGTTTGTACGAGACGACCTGGAGAATCGACGAGCCGTTGGGTGTGGGACGCACCTGAAGACGCCCGTCCATTGTAATTTCACTCGCACACACGACATTCCTTCCAATGAGACGCACATACAATGGATGCCTCCGATCACGCTGCGCGTCGGGAATGACGGAGTACGACAACGCGCCGCGCGCCAGGAGTCGTTTCGTGCCTCGCGACGCATCGGGACCGCACGGCGCCATTGTACGGAGATTCAGGAGGTTTGGGCGGCCGCGACGAGGTGCGAGGGGTGCGAGGGGCGCGAGAGGTGCGATGGGTGTCGTGCGTCGAGGCGATGCACCGCTGCCCACGAGAGGGTTCGGGGCGCGGCGCGGGATCCGACTCAAGGATCGGCGAGGTGCAAGACGGGCAAGAGCGGTGCGTCGAGCGATGGGCGATTTGACAATTCTCTTCAAACTCTTCACTCGAGGACCCGACGGCATACTATTCTTATTATTATAGTACATATGAAAAAAAAACCGCGTCTATTGTAGATCCCGCAAGACTGGAATCATGAGCGCGTTCATCGAGAAACTCGTTTCGCAGTCCACACAGAAAAATACCGAGTCGTGCCGCTCGCACCCCGGCAAATGTCTTGCCCAAGTCGTTTTCGATGCGTTTATTATCGTTGCATTATTTGCGCTCTTGACGCGAGTTTTGAATCGGGATGCTGTTAATGTTGACGCCTGCATCACGTTCTTGGCGATGTGGATCCCTGTGAATTATATATTCAAAGCGCTCGATCTCGAATATTCCGATCAGCTCGCACGTGTTGCTGGGTGGACTTTGGGAAACAAACTCTTCTCGATTCTGACTTCAATGTGATTATTTCATTATGGTGTCGTGGAATGTACAGTTAAGGAAGATGTCCGACGGAACGATCGGACAAGAAGCCACACCACCAGGACCGTCTGAATTAATGCCAATACGACAATCAATTGAAAACTCCACACGATCCATGAGAAGCGGTCCGCAATATACTTTGTGATCGGCAATATAAATCTATTCTCGAGTCCTTGGCGGTTCTTTTCGTCCGTACAATATTCGCTCGCTTTGACGATAATTTGCTCGACGACTTGATCCAGCATGTTATTATACTAACAGTTTTGTCAACAGAAAATAACACACGCTCTAGCTAAAATATGATCGACCCGGGTACGATTCGCGAACTGGAATCGTGGCTCGAAACATGTCGCGGCGGCGATGTCCTTTTCATGCGCGGCGCCAACCCCGGAATAGGCATTTCGACATTGCTTCATACGTTGATTGACAATACCTTTGAATCGTTATGGATCCCCAATGGCGCATCGAAATTGAAGCATACATTGATCGACGCGGCCTCATCGACGATCTCACCCCTCATGCGCCGCAAGATATTCGTCTTTGATCCCGTCGATGCGCTCTTCGCCGACATCTCCGCATCGGCCGATATCTCCGAATTCGCGCGTCGTGGAAAGTGCCGTGTTCCCATCATATGCGCCGGTTTCCGAATGCGATTCTCAACGACGCGCGCGACGGATATTTTCGATAAGCGTATATACAATATCACGCGACTCGATGTTCCTCCCCTCGAGACGGCCACTGCACTTGTTCATTTGATGGAAGTTGCAAAATTCCGTGATTTCCCCGAATCTCGTGTTGCCGGGATCTGGGAGGCGGCACAAGGAGATTTACGAACTGCAGTATCTGCGATCGAGGCCGGATTACCCAGCGGCGGCGTCAAGGATAATGTATGTGACGGCGTCGATGCAATCGCCAATATCTTGACTTCGAGGGATCTGAATATGCGCGACGCGATGGCTCTTCAGGATGGCGATATGAGTGTCGTGAGTATGGGTGTCTTTGAGAATTATCACCGCGCCGTCGACAGCATCGAATCGTGTTGTGCTATATCGGACCTCTTTTCTCGAGCTGATTTGGTCGACGAAGCCATTTACGGCCGACAACGATGGGATTTGACGTCCGTGTACGCCGCACTCACAGCCGCCGGCCCATCGACGATCGTCAAGGCCGAGACGTGTCCGCGACGTGAACTCGTAATTGAAAAGTACGGATCGGTCTGGTCGCGCGGCAATAACCAGAAATCCAAGCAAAATATGTTGCTTGCGTTATCGCACCAGGCAATGGCTCATGGAACATCACTCACCGCGAGCGATCTGGCATATGTGCGCGGCATGCTTCTGGACTTGGCTGCCGACGGGAAGTATGACGCCATGGCCTCTCTTGTTGGCGACACGTACGACGAGCAAGGTGTCCTTGGCATTATCAGGATGTTTCGTAGCAAGAAGTATACGCAAACGAGCCATACCAAGTATAAGCGCGCCGCGGCCAACTTCAAAAAATAAAATCGACCCGAATTGGATCGCCATCATATGCTCTCGTCGCTGGACCTTTTCACCGGATGTGGAGGAATTTCACACGGTTTGCGTGGCATATGCGAGGCCAAGGGCGGGTACTGCGAAGTCGAGCCGACACGTATTCGGACGATCAACAATCTCTTTGTAAAGGGTCTTCTTCATAAAGGTCAAATTCACACAGACGTCAGGAAATTGGACGGCACGACAATGCGCGGCGAGATCGATATGGTAGTTGGCGGCTGGCCATGCCGTGGTTTCTCGACAATTGGTAAACGGAACGGCTTCAATCATCCCCAATCAGCATTGTTTGTCGAATTCGCGCGCCTCGTCGATGAGATCCGGCCGAAATTCGTGTTGCAAGAGAACGTCCCCGGCGTGTGTGGCCCTTCGCTCGACGATGTGATTGCGGCTTTTGAAAAGAGCGGCTACGATGCTACATGGATGGTTCTTCCAGGCTACGCCGTCGGCGCACACCATTCAAGGAAACGATGGTTCTGTT
>Ga0209230_10000089_pt1 | contig 33767 bp, 33 predicted proteins | sample LakOntMetagenome_FD_187467 | JGI IMG/M metagenome (GOLD analysis project Ga0209230, IMG submission 187467) | Freshwater and sediment microbial communities from Lake Ontario - Sta 18 epilimnion Metagenome (SPAdes) (version 2) | ecosystem: Environmental > Aquatic > Freshwater > Lentic | place... | reverse complement strand
ATAGAACTTATTAATAGTCGTGTTACATTTGGATTAATTGAACCATATTGAATACGTTCAATCACCACATAATTATATCCAGTACCTTCTGTAATAATTGTATTTAATCCAATAGATACTCCTGTTCCAAGAGATAATGATAATGCACTATTATTTGAACCAAATGTTCTTGGAGTACTTACACTAAATGGTAATATAATAGACCCAGATGATATATTAAAATCAATAGGTATCGTGTTAATTGGCACTAATCCCAATATTATTTCATTATTTATATCTTGTTGTGTAAATGTATTTACATTTAATCCATATTTTGTAAATATTATATTTGAACTTGAAAATGTATATTGAATACTATTTGATGTAAATAGATGATTGCGATTTAATAAGAAATCATTGTAATAATTCACATTATGTTTTTCAACCTTAATATTTATACGAATATTAGAATTGAATCCATATCCACTTTGCGTAGGAACACTTATATTTGATAAGTATTGGTTTACATTAATTCCAGTATAATCTTGACGAAACTGACCACTTTTAATCAATGTTTCATTTACTACAGCATTGGATGTAATATAATAGTTAAGTGTATTATTGGCGAATAAATTACTTGTATATAGTCTATAATTTGTAAGATATGTATAATTACTATTTTCTGAAAAAGATACACCTGAATATGTATTTGTAGTAATCCATTGGTCTGCAATTATTGAACCATTATAGATATAATTGGATGAATTATATATACGATATATATTACATTGACCTATAACTGTATTCCAATTTGAGGTTGGTGCAAATGTATTAATATTGCTTGTTATATTACAATAACCAAAAGATACATTATAACCAATTAATGGTTCACTGTTAATATTTGTTAATACTCCATTATTACTTGTGATAAATGTATTATAAATCCGATTTGTTCCTTGTATAATTAAACCTGTTTGATTACTTAATGCATATACTGTATTTATACCTATATTACTTGAATGAACGTAAACTGTATGTATATTCGTGCTATCAGTAGGATATACTTTATATAATAGAGTATTGTTTGGATTTCCAGTATTATTTGTATTTCCAATTACGAATTCATCAGATGGTGCATAAGGGTCTATTAATTCATAACTTGTAGAAGTAATTGAACGTGATATTAAATTTGTTAAAATACCATTTGTAGGAGGTTTTATTAAAATATTATAAGGATATTGTGTCAATAAATTAATTGAATTTAAAATAAATGAATCATAATGAACGATTAGATTACTTGCAAATGATACACTATCTGTTAATATAGTATTGGCTATAGATATATTAGATGAATATGAGTTATTATAGAGTTTTATATAAGTCGGTTGCAATGATGTAATATTATTTGCAATGGAGAATTGTATTCGGTTCTGTAATATATCTGAATATTGGAATACTGGTATAGAAGAAGTATAAGGTATATTATTAATTAAAACAGATAATGCAGAATCATTTGACGTAATCTGAATATAATCATTGGAGGATAAATCAAAGGGTGCAATAAACAAATCATTTTTATCAAATGGAACAGTTATGTTTGTAGTTGTTGTACTACGTGATGGACTAAATAGTTTTCTATTTGCAGGTAATATTGTATTTGATGATACAATAATTTGAATCGTACTGCTATTTGTTGCAGGTAATCCATATATGAAATTATTTCCATCAATTATTTCACTAACAGGATTAATCGTAAATGTATCTGAATAAGCATTAAGTGATTCAATGAAAGGTGTATATACTATATTACTACAATTGGAGTTATAAACACTATGATTTAAATATCCAAATAAAGGAACTTCATTAATCCAATAAGCAGGGTATATATTGGTTAATGGTATTGTTACACCTGTCCCATCCAGATAAGATACACTGAATGCATTCCAAGTAGAACTATTTATAGTATAACTTATTGTACGATTATCTATAGTAACATTTGAATTTGTAAAATTCATTTGATAGCTTTTTGCTAATTTGGGAATAACAATTGGATAAATAGAACCACTTGAATTAATGTTATAAACATTTGTAAATACATTAGTTAATGGAGTTAAATAATCAAATCCAGTATAATAATTTAATTGAGATTTAAAATAATGAAATAATATATTATTTGTTAGATTATCTGTTATTAATTGTAATGCAGGTATATTATATACGATAGTTGATTCAATATTATTTGGTATTACATAGCTATCAAATAATTTGGGATAAACACTACCTTGTTGAACCACATAATTACGAGATGTCAATAGTGAATAGTTCGTTATACTATTTGTATTTGTAGGATATATAGAGGTATTTGCAAGATTGGATGTAAATAATTGGGCTGTTGCATAAGGATAAATATCATTGGATGGTGAAATAAGTGTATTTGAATAAGTATATGGTGTAATAATTAATCCAAATTTATTCAATCCATCAGATTCAACTGCAGTTAAATATGTATAGTATAATGGGTCACGAAACACATTTGTATCATTGATTGTTAATTTATCACCAATTATAATTGAATTTGTTGCATCTACACTTATTTGACTACCAATCAATGTATTATTAAATCTTTTATCTGTTATATATGAACCGATTGCAATTGAATCTGTAGCTCCATATACACTATAAGAACCAATTGTAATTGAATTGTTTATAATTGGAATATATGCATTTGCACCAATACCAATAAATACATTATTGCTACCATTGGTTATTTCTTTACCTGTTCTATAACCAACCATCGTATTTCCATCTCCTTCAATATTTTTACCAGCTTCTGTGCCAACAAATACATTATTATTTGCATTCAAATTATTCTGTCCTGCACCTACACCTAACCAAGTGTTTGATGAACCACTTGTATTGTTTTCACCTGCTCCATAACCAACGGCTGTATTTGCACTACCATTTGTTGCATTTTGCCCTGTATAAGAACCAACAAATGTATTAAAACTACCATTTTGATTGTATTGACCAGATGAATAACCTAAAAATACATTGGCATCTCCGAGAGCATTACAAGCACCACTGTATGCACCAACATATACATTTTCATTACCTAAATAATTGGCTCGTCCAGCTTGATAACCAATACCTGCATTAAAACTACCTGCACGATTATCTTGTCCGGATTCTGTTCCAACCCAAGTATTATAATTACCTTCAATATTGCGTTCTCCACTTGCATAACCAACATTTACATTACCATCACCTGAGTAATTATAGCGACCACTAAATGCTCCAATAGATACAACCCGAGACCCAGATTGATGATATTCACCTGCACGAAATCCAATATGAACGTTTTCTTGACCGGATTGATTTTGAGCGAGTGCAAATGCACCTATACCAACGGAATAACTACCATCTCTATTATAATATCCAGCTTGATAACCAATCATCGTTTGGTAAGAGCCTATGCTATTTAGTTTTCCAGCTTCAACACCAGTAAATACATTGTTGACACCACTACTTATAGCACCTGCACTTTCTCCAATACGAACTGTACCAAGGGAACGCGTTTCAATATCCGTTAATTTAGTTGAATGTGCGTCCCCCGTTGGTCCAATCCGATAAATTGATTGGGTTGGATTCATCTCTTACTCAAAGATGCTAAGAAAAACTTGGATGCATAATCGCTCAAAATAATCTGCTTAAAGACTTTTCATTGTAGAAAGAGTATATGGCATCTTTATTTGGAACGGCTACCATCGTTGGTTCTCAATCTGCAGAAGTTATTCCTACTATATCTGCACTTCAACCTGAAAAACTTCAATTATTTAAACCAATAGCAGTACCTCCAACTGAAAAACTTCAACTATTTTCAATTGGGGCTACACCTGCTGCTAAAGGTAAATTGAAAGTTATGATTTGTGGAACACACCCTCAACAATATAATGGTTATTCTCGGGTCGTCTATGAATTATGTCGTCGTCTCGCAAATAAAGATGATATTGATTTAACCATCTATGGATTTCAAAATTTCTATCAAACACGTACACATCGTGAAACAATGCCTCCTCACGTAACAGTTAGAGATGTTATTGAATTTGAAAATCCTAAAAGAGCTGGATTTGGTGAAAAAGAAATTGGAGCTTATATAAAAGAAAATCCTCAAGATATCATTATTATTTACAATGATATGTCTGTTGTAAATATGCTTACTGAAAATATTATTGAAACACATACTGTTGAAGAACGGAAAAAGATAACAATGGTTTGTTATATGGACCAAGTATATTTATGTCAAAAACGTAAATTCATTGATTTATTAAACAATCACTTTCAACACGTATTTGTCTTTACAGAATATTGGGGTAAGATTCTTCAAAAACAGAATATTCGCAAGGATATGGGAATTGATATTCTTCCACACGGTTTTGATAGTGACCGTTTCTATCCCGTACCATTAAATATATCACGTGCTTACTTTCAACTTCCAGAAGATGCATTTGTTATATTAAACTTGAATAGAAATCAACCCAGAAAACGTTGGGATGTTGTTATGATGGGTTATGCTCAAGTCATTAAGCGTCATCAACAAATGAAGAAAACTCATTCAGATAAAAAGATTCGTCCCATTAAATTCTTCATTGGAACTGCTATGAATGGTTGCTGGGATTTAAATGAAATATTAGCCTATGAATTAAATCAATTGGGAATCGCAGAAAGCATAATGTCTGAATATATTACAACTGTACCCAATCCTCAACAACTCAGTGATTTTGATATTAATGTACTAATGAGTGCATCAGATATTAGTACAAATCTATGTGATGGCGAAGGTTGGGGACTTACATCATTTGAAGCAGGTGGTGTAGGTATTCCATCTGTTGCATCAAAATTAGGTGGTCATTACGAATTCTTAAATGAGCGGAATAGTCTTCTTATTGAACCCAAATGGCATTTCTATGTAGACCAATCCAGAGATGCCATTGGTGGCAAAACGGAAGTATGTGACCCCAAAGATTTTGCAGAAGGTATTTGGAAATATTATACAAATCCTACGATGGTTAAGAAACATGGTAAACAAGCTCGTCAAGACATTGTTAGCGGTTATCAATGGAATGATATAGTAGAACATTTTTATAAATGTATCCATCGTATTGCTAAAAAACATATTACTCGGGTATGGCAATAGGTACATAAACGGCTATACCTGCCTCCGTCCAAGCATTGTAATCATATAACTTACGTTGTTTTTCTACATAAATGTATTTATATCCATTTACTTTTACTACTTTACCAGCCCACTTATTGACTTGTACTTTTCTTACAGTAGATTCATCCTTTTTATCCTGTAACACATTCGCAGTATATGCCAATTCATTCGGATGTGATGGCAATGGGAATGAATAACAAGTATAATTATTTGCTAATGGACGATTCTTTTTAGCAAACAATACACAATCTATTGACATTTTCTTTAATAAAGTCAAGAAGTCTTGAAGAATAGCATCTTTACGAAGAGCTAATTCCCATAAATGAACATCACTTGTCATAGAAGCATCCTGTCTTCTTAAAGTGAAATTACTTTTGAGTTGTTCTGGAGTAAAAGAAGCCATATATAAAAATACACGAACATCTCTTTCTTCAGGTGGTAGTTCCATATGAGAACAAGTACGAACTGCACGACCAATGACTTGATTAATCTTTGTTTTATTCCAGAAACTTTCTAAAATATGTGTTTGACGAACATTCTTTAAAGATATACCTTCGGCTGCACTCATACTAATTAATAGTAATTTACATACTTCACCACGTAATTGTATTTTACCTTTGGTTAAAGAACTGCGTCCATTATAAATATCTAATAGTTCGGATGCTTTGTCACGATTCTCAGGGAATATCATAAAACGTTTTCCATCATATTTGGGATTCATTATCTTATCTTCATCTATCAACCGCCAAGCTTTACCGTGTTTTTCTAGTTGAACTTGGACATAACCATTGGCTTTTAATGCTAAAGCAAATACACCTAAACCTTCTACTGTACGGAATTGTGAATAGATGAGAGCTTTGCCAGGGCATTCTTCAAGACGTTCTAATACTTTAGCATATTTAGGTGAATAATTCTTTAATCCATTTATTGTAAGTATATCTTTGGAATCTTCTAATTCTCTCAAGACACGTTTTAAGCTTTCTTCATAAAGTTGAATTTGTTTTCTTTCTTTATCTTTAATTGTTTCTTCCTCTTCATCATCTATGCGTTTATCTTCTTCAGTGGTTGATATTTCCTTTTGAAGGGCTTTACGCATTTCCATAGGATATTGACGTTTGATATTATCTGGAAATACAAAGTTACAGCACATACGACTAAAGGCTCTATATACTGTACCTTGAGAACCCATCACACCCATAGCTGCTTTCTTCTTTTGATTTGATTCCATCTTACGTTCCGTATCTCTCACTGTAATGTATTTAGCAAATGCAATATCGGATAAAGGAACTTTTTCTTCTATCATAGGATGTTCGGTTGGGAATAATTCTTCACCAGCTGTACGGAAATAAGAAACTGTACCTTGGATACGACGCATAAATAAATCAGTATTCTTAATTTTAGGATGGTCTGGGTCACTTGTATCTAAATAATATTCTTCAAATTCTTTTGTTGAAATAGGAAGAGCATAAGATGTATCAATATGAACGGTTTGTGTAATTTTTTCTTTCTTTAATACACTTGTAATTAATTTAACAATATTTTCGTGTTTTTCGTGTGCTTCAATTACAATAGGTGTTGCACTTTTCTTATTAAGTCTTTGAAATGATTCTGGGAGTAGAGTAAATTCAATACATCCTTTGTCTAAACGTAATTGAATCGTATCTAAATGATTCATTAAATTTGCATCGGTTAATGTATTTAATAAAGTTTCCATTTTAGGGATTTGTGCACCTTTTGCAAAGTTGACTCTATATGTTAAGATAGGTCCTCTAATTAAATTAATCATATAGCATAATTCAAATGGATGATTAATCATTGGTGTTCCGGATAATAGGATTAGTTTCATTGATTTGGCATCCATTAATTTATGATAAAGTGCTTTAGCAATAGTACCACCATTTGTGACACGACTAATAAAGTTATGTGCTTCATCCATTACTATAAATGAATCATCAAATGGACGGTCACCTAATGCAGCCAATGATTTCTTAGTTAGACCATTGTAGCGTATAAATATATATTTATGGGCGAGTATATGTTCTAATGTTTCTTGAATTTGTTTTTGTTGTTTATTTGTCAAGTCGGATACCTTTTTATCCGCGTGAATAACAGTTAATCCTTCAGGAATAGGGGTAGGTAACCAAACTTCATCATGTTCTTCAATCCAAGTGCGGTCTAATTCAAAATGTTCGCGAATTATATTAATAGTAGATGAAGTTACTCTAACACAAGACCAAGTTTTCTTCTTTAGAAGCCCAACGTTTGCAGAACGAAGAATTTCATTTTTAAAGTTAGGTTCAAGGGAAGCGGGTAATAGAACAAATACTTTTTTATGACGAGATACAAATACTTCGGCAGCAGCAATCGCTGTTAAAGTTTTGCCTGTACCGAGACCGTGATATAAAAGAGTTCCTCTATAAGGAGTATTTGATTGCATATAATCTCTAATAAACTTTTGATGGGCGAATAAATTGACCTTTTTGGGTTGAGGTATTTCATCTGGACGCATTTCACGTTCGCACGCTAATGCCTTTGATTTGGCGTGATATTTGGCAATTTTAAAATTCTTGGAAATAAAAGGTTGAAATCCTGTTCTATTTGGCAGAATCCACGCCTTTGGTTCAATTTCTACCTCTTCCATCTATAATAACAAATGTAAAATGATATTAAGCATATTTTACAATAATAAGTTAATGGCATCAATTATATTAGATATTCGTGAACCCAAACTACATACTATACTAAAACCACTCACGGATATTCCTATTACTACTCAAGCACTTGATGTTGCGGATATTCAAATTCATACGATATGTAATGATAAAGAAATTCGTATTTATCTGGAACGTAAAACCCTATCTGATTTCATTGCATCCATCAAAGATGGTCGTTATAAAGAACAAAAGTTTCGTTTAAAAAGTGCGAGTCAACCTCAATATGTGGCTTATATTTTAGAAGATGTGCCAAATGTACCACAATTAATTAATACACACGTTGGTGGTGGATTACCATCATCGGGTATTATCAGTGCTATATTACATACGTGTTTTAGAGATGGCTTCCACGTATTTTTCTCATCTTCTTTAAATGAAACAGCTCAATGGATTATAGAGATAGCAAAAAGATTAAACAGTTGTCCTGAGAAATTCATAGCAAACGAAGAATATATCAATCATATCAAGGGAAAGACGAAGAAATCCCATCAAATTGATATACCATTGTGTCAAACAATGATGTTAATGCAGATTCCGGGTATTTCATCCAAATTGGGTAAATTATTAATAGAAAAATTTGGTACAGTAAATGGGATGATTAAAGAATTATCCGTATTGGATGAGAAAGACCGTTATGGATTACTGCAAACAATACCACTACTTGGACCTAAAAAATCAAAAGTACTCTTGGAGTATTTATTGACTTAAAGTTTCAATCGTATTAAGAATTATAATGCGTGGTTTTGCAAATGTTGGTAATACGTGTGGAATCAATACTTTATTACAATGTATGTATTCGTGCGATATAATAAAACAATTCTTAAATACAATAAATGGAAAAGCATTTACAGATGAAATGAAACAATTGATGTTAATGTATTATAGTAAAGAGGAAGGTGTATTAATTCCACGTGGTATTATTAATGCATTAACGAAACATATGGGTAATATATTCAAAGCAGGAGAACCCGTTGATGTAGGAGAAATATGGATGTTTCTTTGGAATATCATTGCAGATGAAATGGGTCAAAAGGATGAATCATTAAATATTGTGAATACCAATACGGATATTGGAATGCGAAGTGAGAATGAATTTTTTAAAGGAATATGGAAGAATGCATCTCTATGGTCTATTCATTTACAAGGATTAACTATTTCACAAGTTCAATGTCCCACCTGCAATACATTTTACCATAACTTTGAACATTATATAAACTTATCCATTGATATACCAAATGATAATTTAGTAGAATGTATAAATAAATATTTTTCATTAGAGACCATAGATGATTGGCATTGTGAGAAATGTAATGATAAAAGGACTGGTATAAAAATAACACGATTATGGCGTATTCCACGGGTTCTTGTAATATCGCTTAAACGATTTGATGGAAGACAGAAAATTTTAACAAATGTAGATATTCCAGATACACTTGATATGAGTCCTTATTGTATTCAGAAAAAACCAATATATCATTTAAAGGGAATCTGTCTTCATCACGGAAATATTCACGGTGGACATTACAATGCACTTGTTAAAAATGAAAATGATTGGGTATTATGTGACGATGATTCTTGTATAAAGATGGATAATCCAATAATTAGGAGGAATGCATATTTACTATTTTACGAAGTTGAATAACTTCTGTTTCAAGATTATTTACTTTTTGTGTAAGTTCTTTAATGGATTGAACCATAAGACCCATCATATTGCCATAAGCAACGGATAGATGATTAGATTCTGGATTTAGAGTGACAGCTTCTGGAAGTATAGATAATACATCTTGAGCGATTAAACCCGTTTCACGAGATAATGTATCTGTGCGTAAATAAGTGCATCCTGTTAATTGGTCTACTTTAAAGAGAGCATTTGTGATTGGTTGAATATCAGTTTTTAAGTTACTATCAGATAATGTAAATATATTACGTGTTGAGAATGTATTACCAACAAAATAGTTTGAACCATAAGATACAAGTTGAGCTGTACTATCAATCGTAATTTGACCTCCAATGAATTTACTATCACCATTTACAGTAAAATTACCATCACTTGAGAGAGGTAAATAGTTAATTCCAACTTGTGCTTTTGGAATAGATGGATTATAATCTGAAACAGTTGCGAATATAGCATGAGCTGTTGTAGGTGCAGATGTACCTAAATTACCTACATAGAATGCACCATTACATACTAATTTAGGATTAATGGTTTGAGTACCAATGCCAATATTTGTTAAAGCTGTATTTCTTCCAATAAATAAATTACCATTTTGAATAATACTACTTGCAGATGTTAATAATTTAGATTGAAGGGATAAATATATAATACTTGTATCATAAGCCATTAGTGTATAAAGTGTAGATGAAGCAATTGCTCCAAATTGCATTGATTTTGGTTGTCCAACTGGTCCTCCATCTCTACATAAACCCATATAACCAATAAATCCTGTATCAATGACACCACTGGTAATAGCGGAATATTCTGTTAATGCATAACTTCCAGTAGATGTACTTACACGAATACTTGTATCACCAAGTCCATAAGCAGATAATATACGCACACTATTACCACTTATTAATGTTGGAGTGGATGTACTATATAAATTATTGAGTTGTAATAATCCATTTACACCATAAGTTGTCAATAATGATGGATTTGTAAAGTTCATAATAGTATTTGATGAATTCATTGATACATAATTTGGTTTCACTAAGAAGTTACCAGATGATAATGATTGTTGAAATGTTAGATTTTGTAGATTTATAGAAGATATAATCAAGTTGGTTAATGAAATTGTATTAATAGATGCATAGTTTGCAATAATGTTTGTAGTTGTAATATTAGACGTTATTGTATTTTGTATATTTAATTGTTGGACGTTACTTAGACTTGTATTACCTAAATCAATGGTATTGTTTCCAGGCAATCCTAATAATTGTCTGGTATAAACAGTTGGTGTGATAATTGGGTCAATTGTTTGTAAAGAGTATGATGGACTATATAAAGAAGAATAAGGTGCACTTGAACCAATGGTTAGTCTTCCAAGAGAATCTAAGTTTAATATTTGAACGTCATTACTACTGGCATAAATATAGGGTGCAATATTGTTAGAAGGTCCATATTGTCTTACACCTAATATAGCATTTGAGCTTGGTAAAAAAGTTTGAACACTAATTGGAACTTGAATATTAGATGTTAATATTGTGGGTGCAAGATAATAGTTATAATTTGTTGTTTGTGTCAACGTATTATTAAATAATGATACATTTGATAAACTACCCATTAAAATAGCATTATTATTACCAGATATGATAGGTGTATTATTACCAAAGTATAGATTGGATGTACCTGTAATTAATAGTTTATTTTCTGTTTTAGTTAAACCACTTACTTTATATATATAAGAAGCACCTTGATTTGAGTTTTCAGAAGAATATTTAAAGGGAGCACCAATGACAATTGTAGATGCATCCGGTGACATAGATAAAGTTGTACCAAAACGGTCATTGATTGAAGCATCACTTGCATTAAGTTGTGAGAATACCCAAATATTTGGTGTTGATTGAAACCAATAAATAGCCGAACCTTGATTATTATTCGTTGATGGAGAACCCACGACTAAAGAGGATGCATCATGAGCTAAAACGATTGATTCATATTTTATAGAACCTATACCTGATATTGGTGAAGAGAATACCCAATTATTATTTGTATATTGATATAGGTAAATAGCACCGGTAGTTGAATAAGAGGATGTAACAGCGAATGTATTACCATTGGATGAAAGACTCACTGATTTACCAAATGCATTACCTTGAACGAAATTGGGTTCTACAAATTTGTTGGAAGACCAAAATGTTGAATATTTGAAAGCATAAACAGCACCTTGATTTTGATTACTTGATGGACAAGGCAATATAATTGTATTACCATCTGTAGCCATTTGCATAGTTAATCCTAAATTGAACACTCCATCATTGGATGTTAATTTGGCTTGTTGTTGCCAATTATTCGTCCAACGATATACATAAGCAGCACCTTGATTACTACCGTGTGCGCTTGCAGCGATTGTATTTCCATCTTGTGATATAAATACATTTGAACCAAAATAGGAATTGGCAATTAAATCCGTTGGAACTAATTTTGTTTGTTGAGCCCAAGTGATACCATTCCATTGATATACATAAGATGCACCTCTATTTTGATTACTACCTGGTGCTCCTACTACAATATTATATGCATTAGATGATAAAGCAATACTTTTTCCAAATAAGTCACCAACTTGAACGTCCGATGGCACTAATGTACTCAATAATGTAGTTCCTTGATATACATAAACTGCATTACTTGTATATGAACCTATAAATATATTTGATGCATTGGATGATATGTTATATGAATATAATGAATTTCCATTTGGAGCGTAAGTAGCAATACTATTAGTACCGATTGAAGCAATATTGGAATTCAATACATTTGAATTATATTGAACGGATACATTACTGAGATCACCTATATAATAGGGAGATGGTGATATATATAGACCTAAATTATGTTGGAAATTTGTTGAACCAATACCAATTTTAAAGGAAGAATTAATTTGGAATTGGTCTTGAATACCAGTTCCTTGAATTTTCAAAATACCATTACTATTTAAATCTATATTACTATCGTAACAAATATGAACGGATGTTTGAGGTAACACCGTACCAATACCGAGTTTTCCAGTGGAATCAATTTGGAATGGATTATATGAACGAAGTATATTACTTGAAGGATATATGATTTTAAATTTAACCATATTATTTTCACTTACACCAAATGAATTTGAGGATGATAGATGTTGAACGTTTAATAAACTTGTTTTTAATGGAAATGAGCCATTGCCCCCCGTGCCATCATTTACAATATTAACAAATGTTGTAAATAAATTAGCATTATCTAATATTAAATTACTAAAACCAAGATTACTTGTATAATAAATATTAGCATACAATGGTGAATCTATATAAATAGCACCAGCTGGTGTATTTATACTTAAATTATTTGTATCACGTACTCTAATATAAGCTCCATTTGCAAGAGTAATTTCGTTCACATTTTCAATGAGTGGACTTTGAATTGAAGTATCTGACCGAATTGTTTTATTTACGTGTAATGCAGTTTGTGGATTAAATACTCCAATACCTGTATTACCTGAAGTATATGTTGTAATAATTGGAATATTATTACTGGATATATTCAATACTAAATCATTTGTTTTAGAGTTAGAGATAGTTAGATTACTTGTTATTGTTATAGTGGATGTTATTTGACGAGCAACATCTAATTCTTGAATAAATATATTAGAGGAACTTGCTTGTAATAATATATTTGATGTTTGGTTACCAATGACATATATATCTTGTTTTTTACCTGTAAAGAAATTATTAGAATTATATGTATTTTCGTATAAAATATAACTCTCGTAACTACTATTTGTAGTCATTAAATGTAACAAGTTAGATTGAACTGCGGATTGTAGAATAATACGTTCTTTAGAGGATTGGTTAAATGTAGCCAATGTCGTATTACCAATTTGTATGGACATAATGTTAAAACCCTACTATACATTCGTAAGAAAAATGAGATTGTAATTAACCGACCCGTTGTTCTAATTTAGAAAGTCGTTCTATTAAATTTTGAAGAGTATCTTCCATCGTACATTGTGTTTTATACATATCTTGAACTCCTTTAAAGACATGTGCCATAAGTCGGTCGTGATTGAGAATATGGAAATCATTGACAAACTTTCCATAGAAGAATGCAGTTCCAAGGAGTTCTATATCTATAGTTATTGTATCTTCATCTATGACATCTATAATTCGTACATTAACTTCTCCAGTGGCTAATATAACTTTAACGAGGTCATTAATTGACAAAGAATGTTCTTGTATTTTATAAGTATTATTTTTAATAAATATAGCAGTTTTCATAATACTTGGAAGGAATCCTTCAGTCAGATTTACTGCATAAGGTGCGTGTTTAACAACTTCTTGTGCGATAAATCCAACCGTACGTTCACCACTTTCTCTCATAGTGTATTCACATACTTGGATTGAATCAAGAATACTTTGATTTTTCGTACTATCTAATGGTAGTATTTCCTTTTTGATACGTTTATCTGAAACCGCTAAAAAGGATTGACATTGAATATTATAATCTGCCCGAATGGATACATAATTACTGGATGCACTTGTCATATAATTACCCATAACTGCTGCAGGAATAGTGTATAGGTCTGGATTATAGTTATGTACCCATAGAGGTGAATTCATAGTAATTTGATTACTTGAACCTGTATAATTTACAATGGTATCAACTAATAATGATTTCCCAATAGATACATTGGAAGTAATATATGTATTACCATCTACGTGTAAATCATAGGCTGGATTTTGAACCCGAATACCTAATCTACCATTTATAAATGTATTACCTTCTACGTGAAGTGGTTGTTGAGGTTGGGTTGTACCAACACCTGCATTTGGACCTATATATTGGAATCCACCTGCAGATGCAATAATTTGTCCGACTGGGATATATTGATATGGAATCATATTTGTGGTTGAGTCTAATTGAACGATTCGTGATGCGGTACTGACATTTTTAGCATCTAAGTAGTACGTACTCAAGTTACGAACATTTGCAATATCAATGAATCCACCCAAATCAATAGAACCAGTGGATGACCTTAATATAGGTGTTGAAACAGTAGTTGCTTGTATTGAACCATTCACATCAAGTGTTGATTGAGGAAGTGCGGTACATATACCAACACGATTATTTGCAACGACATATAATACAGGATTGCCTCCATTTCCATTAATATACATCATATCATGATTGGTAGAACCAACTTGGTCTATTCTTAGGGATACATATGGACTCAAATTTGTATCATATATATGTAATGCACCTAATGGTACAGTTGTACCAATACCCATTGTACCATATTGGAGTGCAAATGGACCTCCAACCATATTAAATGGGGTCAATGGTGAACGTGTTCCAACACCAATGCGGTCTGTACTGAATATTGTTCCACCTGCAGTACCAGACAAATTGGGAATATAGGTAATTGGTATTTTTCCAGTTTCATCTAAAATCGGATAAATGTTATTTAACAAATTCAATGGTACTTTGCCAGTTGCAGGGTCTAATCTTATAATATCTGCGGGTAAATTGGAATAATTGAAATAATTTGTCATTAATACTTGAATATTGCTTCTTACGATAAGTTGGTCAACATTGAGTATTTTTGCAAAACTAAAATCAATGGTATTCAAATTAGAAGGAGTTATAGTTGATACTTTAATAGAACGAGTAAATGTAGTATCACCGTGTACTGTTAGTTTATCTAATGTTGCAAGTGTACCAATACCTATATTGCAAGAATATGGGTCAACATAAATGATGGGGTCTGTAAAATAGTGAATTGCATTTGGATTAATCCCATAATTATCAACAAGGAGTATATTTGAATTATATAGTTTTCCATAAAAGCGTAAATCATTGACATTTGTAATATTTTTATTATCAAAATTAATATTGGATGTACTATTGCGAGTGGTGATTGTGTCAACGCTGATTGAGCCAAAACTTGAGTCAGTATTTGAAGTTGTACTTGTAAATCCGTCTGCTTGAATAATTCCTTTAACAATTAATGTATTCCCTGAATAATTTGTACCAATACCAACGTTACCATTAGGACCAATTGAGAATACAATAGAGTTTGAGTTAATTAATTGCACGAAATCAGAGTTTGTTGTATTTTTAATATTTATATAGGATGGAACAGGTAAACCAATCGTATTATTTATAGAGATATGACTATCATTTGTAATAACAAAATTACTACCGGTTGAGCCAAATATTTGTAGATTATCGGCATTACTGGATAATTGTCTAATAATCAAAGGTGTATAGTTATGGTTAGCAGGAGTTTGTAGATGTAATAATGTATTTTTTGTTGAATTTAATGAAGTCGGTGTACCGATTAATACAGTAGGTGTTCCATCTTGAATGATATCATCTGTATTATCAGCAAGAATACGGAGTAATTCAGAAGAAGTGTTACCGGATGTTGCAGTACGGAATGAATGACTCCAACCAAAAGAGGATGGTATTTGATAAACAAATGTAGAATTAGTTACACCGAAACCAACATATTGATGGTCACTTAATATATTATAGTCTTGTAATACAATAGTTCTTGGTGCAGGAACTTTTGAGATAATTGAATTACGACCATTTACATAGATTGTACCACCAAAATTCACAGTTGCATCCGTATCTAAAGCATAATTTGAGTTTGGAGTTTTATATAAACCAATGGGTGTATAACTTTGTATATTTGATGTTAATGTACCTTGGTTAATAGTAACTATATTTGAACCTTGTGGTGATTTAAGTGATAATGTAGAGTAATTTTCATTTGATGGAATAAATGCGAATTGGACATCATTATAAATACCTTTACCTCCATTTAATTGCCAAGATTGAAACGGGTCTGTAAATTTTAAAAAGTTAGCATCTATTTGATTAGAATTAATAATTTGAATAGGTACTTGACTTATAACAGTATTGACAAGTTGAAGATTACTTGTAATCAATAAATCGGTAGATAGAATTCCATTTATTCGCGATATAGGAATATTATTTACAGAGTCAAATGAAAAGTCCGCAAGTATATTACTTGTATCAAATATTGCTATACTATTGCTATATGATGCAATATACTTGGGTGTATATGCGGTAATACCATCTGGTGCTTGTGCAATGAATTTAATATTCGTAGTAGGTGTTACACTTTCAATAATAAGGGCGTCTTGATTACTGGAAAATATATAGGCACTTGATTTAATATTTTGACGCCCTGACATTCAACCAGTCTATATTTTATTCTACATAGGACGTATAAAAAGGAATTAGTAACAGAAAGCTAATTTATTACAAATGATGTAACGCGAACTTGTAATCGCAAGTGTAAAAATACTTGAAGTAAAAAATGCATAAAACATAAGTGCATATGTTGAGATAGGTGCATCAATGGATGATGAAGATAGTGGGACATCATAATTGGAATTTCCCATAAATTTATTTAGTTCGGGTATAGTCATATTAAATGAATGTGCTACATTTTCAATTGAATGATGTATTAATTGCTTTGTAATAATTTTTCTTAGCGCGGTTTGAATTGCATGAGGGCTACGTTGAAATTTAACAGATAAATTTTTAATAGATTCACCTTTTGTTGTAAGAAAGTACAATATAGTTAAATCATCATTCGTCCAAGGAGTATCTTGGTTTGTATATTTCATTTTTTCTTAGGTTTCTTAGTCGTTTTCTTCTTAAGCGTTTTTTTCTTTCCACCACCAACTATATTTGGCAACATAGAGTTCATAGAATTTGTACTCATAATATTATTTGCATCTGCTACATTTCCAGAGCCGAATGGTGCAGGAATATATTTGCCGATTGTAAATATAGGGTCATTTGCTATATTATATGGATTATGTGCCGAATTTGTTAATCCACTTGCATTTGTAATAGAACTTACTTGTAAATTTGCACTACCACCTTTCTTTGTTGTTTTCTTAGGGGGCATATCTAATTATACAATGGAATTTTATGGGGCAATATGATTTGATAAATAAGTATTTGATGGATATGGATTTCTATCTGGTATATAAGCCTCTTTTACTTCGTGTTTTGCATAAGATTCCAATACAATTGCCATTTGTTCACTTATTGTATTAAATTCATCTATATTCTTTTCTAAATTTTTCAAAGGGTCAAGACCATATACGTGTCTTAATGCTTTTGGTGTAATAACATAAAAACTATATAAGTTCTCAGTTGCTTCCCTACGTATATCATTAAATGTTGATAAATAACTTGATATATAATAACGACCGGCAAGTATATACATATACACTTTTTGCATCTTATCTAATAATATAATGAATTCTTCATAGCGACCTTTATCAAACATTTTAATCCAACGAAGGTCAAATGCAATCTGTACTAATTCAGGTTTATTGGTAATATACTTTAGACCTGAACTTTTTAATTTGCCAACATAATAAGACACTGTACCAGATACTTGTGGATTCGTTTTAATCCTTTCGTCAATTTGTTTTTTAAGATATAGATTTGGTGTATCCGCGGTTTTCTTTAATTTATCAGACCGCTGATATAAGAAATATGCGGTAATCGCTCCCCATAAGGTAATTATAACAATTGCAACCAATGAACCGATTTCCTTCCCAATTAATTGTGAAAAAACGATAGCTCCTATTAAAATTATATAAAAGAGCTCCGTGCGAATAAAGGAGACATCCATATCTTCTACCACAAAAAGAAGTTTATTTAAGCGACCGAATCAATGAAGTAAAGAATAAATGATAGAAATACTAAAATAATTCCAACATACATACGTCTTTCTTTCATTGTAAATGCTTTGAATATACGTTGACGGAATTGAGCGGAACTAATATAATCTTTATCGGAGAAAGCTGCGCTTATATCATTTAATAATTGTATTGAAACATCAATGGTTCTTCTTAGTATTTCCTTTAGAGATAATTGAATAATATTAGCGTCTGGATTTTTATCAACAGGAATTACCTTTGGATACTTTTTAAGAAATTCATTGATTTTTTCAACAACTAAATCTTGTTGAGATGGGTCGCTACCAATTTCATTGCGACCATATGCTGACAAAAGATTTTTATATAATTGTTTATAATCTCTATAGTCCATACTCTATTTACAAGGCATAATTAAATCTCCTTCATTAAATCTACATCTGATACAAGATGACGACGGCAACAATAGCGTTCCAGACCTAATTTGTTTAGTAGTTGTTCTGTTTTGATTGCTTCGAAATGTTTTAGACCATCTTGTTCTGGTTTCTTCTTCTCCTCGGTCTTTTGTAGTTTTTCCATTTTTTCAACTTCTTCCATATACCAATCAATCTTATCGGCAATAACCGCGCCGCACGTAAAGCAACGAATTGGGATAATCATTCTATTTAATCTATACGGTTATATATAATCAATTTTTTTATATGCTTTCATTAAATGGCTGAACTCCATCACATTTTCCGCACATTAGATGATATTTCCGTTCGTTTAGCTCGTTTAGAATCCGCTGGTTCAGCTGACGTTGAAGCCATCAAGGTAAAAGTATTAGAGATTGTACCTGCCATCAAGGCAAGTGTACTTGCTTCCGTACCTGCCATTGATGTTGAAGCCATCAAGGCTGAAGTATTAGCTGCAGTACCTGCCGTTGATGTTGAAGCCATCAAGGCTGAAGTATTAGCTGCAGTACCTGCCATTGATGTTGAAGCCATCAAAGCTGAAGTATTAGCTGCAGTACCTGCCATTGATGTTGAAGCCATCAAAGCTGAAGTATTAGCTTCCGTTAAACAATGCACTTGCGAACCCGCTTAATAAAATAACTATCTTATTTTTAGAATGTCTGATTTATACAGATTAATAGAAGCTGTTTCTAATATTAATAATGAGTTAACAACTTTAAAAAGTACAGTTTTTTATAAAACTGAATTAAAAAATACATTAGATGAATTATCCATTAACATACAACAAAAATATGATGACTTGTATAATACATTAATTGAAGAATGTAATAAAATTACAAAAAGGGAATTTGAAGTAGCACTTGAAGCATTACATAATTCATTAAAAGCTGAATTCAAGATGTGTTTAGAATCATCTATTGCAAAATTACAGTCACTTTAGAGTTGAACGGGTTCTGTATTAATCCATTTTGATTTTTTTGAAAGCAACTCCGGTAAATCTTGTTGCATATATCCATAAATCTTTATTAGGTCTTGCACTATTTCAGATGTATTACCGAGACAACCTTTACGAGATTGCATCATTGAAATAGATTGTTCCATAAGAGGTAATGCTTCTTTATATTTCTTCGCTTGCAAATGACATTTGGCATATAAATGCATTACATTTGGTGATTGAAATTGTTGAAGCCGTGTATTAATATCATTTACATCTTTCATATATTTTTCAATATCAATCGGTGTTTGTTTAGATAATTCTGTAAGGTGCATAGCTTCAGCGTTTAATATCAACATATTATTATTACGAACGGTACTTGGAACAATTCCTAATTTACTACCATCAATTGTGATACGTTTATTTAGATAATACGATTCTAAATTTAGTGTTGCGATAGAATGAGATAAATAAAGGGATAATGTAAAACGAATTGTGGATAGACCACCTTTTAGACGGAATGCAGTTTTAGTATTAATAAAGTATGCTTCTTTACAAGGTAATAATTTATATGTAACAGATGTTGGACGAATATCCAGAGATTCTGTCGGTACAATACCTGACATAAGTCCTAAGAATAGGATATCCCACGGTTGAGAGAATTTGGCTTTATTTTTGAATAATTCAGTAAGAAAGCATTTACTATCTTCTGCGATGAGAGAATCATCTTCAATGACAAGATGGAGAGCATCATCTTCTTTTGGAGCAATAACTATTTTATCCCATACTGCTTCATGCTTCATTGTTTGAGAAATCTGAGGCATTGATAATGTTGAAATATGTTTATCAAAAAAGGCATCATTTGTAGGATTATAATTTACACGAGTTTCAAGAGATTTAACATCAATAGAATCGGAATCCGGTTTAGTAATAAATATCATATTAACGTGATAACCTTCTGCAATGGCTAATTCGCGGATTGTTTGTAAAGCACTATGAACCATACGTTGACGTTCATTGAAAAGTACGGTATGGATACTATAGATATAAAGATTCGGCATATATTAATAAATAAGTATTATCCTTTAAATTCGGAGCACGATAAAAATTGAAGCTTTATTTATAGAATACTTTTATAATAGAATATAACAATGGAGTTCTGTGATTGTGAAAATATGCTGTATATGCGAACGAATGAGACTGGAGATTTAATTCGGTATTGCAAACAATGTGGATTTGAATCCATTGAAGCAGCGACTACAGGTAAGGCGGTACGTGTTACACGGACAATGTATAGTGAGGATGATTTACTTTATAAACAACATCAAAATAACTATCTAAGATATGACCCTACATTACCTCGTGTAAATGATATACCTTGTCCAAATAAAGAGTGTACTGGAAGCAAACAAAATCCAAGTGTATTATATATTAAGTATCATCCAGTTGATATGAAATATTTCTATATGTGTGACCATTGTGGAAAAACTTGGAAAACGGGAGAATAAAGGATTTAAAATAAAAATTGATAGTATTTGAATAGGATAAATACAATCAAGAATGCTATCATCTTCATCTACTTTAAGCGATGAGGTACAAAAAGTAAAGGCAGGACTAAATGCACCTAAAATATCATCACCTTTAATGACAAAATATGAATTCAATCAAATTGTTGGTCTTCGTACAACTCATATTTCAAGAGGGTCACCTATATTTGTTCCAATGGATAAAGATTTAAAGATTGAATCAAATATGGATTTACGTTCTATAGCTCAAAAAGAATTACTTGAAGGCAAACTACCTTACATTGTAAGACGTACACTTCCCAATGGAAAAACTGAATATTGGAGAGTAAAAGATATGGATTTAACAGCAGTTCATAATATATTCCGTTATTAAATCTTCCAGCGATGTCCGCATTGCAGACAGGCGATAAAGATTGTAGCAGGTTCATCCGCAGAACGTGTTTGCATTTCATAATAAGAACATTCATTTTTCTTACATTTTCCGCACCAGAAACGATTGGTTTTTGCAACGTGAGTTGGTTCGTATGCAGCCTTTTGGCGTAGTAGTTCTAAATCAACGATTTCTCTCCATGCATTTGGGTGTAAATTTTCAGGTTTCATATAAGCAATTTCGTGAGGTGAGAATTCACCTTCTTTTAGACGTTCGTAGAGTAATTTATTATCAATATAACTATCCTTTTTAATATTGGCATAAATAGAACGAGCTTTTGCTAAATAGGCTTTAACGAATAGAGTACAACTCCAACTAAGAGGAACTTTGATTCGTTGACAATCGTCCAATGTTGCATTGTAAATACCAATCTCTAAATCTTTACATTCCAACGAAGATAGTTCAAGTTCTTCAAATAGAGCGATGACTTTTGTACGAATCTCTGACATTATAAGGATATATGAATAATACGTTTAATATCTTTCAATTTTTATTGAACTATAAAAAATGATTAAAGATTAAACTACTTTATATAACAATGAATCTAATTAGTGAATCCGTAAATAAGATTGAATGGTATTTCATTTCCAAGCCGATTGAGAAGAATAATAGGTACACTCACATTCATTTAGACCATATGAATGTTGCAATGAATAAATATAGTAAACTATTTGGTAATCCATTTATTTCAACGTTTAAAGAATATATTGCAGATGATATTGTCTATACATATGATTTAAACACGGACGCTCAAAAAGTAACACGTCGCATTTGGAAGAATGATATGATTAAACCGAATATGTATGTTATTGCATTTGATGAAGAAAATCTGCCTCCACATAAGTTTCCTTGTACCAATAATATTTCATCTGTAGAAACAACAGAGAGATATCAATATCGTATTAACAATAGAATGTACTTTAATGTAGATAAAACAAAAACAAATAATTATATTTATATCAATTACAATCATTCGGCACAAGTGGATACAGATAAGATGGAACGCGATTATCAAACCGCATTTCAGAAAATTAAATCAACCATTAGCATGTTCTAATAGGCATCCATCTCTCAAATTGTTTATTCCAAGTGCAAATAAATTTAATATACATTGCAACTGTTGCATCTCTAAAGGCAGTTCGTAAAATACGACTTGTTTGCATCGTAGATACACACGCATAACCAATAGATTGAGTGGATTGGTCGGATGAATAAATATCAAAGATATCTGGATTCTCTGTTTTCTTTAGGTAAAACATACGTTCACCCTCTGTTTCAACAACAATTGGACGATGATGTACTTCTTCAATATCACTTGAGGAGGTAGATGTAACAGTGGTCTTTTGGAATTCAGGATTATCTTTTACTTTTCTAAATACTTTCTTAATAAGACTTTCGTCAAAGTTAAATAGTTTTTGTCTTTGATTCATCATATTTGGAACAAAGTATAAACCACGACTTGTATATGGTAGTTCTTTTGAAAGTTCAATGAGTTCATTCATTCCATTGAGAGAACACGTTTTATATTGTTTAATGTGAAATAAACATACATCCATTGTATCATCTGGAATATACATATTATGAAACATATTGATTAATAGTTGAATTCTTTGAGGAAAAGGAGTATGACGCATTGCAGTTCCACGATAAACGATTAAATCGTGAATTAAACAAACCCAACCCGCATTTACATCTTTTACCATTTCACAATCAATGAGCGTATCTTTAAATAAATCATTATCAAATTGACCTCTTCCTAAGATAATACGAGGAAGTTGATAACCTGGTTGAACTTTTTTATCAATGTAAAATAATGTATTTACATCTTGATATTTTCCAAAGTACATATAATAAGGATTACCATTAGAACGGAGTGTCATAAAGTGAGTTGTTTTTGTAATTAAGTCCAAGTTTTCTTTTTCTAAACGAACCCATTGTTTTTGAAGAATACGAACATTGTATTTACATTCTAATTCAGTTAGTAATTGTTGTTTTGTATCCGTGCTTTTAATATTATAAACCACACGGTCACAGAAAGAAATAATTCCAGTATGCATAATCGTATATAATAAACTTGAAATATCTTTATGTCATTTTTTACATAGATGGTCTCAAATACATTGTTGGAGCACGTTGGATACAAGTCATTGGCATATTTTTAATTGGAAGATCCGTTGAAGGAGCTTTACTTTCCACACATCCACCAACATTTGTTCTTGGAACATCACCTACAATGGGTTTAACTTCCGGAAAATAAGGAGTTAATGCATCTTCTTTTTCTTCATCTTTACTATAAGTTATTGGAACACGTGCTGGTTGTGTATAATATATCATTCCATTTGCATTAATATAGGTTACTATCGCCCAAATTATTAAAAGTATTAGTAATACAATAAATGCATAATGAACCATATAGTCTCCTTACCTATAATAAATGTTTTTTATACAGAATCAATAATCTCTTTTAATTTTTGAGTAACACCTTCTTGTGTATATTTTACAATACCTTCTCTGATAAAAAGCATTGTTGGAAGTGATTTAATATTATAGTGTGTTGAAATTTCAGTATTATCATCTACATCAACTGACAAAAATGTAATATCCGGATGTTCTTCCGATAGTTTTTTTAGAATTGGCTCCATCATCTTACAAGGACCACACCACATTGCACCAAATTTAACAATAACGAGTCCTATAGTATTTTTAATAATATCTTGATATTGAACTAAGTTCTTAATAGCAATCATTTTCCTAATAATATACGACTTTAATCTTTAAGCATCGTCGTCTCTAAATTTAATTTTTTTATCATCTTTGGGTGCTTCTTCTTTTGGTTCATAGATATCTTGAATTGTATAACCTTGTTTTCTATAAAATGCAATACGTCTATTACCTTGTCCTTTGAATATACTAAAGTCGTCTAATAAATCAATAACGGTTGGTACGTGTTTCCTATCCGTTGATTTTTGTCTTTGAATTCTGCCAACGGGTTGTTCTATGGAAGATACAGGTGATGCCAATAGAAGCGTATCTAATATAGGAATATCCATTCCTTCCGATGCCATTGCATATGTTGCTAAGATAACATCACACGTTTCCGATTTTTTAAGTTCTTTTTCGGACATACCACCTACATAATAACCGACTGTACCAGAAAACCTTTCTTTAAAACGTTGTTCCAATGTTGTTAGATGTTCGCGACGGTCACTCAGAACAAGCGTCTTTCTATTGGGTTCTTCTTTTAATAGAGCTTCCCAATTATCCAATAGGACTTTATTTCTTGGTTCAAATTGAGTGATTGTAGTAATCATTGCAGGTGTATTTATCTTTTTATTCCACATTACTTTTTCACGTCCATAATCTGGATGTGGGTCATAATAGCGTTTTATGATAATACATACGGATGCATCACTTCTCTTTTTAACTGTAAATACAGGTTTACCAATATGCCATTCAAATACTTTTGATAAACCATCGCCTCGTTTAACGGTTGCCGATAATCCCAATGTAATAGGTGAATTAATACGTGCTAAAGCACGACTAAATACTTCTGCACCACAATGATGACATTCATCTAATACCACAAATCCAAATGGTTTAAATACGGATTCGTCATAATGACGCATTGCTAAACTTTGTAAACTGGCAATGACAATATCTTTATTATCCACTTGTACTTTACTTTGTTTAATAAGTCCAACTTGTGCTTCAGGTAGATATTGTGTAATACGTTCTCGCCATTGGTTCATAAGAAATTCTTTATGACAGATGATAAGAGTCTTCTTTTTAAAAACGGAAGCCAAGTTTAATGCAATTACCGTATTATGTGTAACAGTACAATCACCTAATACGAAACGTCGGTTGCCATCTATTTCAAATCCATAATAGTTATCTTCTGGAAGCCATTCAATACTTATAGGAACACATTGTATAGTTTTAGGTGTTTTTTCAATAAATATACAGTGTCTGTCAATAGTGTAAGCATGATATCCGAGAGAACGAGCAATAAAAATAATATCCTCTAATAATGTGATAGAATCATTTTTAATTTCATAACCATATTTTGTTTCAATGGAGGATTTAATAAAAAGATGTAAAACTGTGTTTCTCATAGATGAATGACTAAATTTATAAATAAATGGAATAGTGTTTTCAAATTTAATAGGCGGACACGTTATTTCTCTAAAGGGAAATTCAACTGCAATATGATAACCTAAATATCGCAATTGTTCTGTTAATATTAGATTGGAATATTCTAATACTGGCATATCAATAAATTTATTGGTATATGTATCAAAGAGTGATAGAATATGTGATTTATTTACAATATAAGGTGTACCTTTCATTGGATATATTTTAACCATTTCTTCCATTCCTTGACAAATTGTATTAATCGTACGTGGATTAGAGTCATCGCCCATAATTAAATCCCCGAGACGGATATCTTGTACTTTTTTAATACCACCATTAAACATTAATATAGGTGTATCTTTTGCGAGACATTTGCCTGCACCACAAGGTAATGATAATATGCCTCCCATACGAATTGGGTCTTCTGAAGCAACAATAAATGCTTTAACTGGTTCTTCTTGTTCTGGACGCATTGAGCCATTAAACTTAAGTAGAGGTCTATTTTCACCAATATGCATTTTATTGATTTTTGGGATACCAAATCGTTTTAATCCAAAGCATTTTGGCATATAGAATTTACTTTCGCTTTCAAAATAAACTGGAAATTCTTGTATATTTTCAGCACCCATACTATTGGGATTAACGAATGGTTTAACCAATAAATCTGCACGAAGTGTATCTAATATATCTTTATTTGTATCATTTTTGTCAATAGCATAACCTCTTTGAGATAAATAAGTTTTCATTTAATAATTGGAAATAAAAAGAGGTCAATTTTTATTATGGTGTAAATAAATAGAAATGGAATTGCTATGGGTACGTTTATTAATGGTTGTACTTATTATTGTTGTAAGTATTCTTCCTGTTAAATACTTTGGCATTATGACTGAAGTAGCCTTTCAATTAGCAATGGCAGTATTAGTTGTTGGTTTAGTAATGGTAGACCCCTTTACAGGATTATTGGCAGGTATATCATTGGCAATAGTATATGCACGTGTTCACGCGGATATATTAGGACCTTTAGTGGGACTACGTCCAGGTAGTGTTGAAAAGATAATACCTTATGTAACTGCCGAAAATCTAAAAGATGCTCAAAACAATGTATTTGACGAGAGTAATGTAGATGTAGGATTAAAGGGCATCAAGGGAGTATATGGAGAACCAGTGTATAGCGCACAAGGAATTGAAAATAATAAGGATGTTTTACCAGGTTGGACGATGGAAGAGGGTTCACCTTTATAAAATTACGTTTATAGTCCTTGTTGCATGCCTAATGTACCAATGCTATCAGAACGTCTTAAACGACTGGATGCAATAATACTGAAAGTAATAATTAGTATTAATGCAAGGATTTCCATAAAAACGGCAGCTCCAATAATCCATCTAAATTCGGTATCATTTAAACTATCTTTTTTAACTAATACATAGACCATTTGCATTAGGGCATAGAAGAATAGGATAACGGATAATAATACAATAAATAGTGTTTTTTCTTTATTGTAAGACCAGAACAATGTTAGAGCAAAGACAGTGCCTAATATAGCCATAGCAATTCCAATAAATACATTTTTAATGATAGTTCCTTCATTTCCAGTTACAAAAGATTCTCTCTTCTCGTCCATTCTATATGATGAAAAGGATTTCTTTTGCGCTTTGTAGAATGGTATCACGGTTAAAGAACAAAACATCACCCAAGAAGGCTTGGAAAGTGAAAGGAGGCAATATACAAACAGATGCTATAGTTGCTTCAACATATCCAACATTTCTATGGATGATAGTGGCTTGTTTTATTATTTTAGCGTTAGGTTTATTCATTGGCTATATGGTATTTGGTCGTCAATCAAAGCAAGTTATTTCTATAAAAAATATAGATGAAAGTGTTCCTCGTATAAATAATATAAATAGTGCACCGAGTCCTCCGAATCCTGCGGTATTTCCAGTAGATTTACCGGAACAGCCTTCAAGACTTGCACTTCCTATAAATACACCAACTCGTGGTAATCCTCCGGAGTATCAACAGATTGGTATATTAACGGCGGGTAATAGTGGAACAGAAGACCCTTTTATATTGCCGTTATATGGTCGTCCGGTATATTATGGTTCACAAAAATGGGAATATTATGCAGCCAGTGATAAATTTCATTTATGGCGTATTCCTATTTTTTCAGAAAACAGAGATTGTTCATTACAGCTTGGATGCAATGAAATTTATGACCGTGATACTGTAACAGTACCTACATATCAAGGAAAACAATTTACAGTAACATTATATCCCAAGAATACACCTCGTTATATTCCACCTTAATGTAGTCTTCTTTTACCTCCGGTTATATCAGAGTCTTTTTTTAAAATTTGCATTATATTCTCAAGATATGTAAAAGAAGTATATTCACTAAATTTATTTAGTTCATTTTTTAATTTATTATTATTCTCATAAGTTCTTTTGGGAATTATTAAAAAACCACCTTCTTGTAATAATTTATTAATATTTTCAAAGAGAATTTGTATATTATAAAACCTACCTTCAAATATATTTGAAGCAATCGGACAATACTCTAATACAATAATATCAAATTTTGGTAAATTATATGTGATTAATTTTTTTAAAAAATCAGCTTCCAAATAATTATTACATTGAACTAATGGTTTAGGTTTAATATCTATAAATGTATATTCAATTGTATTATCTGTTTTAATATATTTTATAGTATTCTCTGTTTTTTCCAAAGGAATACATTTTTTAGTATCAATTGAACTAATTACTCCAGTACCGCATACAACTAATACTTTTACAGGATTATCCATCTTTCTAATAAGGTAAATAGATATAAACAATATAAAGTATAACAATCATTAGAACGATACGTAGAATCCATTCGTATGTGACAAACTTAGATAATATAGGAACAAGTTTATAGATATTTGTGAATGCATTTGGATTATATAGTATGAATGCGAGTACAGATGCGACGATAGCATATTGAAGTAATTTTTTATCCAAGGCGAGAGGACCAAGTTTGATTTGTGCTAATTTATTTGGCATAGGACAAGAGGGTGCAGTTGGCATTGCATAGATGATGGGTGCGTTATTTGCATTAGGGTTTAGTTGTGCGTTTACTGGGACTTTAGGTGCTTGGGGTGCAGAAATTTCTTGTTCTACTTCTTTTAAAACATCTTTAAGCATAGCGATATCGTCGTTAGATACTTGTCCAGTGGGAGGGGGTAAGCTTTGTATAGAAGTGGTCATTTGAGATGGCATTGATGCCATTGTATATCATAATCGGACATTAACATTTTTGATAAATGAACGTAAAAATTAATTATCGCAGGGAACGACATGAGGTGTATATTTATAACATCCATCTTCTAATTTATAGATGTGGTCGTCAATTTCAGAGAGAGGAGAGCGACAAATGATACATTTACGGTCTTTGAATATTTTTCTTAGTATTAGTGCAAATATAATTCCTAATAAGATAGAAATGGCTCGTTGACCTTCCAATGTATAAAATATATTAGTCATATCCTAATGATTTAACCGAAAAATTTAGGTTGAGGAAGTATATGGTCTCCTTTACATTCAACGCGAGATGCATCAACTTTATAACATTTACCAGTAACATTATCTGTATAAGTAATTTTTCCAGCATTTGTAGGTGTGGGAAATTTATAAATAATTTTTGGTAATGGTACAGTTAGATAAATATAAATAAGACCAATTAATAATGCAACCCAGAAGTAAAGCCAATGTATTCTAAAAGTTTTTACTGTTTGCAACATACTTACTAATCGTTCATAATTTATTATTATTCACTAATCGTTCATATTATTCACTGGGTGATATTATTTTTGAATTATCATAAATAGTATAAATAGAACTTATTTCATCTTGTTGTTCTTCTAAATAGGGTTGGAGTGAATGGTTTAGCCATTCGTGTAGAGTAGCTTCGGAGGGTGATTCTTTATAACTTTCATAAAGGATTAAGTTATCGGCGGTATGTAAATTTGTTTTTTCAAGTTGTTTTGAACGTGGACCTTCGTCTTGTTCTATATAAACGTGTTGCATTTCTTGTTCTATATCACCACGAGTTTGCTTAGCGGTAATATAGTCATCAACCGTCCGTTGAATTGCACGTATGCTTAATGTTGAAGATGAGATGAGATGGTCATTTAATACTTTAACAAATGTGCGCAATGTGAGCATTTCTTTATTTTTAGCATCGGCTAATTTCCAATCATAATAGTTGTCTTCCATATTCCCTATAGTTCATTTAAGAGATTGTTTTTACGATAGTTGTCGCCGATGGATTATATGCAGCATTTGTTTGTTTACTCAATGGGTCAATATCTTCAAAAAGACTTTTGAATTGGACGTCTAACTTTTGGTCTCCAGATAGTTGTTCTTCGTATACAGAACGAGGGACAAACTTGACTTGAACTTGAGGAATAGGACATTTGGATGTCTGCGAGTAATAGCCTTGAAGGATTAAAATTGAACCTGCAAATAATAAAAAAACAGCTATTGCCTTCATCTTACAGTAAAACAGGCAAATTTATTCGGTAATTTGTGATGTAGTCGCATCAGGAATGGATTCAAGTTCAAGCTTCATTACTTCATCTTGAATTACTGTTTTAGTCTCCATTTCTGCACGCTTACGTTGAATCCAAGGGTCTTCTTCTTCAATATCAGGTTTCTTTTTAGAAGAGGCAATTGCCTTTTGAATTCTTTCATCGTGAATAGATTCACGTTGTTCCATATTATCTTGATATTTCTTCATTAGTTCATTTAGTTGAGCATTGCCATATTCTTGATTGGGAATGTCGCCTGGTGTAGGACTCCAAGGACACCAGCAACCAACGTTTGCCACATAAATATCAAATTTATCACCAGAACGTTTTAGTGCCTTTGCACGAAGTTCTGCTTCTTGATAAGTGTCAAATGTACCTCTAACTTTGAATCCGCGAATAGATGTACGGAATTCATTTTGAGCATGGAACTCACGTTCAAGGTCAGAATTGCTGTTTTGTTTAAAGAAACGGAATTGTTCTTGAAGTTGGTCGTGTTCAAAGAAATGTGATTGATTTTCACGAATTGCCTCAAAGATTTGTTTATCATCGGGATATTTCGCTTGTAGATTTGTTAGAAGCATTGTAAGGTCTTTTGATAGACTATCAATGAATTTATGAACAAAATATACTTCTTTGTTTGCAAGAATATCTTCGGGACTAATGAATGACATACATACATAGTTTTGACCACGAATGGGTTTATCTTCTTCAAGATAAAGTACTTCACGTGTATCTTCGGGAGTTGCCATAGTTATATTAAATTAAGGCTGTTGGTTTTAAATGGTTTTACACCAAGGAAGATTTAAATGTTTTTACATAGATGGATAAAAAGGCCAGTCTAATTCTTTACAAACCTTAGACCAAATAACATCTTGTTCGTGGAGTTTCTCACGACTTTTTAATAATGGAAAATATTTCAAGAACTCGTGTCGTCCCAATAATTGGAAAAACTTATACAATACAAATGAATAACTTAGATAATTGACACGTTTTGGAGGACAATTCTTTAAAAATGGTGCTTGTGTTTCATTAAACATACTTCTTAATTTGGCTTCTAACTCTGGTGGGAAATGTGGCGTTGGAAGACCAGTTATCCGGTTAATAATATATGGAATATGTTCATAATATTTATTAATCTTAATTTTCTTTAGTATCTCTCGCATTTTATTATAGGTTAACTTCATTGGGTCAATTCGCTCTTTCTTTATTTCAGCAAGTATCTTATCAAATACTTCTTCTGGTATGTCTGTACTTTCTTTACCTTGTACTTGACATATCCATTCATTCAAATGATTAATTCGTTTATAACTAAAATGATTGGCTTCCTTTGATGTTTGACGATGTACTGGACGGTTTTGTTCAACTAATAATTGTTCTTGGTTTCCACAATTTGTACAAATCATTATACCATCTTGGTGTAAATGAGTTAATATTGTAGAACAAAAACGGCACTGTTCCGAGGTGGCATCTGCTTCTAACGTAGATATATGCATTGGCTCAATTAATGATAAATATGCATCAACCAAAGAACTTTTTTGTTTTGGAGCTTGCTGAATATCTACTTGTTGAATAGTGTCAATAATTTCTTGGTTTTGTAAAATAGATTCTTCATTCGTTTCATTATTCGTCCATTTATTAAAAGCTTCTAAAATACTACGATTTGGCGGATGAGTTATTTTCTTTCTTCCTTTTATATTTTTAACAGGTGGAGCAACGATGGTGACAGGTTCAACATCTTGATATTCAATTAAATTATAATAATCATATAAAATATTTGCTGTATTTTCAAAATATTCAATTTCATCGGTATTAAGTTCTAATGTTTTCAAAGTATGTTTCAATTCACGAATTCTATCAGCGATTTCTAAATAAGTATCCCATAAGGAGTTATATTCTTTATTATCATAATCATCGTGTGTTTGTTTTTCATCAATATCTTCTTTTATAGTGGATTGTTTGATATATAATTCATCAAGTTCTTTTTGTAAAATTTCTATTTGGTTACGACTATTAGTCATTTGTGTAATCATATATTGGTGACGAGCGTCAAGTGTGGTAGCCCGATTACCACTTCCATCTGTTGCAACAGTTCTTTTTTTGGAGGAACGTTCCTTAAACATATAAAGAAAATGGTCTATTAAGCCCTTAAATCCATACAAAAATGATTTTAATAGAAAACGCGTTTTTATAAAATGCGTAAAAAATTATTTTCTATCTTTATAGTACAACCCCAGAAATGTCCGGAGGTCTAGTTCAACTCGTCGCATACGGTGCTCAAGATGTATACCTAACAGGTAACCCCCAAATCACTTTCTTCAAAACCGTGTACCGCCGCCACACCAACTTCGCTATGGAATCCATTGAACAAACCTTCAATGGTGTAGCTGACTTCGGCAAGCGCGTTACATGCACCATCTCCCGCAATGGTGATCTAATCAGCCGCATCTACCTACAAGCCGTTCTACCTGCCCTACCCGCTCTATCTTACTGGACTCCCTATGCTGGTCTTGCCATGATTAAGTCCGTAGAACTTGAAATCGGTGGTCAACGCATTGACAAGCACTACGGTGACTGGATGTACATCTGGAACGAACTAACCCTACCCGCATCCAAGAAACTTGGCTACAAGACCATGGTTGGTGAACAAACCCAAAACGACCAAGCTCCCCAAACAGTGTATGTACCCCTTGAATTCTGGTTCTGCCGCAACCCCGGACTTGCTCTACCCCTAATTGCCCTACAATACCACGAAGTCAAGATTAACCTTGAATTCCGTCCCTCCAGTGACATGATTGTAACAAGCACCTACACTACCCCTCTAGCTGCCAGTATCACTTATGCTTCCCTATGGGTTGACTACGTATTCCTTGATACTGACGAACGCCGCCGCTTCGCTCAATTATCCCACGAATACCTAATTGAACAACTCCAATTCACTGGTGATGAAACCGTAACAAGTGCCACCAACAAGATTAAGATGTCCTTCAACCACCCCGTTAAGGAACTAATCTGGGCTGTTCAACGTCAAGACTTCGTAACTGCTGGTACTGGTGGTGCTGGTGCATCCAATCAATGGATGAACTTCACCACAGTAACCATCCCCATTGCTGCCCCCAGTGTTGGTACTAACCCCTACACAGGTGGTTTCTACATTGATACCGCTCTATCCCTTGGTATCGGTGCTAACGGTGCCAGCATCTACCCCCAAAACCCCGTCTACTCTGCCAAGATCCAACTAAACGGTCATGACAGATTCGCCGAACGTTTCGGTGACTACTTCAACTTAGTCCAACCTTACCAACACCACGAGACCACTCCCCTAAACCCTGGTATCAACGTGTACAGTTTCGGTGTCAAGCCTGAAGTCCACCAACCCAGTGGTACACTAAATATGTCATGACCGT
>Ga0209230_10000086_pt1 | contig 34488 bp, 30 predicted proteins | sample LakOntMetagenome_FD_187467 | JGI IMG/M metagenome (GOLD analysis project Ga0209230, IMG submission 187467) | Freshwater and sediment microbial communities from Lake Ontario - Sta 18 epilimnion Metagenome (SPAdes) (version 2) | ecosystem: Environmental > Aquatic > Freshwater > Lentic | place... | reverse complement strand
TATGTCTCACCAAAACTCTGGGAACGTACCTGCGAGATTGCCCGCGAACATCTTGCCAAGGGCGAATCAGTCTGGCTCGTAACTGCTGCGCCACAAGATATGGCCGAGATCATCGCAAGCCGTCTTGGCTTCACCGGCGCCATCGGTAGTAAAGTCATCAAGCGCGATGGAATTTACACCGGCGAGCTCGATGGAAAGTTATTACATGGTTCTGAGAAAGCGGCCGCAATTCGCGAACTTGCCGCAGAACATGGATATGACCTCAATGAGTGTTACTCATACTCTGATAGCCACAATGACCTTCCACTTCTCACTGCCGTCGGTCATCCATCTGCAATTAATCCCGATGCAATCTTGCGCATTAAAGCTTTGGCTGAAGGGTGGCCGATCCACGATTTTCGCCGAGCACGATTAATCAACCGCCTGCTGGGTCCTGCCGTCAGTCGCCTCGCGGCAGTCGCTGCAGTGCTCGTTCCACGCAAGCGCCGCTGACTCAATTCGCGCCGCTACTGCCTATCCCGCTAATGTAGGCAGGTTATGGAAATTCGCTCTTACGCCGACTATCTGCGCTCACTCGATGATGCCGCATTACTCGCGCTCTTTGAAAGTAGAAGCGATCTGACTTCACCTGTTCCTTCAGATATTGCCAGCCTCGCTGTACGTGCATCATCAATCCCAAGTCTTGTTCGCGCCATTGATTCATTGAATAAATGGCAGCTCCAGGTTTTGGAAGCAGCAGCAGTTCTCGCTGAGCCATTTACCGAGAAAGAGTTATTGCAGCACACTGATAAGTCAGCCAAGTTTGTGCTTTCGGCGCTGACGGATCGCGCACTTATCTATCTAGGCCACGATGGCTACCGTATCCCTAATAATGTGCGCGATGTTCTAGGAAATGAAATTGCTGGACTTGGAACACCTGCGCTGAAGAAATTAAAGTTAAAGGATCTCGCTGATGCGCCAGCGGCATCGAAGAAGGTACTCGATGCCATGGTTTGGGGTCCGCCACGTGGCGCCGTAGCAGATGTAAAGAAACCAAATCCAGGTTTGAAATGGTTAATGGATGAAGGATTTGTATCACCGGTAAATCAGCAAACAGTTGTATTGCATCGAGAAGTCGCACTTGCCTTGCGTGGAAATAAAGTCCACCGCGAACTTTTGATTTCTCAACCCGAGATTACTGGCCGCAAAGTTGAGGCGAAGAACCTGCAGCTTGCCGCGATTTCAAATATCACCACCTTCTTACGTTGGATTGAAGAGGTACTGAATTTCTGGGGACAAGAGCCGGCGATGGCGCTGAAGGCAGGTGGCATTGGAATTCGCGATCTACGCAATCTCACAGAACATCTCGGCGTCGAAAACGAATGTGCTTCATTTATCATCGAGATTGCATACATCAGCGGTCTCGTCACGATTGACCCCGATGACCGTGTACTACCAACACATCAATTTGATATCTGGCTCGCGCAACGAGCATCAGTTAAATGGGAGAACCTTGTTTCGGCTTGGCTGATCACATCTCGGATGAGTGGTTTAGCTGCTGCGCCTATGGGTCCAGAGCTCGATCGAAGCTCTGCAACAAGTATTCGCAAGAAAGTTCTTTCGCTATTAGCGGGTGTTGATGGCGTTGCACCGAGTATCGATTCACTCGTTGCTGCAACGCAATGGAATCTCCCCTATCGACGCACCGGCGGAATCCCAGCCGAACAAATAGCATGGATTGCGCGCGAGGCAGAGTGGTTAGGAATAACTGGCCAAGGTGCTTTTTCTCAATATGGAGAGCTACTTTTGGCGGGAGAAGATCTCGATATCGTCGATGCTGATTTACCAAGTACCGTCGATCATATTTTGATTCAGAGCGATAACACCGCTATTGCACCAGGTCCACTAGAGCACGAAGTTTCACAAGAGCTCGATCTCATTGCAGATATCGAATCACGAGGTGCCGCCACTGTCTTTAGATTTAGCGAGGCATCACTACGACGAGGATTAGATCACGGCCGAACGGGTGAAGAGATTCTCGCTTTCTTAAAGAAGACTTCAAAGACTCCCGTCCCTCAGCCACTTGAATATCTGATCGGAGATATCTCAAAGAAGCATGGCAAGCTGCGGATTGGAAATGCATCATCATTTATTCGATGTGAAGATACTGCGCTCATTACACAAATCATTAAAGATAAGAAGGTTGAAGCCTTAGGTCTTCGCCGAATTGCACCTGAAGTTTTAATTTGTACTCATGATGCTCACGATGCAATGAATATCTTGCGCGCGGCTGGTTATCTCCCCGCGGCCGAAGATTCTCAAGGGTTGCTGCTCAGTGGTCCGCGCATTCAGCGGGCACAGACAAAGGCGCGCCCACCTCGCATCGTTGGAGAATTTGAACAACCAGAGCGCCATCTTCTAGAGATTGCAATTCGAACTATTCGTACCGGAGAAAAGTCATCTGCAAAGCAGAGCACATTGCGAGATATCTAAACCGAGGCGCTTGGTTCACTTCCGCGCACAACTGCAAATGAAACTTTAGATCTGCTGACAAAGTATTTAACTGAGACCCCTGGAAAATCTCTCTCTATCGGTTATGCCGATAACAATGGATTGGTCTCACATCGCATTATTGACCCGCTCAAGATTTCATCCGGTTCGCTGATGGCGCGAGATCACGCCACTGGAGAGGTCCTTACCTTCCGAATTCCGCGTATTACTGGGGTGGCAGCGCTATGACGAGCGAGAAGAGCACTGAATACGGCAGACTTACCCCCATGTTGGCTGCAATCGAAGCGTTGGTGAAGTGCGAATCTCCTAGTGACGATCTCGATGCCTGCCGCTCTGTTGTGGCACTAGCGAGCGATATCGCCACCAGAGTTCTTGGAACTCCGGCGCAGATAAAAGAGATTGAGGGACGCCCAGTCTTCTGGTGGGGAAGTGAACGTCCAAAGGTTCTCGTCTTGGCACATCTCGATACCGTCTGGCCAGTTGGTTCATTCCAGCCACTCTGGAGCGTCGAGGGCGATGTCGTTCGTGGTCCCGGAGTCTTCGACATGAAGGCGGGATTCGTCCAAGCGCTCTATGCGCTCAAGGGAATTGATGGTGATGTTGCACTTGTTGCTACAACCGATGAAGAGATTGGCAGCCACAAGTCAAAGGCGCTTATTAAAGATTTATCTTCGGCGGCTGATGCTGTTCTTGTATTAGAGGCATCGCTCGATGGCAAAGTTAAAACTGGTCGCAAAGGAACAGCAATGTTCCAGATCTCAATTCATGGCAAGGCATCTCATGCTGGTCTCGAACCAGAGAAGGGCGTCAACGCAACGACAGAAGTTGCACATGTGATTCTCGCCCTTGCCGCTCTCGAAAATCCAGCAGATGGCACAACTGTGGTGCCGACTTTGCTCCGTGCCGGAACCACAATTAATACTGTTCCAGATCTAGCGGTACTTGAAATCGACGCCCGCTCTTTCTCACAAGAAGATCTACAGCGAGTCGATACTGCAATTAAAAACTTACCAGCGACCCTTCCTGGTGCACGTATTGAAGTTGCCGGTGGATTACACCGCCCTCCCCTACAGCCTTCAGCGACTGCAGATTTATATGCAATTGCCGAAAAGGTTGCGAAAGAAATCGGTATGCCACCTTTGGGATCTGCCGAAGTGGGCGGCGCAAGTGATGGAAACTTTGCCGCGGCAGCTGGTGCTCGCGTATTAGATGGCCTCGGCGCTGTCGGCGGCGGAGCACATGCAGCAAATGAATGGGTAAGTCTTGCCAGTATTGAAGAGCGCAGCGCCTTCTTACATGCCTTTATTAAAGAACTTCTCATATGAGCGACGGACCACTCATCGTTCAGAGCGATAAGACGCTCTTACTAGATATTGATCATCCGCTCTCGGTCGAGTGCCGCCGTGCAATCGCACCATTTGCCGAGCTCGAACGAGCACCTGAACATATGCATACCTACCGTCTGACAAATCTTGGTCTCTGGAATGCGCGTGCTGCTGGCCATGATGCCGAGATGGTGATTGACACACTTATTAAGTATTCGCGGTATGCAGTTCCACATGCACTTCTTATCGATGTTGCCGAGCAGATGTCTCGCTATGGTCGCCTTCGCTTAGAGGCCGATCCAGTCCACGGACTCATCCTTGTCACAACCGATACCGCAGTATTAGAAGAGGTTATTCGGGCAAAGAAGATTGCTCCTTTGCTTGGAGCGCGAATCGATAATGAAACGATCGCTGTCCATCCCAGCCAACGCGGGGCAATTAAGCAATCCCTGCTTCGTCTCGGTTGGCCGGCAGAGGATTTCGCTGGCTATGTTGATGGCCAAGCTCATCCAATCGAGCTCAAGCAGAATGGATGGAAGATTCGCGAATACCAAGAGCATGCAGCTGAAGGTTTCTGGCACGGTGGGTCTGGTGTCGTTGTTCTTCCATGTGGCGCTGGTAAAACAATCGTTGGCGCAGCAGCTATGGCCCATGCACAAGCGACGACTCTTATTCTTGTTACCAATACTGTCGCTGCACGTCAGTGGCGCGATGAACTCTTAAAGCGCACCACTCTTACGGAAGATGAGATTGGCGAATACTCTGGTTCGAAGAAAGAGATTCGCCCGGTAACAATTGCCACTTATCAAGTTATGACTAAGAAGAAGAATGGCGTTTACGCCCATCTTGATCTCTTCGATAGCCATGACTGGGGCTTGATTATTTACGATGAGGTGCACCTATTGCCTGCACCAATTTTCCGCTTCACCGCTGATATTCAATCTCGTCGCCGCCTTGGTCTAACTGCAACCTTGGTTCGGGAAGATGGAATGGAAGGCGAGGTCTTCTCACTGATCGGGCCAAAGCGCTTTGATGTGCCCTGGAAAGAGATTGAGGCGCAGGGATATATCGCTCCAGCTGAATGTATTGAAGTGCGAGTAAACCTGACTGAGGCAGAACGTCTTGCATATGCAACGGCCGAACCAGAGGAGCGTTATCGCTACTGTGCAACAACTCGCACAAAGCGCGATGTTGTTCAAGAACTTGTAAGCCTGCATGCAAAAGAGCAGATTCTTGTTATTGGTCAGTACCTCGATCAATTAGATGATCTCGGCGAGACTCTGGGCTGTCCAGTAATTCAAGGATCAACCCCGCAGAAAGAACGTGAAGAGTTATTCCAATCATTTCGTAGCGGCGAGATTTCATGTCTAGTGGTTTCTAAGGTTGCTAACTTCTCAATCGATCTGCCTGAAGCAACAATTGCAATTCAGGTTTCAGGTGCATTTGGTTCACGTCAAGAAGAGGCGCAACGACTAGGTCGCGTACTTCGTCCAAAGGCCGATGGCCGCGGAGCACGTTTCTATTCAGTAGTTTCACGCGACACAATTGATCAAGACTTTGCTCAGAACCGTCAACGTTTCTTGGCCGAGCAGGGTTACAGCTACACAATTATTGACGCTGACGATGTCTTTCAAGGGAAGATCTAAAGCGAATCGGATCGACCCGCCAGAAGTCATGGTGCTCTCCATCAATGTGGGTTACTGGGACTTGCTCGCCATAGAGCTGCTCTAACTCTGGATTGCCATCGATATAGATAATCTCAATCTCAAAGGCCAACTCTTCGCGAAGGCTCTCGAGAATATTCACAGCATCTTCGCAGAGATGACAGCCGTGGCGAGAGTAAACGGTGACCATAGAGAAATTCTCTCATCCTGATAGCGTTACCCGCTATGAGCAGCCTAATGAAGCGCACCACTAGAGGCGCTCTTCTCTTCGCTCTTATCGCGGGGCTAATTACGCCGCTGCCGGTGCAGGCGCTGACTCCATATCTTCAAAGAGAAGCTACTCAATGGGGACATGTCTATGCCGGGCCAAATACATCGGTCAAGCAGAGCCCGCGCGAAAAAGTTGCATTCGTTGAGAGCAAATCAAAATTTATTGTTAATTACAAGAACTTCCCTGATTGGGCAAAGAAAGATTTTCAGGCAGCGGTAGATGTCTGGTCGGCAAATTTCGCATCGACTGTTCCCATCACAATCGATGCAACTTGGACCCGGATTGCATCTTTTGGAGTTCTTGGAAGCGCGCGACCAGGTAGCTATTTTTCCGGTTTCGATAAAGCTCCGGATTCAAGTCTCTGGTATCCGTCAGCGCTAGCTAACGCTCTCGCTGGAGTCGATCTCGACCCTAAGCAGTCAGAGATGGTGATTCAGGTGAACTCACTTGCAGAGTGGAACACTCGCAATGATGGCATCTCGTATCCCAACGAGTATGACCTTCAATCTGTCTTCCTGCACGAGATGGGCCATGGCCTTGGTTTTCTCTCAACTGATTCATATGACTCATTCTTTGGATATGGCAGTATCGATCAACCAACTCCCTTTGATGCATATACACAGGTTGAAGATGGTCGCCGTCTTTCCGATCTACCTTCGCCATCTATCGAATTGGGTAAGGCGCTGCGAAGCACCTTGGTCTGGGCTGGACCGCTCGGTATCGCGGCAAATGGTGGTGTAAAACCTCTGCTCTACACACCGACTAAATATGAAGAAGGTTCTTCCGTCAGTCACCTCGATGAGGGAACATTCTCTAAATCCGCCCTCGATGCAGTAATGACACCCAACTTAGATGCTGGTGAAATATTTCATCATCCAGGTCCACTCTTACTTGCCATGATGGAAGATATGCGTCGCAAGCCACCGGTCGGTATTGCAGTAGGAATTCCCTCTGCAGTTCGTAATGTCACCGCACTTGTTGCAGATGGCGCTGCAATTGTCACTTTCGATCCCCCAACCAATGCCCGCACAGCGCAAATCACTAGCTATTCAGTACGTAATCTCAAGACAAATCAACTCAAATCGACAACTGCTTCACCCATCACCTTTACCGGGTTGAAGAACGGAACTTCATACACCTTTGCCGTAACCGCTTCTAACTCAAATGGCACCTCAGATCCAGTTATTACCGCAGCGGTAACACCACAACCAAGTTGGAAGCGTTTTATTATCGACGCCAAGAGCGATGCAAAGTTAGTTACTAGTACTTCATTTAATGGTCAGCCAGCTCTTGTTTATATCGATTCAAAGAGTGGTGACCTCAAACTTGCTACCTGGAGCGGAACCGTCTGGGTAAAGCTCACAGTTGATGGCGCAGGTGGTTCTACTGGGCGTACCAATAGCGATATCAAAGGCGCCTTGTCGATGTGCGTTAATGGCAGTGGCAAGAAACAAGCTCTCCATATTTTCTACTCTGACAATCAAAACACTGATCTCCGATATGCCAAGTACGATGGAAAGAAATTCACCTACGAAGTCGTAGACGGCGATGCGCCTCAGGTAAATAACTATGAAGATCCGATTCGTGTTCGTACCGGTTCTGACCTCAGCGTCTCGAGCGCATGCGTTGCATCTGCAAGTGGGGTTCAAGTTTTTTATCGTGATGAGAGCCAAGGAATCATCCTAGGGGCAGTTAAAACTAATTCAGCAAAGAGCTGGAGCTATGAGCTTGTAGATGGAGACCGCAAGACTGATAGTCGTACTACTGGCGATGTGGCATTTCACCTCAAAGCAGCCTTTGATGGAAAAGTCAGTTACGTAATCTACGACTCAGTCTTAACAATTAATCAGAAGAAAGAAGTAACTACTGGCGAGGTCCGCCTTGCAACTCGTAGCAACCTTTCAAGTACGGGTTGGAGCTACCAAACTCTCGATGCAACTTCTGGAGCTGCGCCAGTCTCCGGTTATGACGTAGCTCTGGGTAAGAACACCAATGGAGTATTTGCCACTTGGTTATCTGCCGCGCCGACATCTCTACCGAGTGCAAATAGAGTTCGTTGGAGCTATATCTCCAAGGCGATCACGCAAGAGAGTTCAACAGCTGAAGGTTTCGGTAAGCCGAGCAAGTATCTTTCAACTGATGGAACGATGATTGCCTTTAATTGCGAGAAGCGCCTCTGTGCACTCGACTCATCAAAGGCGATACCTAAAGTTTCATATATCGCGGCAAGCGAAAACCCAGATGGAATAAGTTCCACCTGGGTTGTCGTAAATCGTGTGAAGTATCTTGTCGCCGGCATTAATGGCGAGCTATCGATGCTCCGTCCCTGATACTTACTAGGACTATTACTTAGCGTTACGGCGCTGGATACGTGTCTTCTTCAGAAGCTTCTTATGCTTCTTCTTAGCCATACGCTTGCGACGCTTCTTGATAACGGAACCCATAAGTCACGCTCTTCCTAGTAGTAGTGCAGAGAATAAATTGAACTGGTGTAGTTCGATGGCAAAGGTTACCGCGAAGCGAGGGTAAAAATCGAAACGGTCCCATCTGCTGAGCTAGCCAGACCAACTACCCCTCGCGCAGATGAGTAATGGAGCGATATCGGGGTCACAAGCCCTGGCAGGGCAGTTGCAGCCTTCATGACGCCTTTGCTGTCAAAGGTGATCACAAGTAACGAAGGCTGGGTTGGCTTCCACCCTGAAATCCCCGTGATTGCAGAACGACTGGTGATTGCCAGATAAGAGTTTCCATTTGCGGTAATAGTTGCTGAGGCGCCAGCACTAGGAATGCGAAGTGTCCATGAGGGCGAGAATGCAGTGGTGAATTTTGTAATTGCCGTCTCAACGTTCTTACCAGTAACGACCGGACCACTTAATAGATGTGAAGAATCACCAGAGATCCAGCTACGCGATGCTTTAACGGCAGAGCTGCGAATAAGAGATGTGATTGATCCACTCTTCGATAGTTTGATAAGTACACCATCGCGGATACCGGCGACTTTCTTTCCGGCAAGTGTTTCGGCGCTAGAACCAAAGAGCGAGATAGAGCCATCTGAATTACGCGAGAGCGCATTGAGTTCGGTTTTACTTGTTCCGATTGCAATCAACTTACCAATCGTTCCTGAAGTCGTCGCACTAATAACAAAAGGCTTAGCATCTAAAGTGCCAATTACTGATAAGCCAGAATTAGTCGCTGATATTGCCGTGACAGAGGGAATGATCTTCAGTGGTGATAGGTAGGTTCCAATTACCTCACCGGTTGCTGAAATCTTCCAGAGCGCGAGATTATTCATATCGCCACGAAGTTTTGCTCCCGCATCAATATTTACTGAATCTGGGTTATCAGCCACAACTACCGGGGTTGCTGTCTCTGCCGCAGGCAAAAGAGCGGCGCTACCTGCAAGCCAGATATTTCCTTGTGGATCAAGTGTTGCCACAGTGGCTACCTCATCTGCTCCGGAATCGATAACTCGCTGCCAGAGCTGGGTGCCAGAGAGAGCTACTGCGGTGAGCTGAATATCGGCGCTCTGCTTCGTGACATTTGAGATAAAAATTGAACTCTTCGCTAATTGTAAAAATAGTTCGGTTCCAGCAGTTGCAGAATAAATTGAACCAAGCTGTACCGGGATTGCTTTAGGCGCAGCATGTGCAACCGGAGCCACGAGTGTGGCCAGCAATGCGCCGATCAGAATACGTTTCATCTTAGGCAAGTTCTTGTGAGCGTTTTGCAGCGGCAGCCATCGCATCAGCAACGATTGCGTTAAGACCAGCTGAGTTAAAGGATGCAATTGCTGCGGCAGTTGTGCCATTGGGGCTAGTGACCTTTTCGCGCAACGTCGTTGGAGAGTCGCCTGAATCCGCCAGTAGCGCTGACGCACCAACGATTGTCTGAATAGTTAATAGCGTTGCATCTTCACGTGAGAGACCTAGCGCTACCGAACCTTCGATCATCGCCTCAACAAATGCAAAGAAATATGCCGGGCCAGAACCACTTGTTGCAGTAACCGAGTCCTGCAGCGCCTCTGGCACTTCAATCGCTTTCCCGGTAGCGGCAAGGAAATTCGCCACAAATGTGCGATGAGCATCGGTTACGCCAGCGCCCAATGAATATCCGGATGCGCCCTTACCAACGAGTGCTGGTGTATTCGGCATGACGCGAATAACGGGATTAGATTTTCCAAGGCCGCTGGTAATTGAAGCGATTGTCTTACCGGCTGCAAATGAGATCACGAGCGAATCCGGTGCGATATGTGGCGCTAACTCTGAGAGAGTCGAAGCCATATCTTGTGGCTTAATCACCAGAAGAATGGTCGAAGAACCGGCAGCCACATCTGCGAGATTCTTATGAATTATTGAGTATCTAGCCGCTAGCTCTGAAGCTCGTTCATCCCGCTTTTCCGCAAAGGAGATATCGCCGGGATTTACACCGCTGCGAATCAGGGCGGCGATGAGTGCTTCACCCATAACGCCGGCACCGATTACTCCAATGTGATTAGCCATGGCGTAAGAGTACGCGTAGGCTCTCCACCTATGTCAGAGGTTAAAGCAGGTTTCGCACGCGACTGGATTGAGTTCTCAGATCCTGACTCTCCAGAGGAAATCTATAAGTGTGACCTCACCTGGCTCACTTCAAATTGGACCTGCATCTATGGCGATGGTTGCAAGGGTGTCTTTAAAGATCGTCCTAATGATGGATGTTGCACTGAAGGTGCGATGTACTCAGATGCAGCAGATGAAGAACGCACCTTGCGTGCAGCTGAATTTCTCACACCAGATATGTGGCAGTTCTATAGCGAAGCTCGTCCAAAGAAGCCTGGTGGAAAATTACGTATCACCGATACTGATGAAGACGATGAGCGCAAGACTCGTACCGTTGACGAGGCATGTATCTTCTTGAATCGTAAGGGCTATGAGGCTGAAGGATTCACTGGATCTTTCGGTTGCGTTTTGCATCACCTCGCCGAAAAGCGCGAGATGCACTTTGTTGATACCAAGCCCGATGTTTGTTGGCAGCTTCCACTTCGACGCAGCTATGAAACTCGCGAAGTGGGCGAACGCGAATATTCCATTATCGTCATTGGCGAATACGAACGCCTTGGCTGGGGCGATGGTGGAGATGATTTCGATTGGTACTGCACCAGCAATACTGAAGCCCATGTTGGAAAGCAGCCGGTGTATCTCTCCAATAAGGCTGAGCTCCAGAAATTGATGGGCGAGCCCGCTTATGCAATTCTCGCTGAGCACTGCGAACGTCGCTTAGCCGGAATTCGTGATGCTCAGGCACGCTCGCTGCCGCTCTTTGTAATTCAGCACCCAGCAACTGTCGCCGCATCCAAGTAACGTACGGATATGGCCAAGGTAGAGAAAGATCCATTCCGCTGCGTTGAATGTGGATGGACATCCCAGAAGTGGGTTGGTCGCTGTGGCGAATGCCAAGCATGGGGCACTGTTGAAGAAATCGGCGCTCCTAAGAAGTTATCTCTCCAGGCTGGCCCCATCTCTGCAAAGGCAACCGCAATTGGAGATGTTGATCTATCTGCAGCACATGCACGTCCCACTGGCGTCTCCGAACTCGATCGCGTACTAGGTGGTGGACTTGTTCCAGGTGCTGCGATCTTGCTAGCTGGCGAACCCGGCGTTGGTAAATCAACGCTTTTGTTATCGGTTGCAGCCGAGACTGCCAAGAAATCTATTCCAGTTCTTTACATCAGCGGTGAAGAGTCAGCATCACAGGTTCGACTTCGCGCAGAACGTATCAAGGCGATTGACCCGCAACTCTTCCTAGCCTCAGAGACTGACCTTGGCGCCGTTATCTCTCATATAGATACCGTCAAGCCACAACTTCTTATTATCGACTCAATCCAGACAATCGGATCTTCGACAGTTGATGGTGCGCCAGGTGGAGTAACACAGGTTCGAGAAGTTGCCGGTGCGCTGATCCGAATCTGTAAAGATCGAGATATCACATTGCTTCTGGTAGGTCACGTCACTAAAGATGGTTCGATTGCAGGTCCGCGACTTCTCGAACATATCGTTGATGTCGTCCTTCAATTTGAAGGCGAGCGTCATTCCCGTCTGCGCCTCATCCGCGCAATAAAAAATCGATTCGGTGCCAGTGATGAAGTTGGTTGCTTTGATTTAAGCGATACCGGAATCGAGAGCGTGCTAGATCCCACTGGCCTCTTTACATCTCGCCATGCTGAACCAGTTCCGGGTACATGTGTCACCGTCACGTTAGAAGGTCGCCGTCCATTATTGGCTGAGATTCAAGCGTTGGTAAGTGCAGGTCGGGAAAGCGATTTCGGAAATGCTCGCCGCGTTGTCAGTGGCCTTGATTCTGCCCGTACATCAATGACTTTAGCGGTCCTCGAACTCCGTGCTCACGTTCGAGTTGGTGGTCGCGATGTCTATGCGGCAACTGTGGGTGGTATGAAGATGACCGAGCCTGCTGCAGATTTAGCTCTGGCACTTGCCGTCGCATCTGCGGCAAAAGGTTTAGCTCTTCCTGGTGACCTTGTTGCAATTGGCGAGGTAGGTCTGGCTGGAGAGATTCGCAAAGTAAGCGGGGTCGGACGTCGACTAGCTGAAGCGCACCGTCTTGGATTTAAACGAGCACTTGTCCCGACCGGAAGCGATGTGACAATCGCTGGTATGGAGATTGTGGAAGTATCTAGACTTGATCAAGCAATCGCGCGAGTAAAGATCAACGCTGACTAATGTATGAAAAGTTAATCACTGATTGGTTTAAGAAGAATAAGCGCGATCTCCCTTGGCGTAAGGCAGATGCCTGGGGAGTCTTGGTCTCAGAGATTATGTTGCAGCAGACTCCAGTTCAAAGAGTATTGCCGGTCTATAACGAATGGATGAAGCGCTGGCCATCGCCTGACCTGCTGGCAAAGGCAACTCCCGCTGAGGTAATCACAGCTTGGGGTCGATTAGGTTATCCACGTCGCGCATTGCGTTTACATGAATGTGCCAAGGTAATTTCATCTGAACTCAAGGGAGTCATTCCAACAACAGAGATTGAACTTCGAAAGTTACCTGGTATCGGCGAGTACACAGCCGCTGCGATGGTCGCCTTCGCATTTAAAGGTTCTTCACTCGTACTTGATATCAATATTCGTCGTTTATTCTCACGTCTCTATAAAGGCGAAGAGTCGCCCACTGCCGCTCCCACAAAGGCTGAGCGAGTTGAATATGCGGAATACATTCCTTCAAAAAGTGCACACATCTGGGCTGCTGCAACGATGGAGCTTGGCGCCCTCATCTGCACAGCAAAAAACCCGCTCTGTGGTCGTTGCCCCGTTGCAGATGAATGCGCATGGAGAAGCCTCGATTACCCGGCATCTGAGCGTGTAAAGAGAACGCAAACGTGGCATGGAACCGATCGCCAATGTCGCGGCACAATCGTGCAAGCTCTCCGTGAGAATTCATCGCTGACAAAGAAGCAAGTTCATCTCTTGTGGGATGTTCCTTCACAGGTAGATAAGGCGCTGCTTACCTTGCTCGATGATGGTCTAATCGAAGAGCGTAGAAAGAACTTATATTCACTTCCGCGTTAAGCGGTAGGTGCCTCTGCAAGATCTTCTGGTGAATCTGGGGTCATCGCCTTGGTAGCACCGGTAAAGGTGAACTTGGCATCAGCTTCTACGCCCTCAACATCAACCACGATGATTTCGCCAGCCTTGAGCTCGCCGAACAAGATGCGCTCTGAAAGTGCATCTTCGATTTCGCGCTGAATAACGCGACGCAATGGGCGAGCACCGAGAAGTGGGTCATAACCGCGAGCTGCCAGGAGATCCTTAGCGGCTTGTGTGAGTTCGATTCCCATGTCCTTAGCCTTAAGGCGATCATCGAGACCTGCAATCATGAGGTCAACAATCTGAATAATCTGATCCTTAGTGAGCTGGTGGAAGACAATGACATCATCGATACGGTTTAAGAACTCAGGGCGGAAGTGGCTCTTGAGCTCATCGGCAACTTTGCCCTTCATGCGCTCGTAATTTCCAAGATCATCATCTGCAGCTGAGAAGCCAAGTCCGAGTGACTTAGAGATATCGCGAGTACCGAGGTTGGTTGTCATGATGATGACAGTGTTCTTAAAGTCGACGGTGCGACCCTGTGAATCTGTGAGGCGACCATCTTCGAGAACCTGAAGAAGTGAGTTGAAGATATCTGGGTGTGCCTTCTCGATCTCATCGAAGAGAACGACAGAGAATGGACGACGACGTACCTTCTCTGTGAGCTGACCACCTTCGTCATATCCAACATATCCTGGAGGTGCACCGAAGAGACGTGATGCTGTGTGGCGCTCTGAGTATTCAGACATATCCAACTGGATAAGAGCTGCCTCATCACCGAATAGGAATGATGCAAGGGTGCGTGAGAGTTCGGTCTTACCGACACCTGATGGACCGGCGAAGATAAATGAACCACCAGGGCGCTTTGGATCCTTCAGCCCGGCACGGGTACGACGAATCGCCTGTGACAACGCCTTGATTGCTTGATCCTGTCCGATGACGCGACGGTGGAGTTCATCCTCCATGCGAAGAAGTCGTGCAGTCTCTTCTTCAGTCAACTTAAATACTGGAATACCAGTTGATGCAGAGAGCACCTGCGCGATGAGTTCTTCATCTACCTCAGTAACCTTATCGAGATCAGTTGCCTTCCAATTCTTCTCTGCCTCATTCTTCTCTGCGATAAGAGTCTTCTCTTTATCGCGAAGCGCTGCTGCTCCTTCGAAATCCTGACCATCGATAGCAGATTCTTTAGCCTTACGAGCATCTGCAATCTTGGTATCGAATTCACGGAGCTCGGCAGGTGCCGTCATTCGCTTGATGCGAAGACGTGAACCAGCCTCATCGATGAGGTCGATTGCCTTATCTGGCAAGAAGCGATCAGAGATATAGCGATCGGCAAGGTTTGCAGCTGCTGCGAGTGCGCCATCGGTAATTGATACACGGTGGTGAGTTTCGTAGCGGTCGCGAAGACCCTTCAAAATTTCGATGGTGTGAGCAACAGATGGCTCTTTCACCTGGATTGGCTGGAAGCGACGCTCGAGGGCTGCATCCTTCTCGATGTGCTTGCGATATTCATCGAGCGTTGTTGCGCCAATTGTCTGGAGCTCACCGCGAGCGAGCATTGGCTTCAAGATGCTGGCAGCATCGATTGCACCTTCTGCAGCTCCGGCGCCAACGAGGGTGTGAATCTCATCGATAAAGATAATGATGTCGCCACGGGTTTTGATTTCTTTAAGAACTTTCTTGAGGCGCTCTTCAAAATCTCCACGGTAACGTGAGCCGGCCACAAGTGCACCGAGATCGAGTGAGTAGAGCTGCTTATCCTTAAGCGTCTCTGGCACATCATTCTTTGCAATCGCCTGTGCTAAACCTTCAACAACTGCAGTCTTACCAACACCTGGCTCACCGATAAGAACTGGGTTGTTCTTTGTACGTCGAGAGAGAATCTGCATCACGCGTTCGATTTCTTCATCGCGACCAATAACTGGATCAAGCTTTCCTTCGCGCGCTGCAACAGTGAGGTTGCGACCGAATTGATCAAGAACGAGTGAGGTCGATGGTGTGCCCTCTGCTGGTCCGCCTTGTGTCACTGCTTCTTTACCCTGATAGCCAGAGAGAAGTTGAATCACAGTTGAACGAACACGGTTGAGATCTGCACCAAGCTTTACTAGAACCTGCGCAGCAACGCCTTCTCCTTCGCGGATGAGGCCGAGGAGGATGTGTTCGGTACCGATGTAATTATGTCCAAGCTGAAGCGCTTCACGGAGTGAGAGCTCGAGAACTTTTTTAGCGCGTGGTGTAAATGGAATGTGGCCACTTGGAGCCTGCTGTCCCTGGCCGATGATTTCTTCAACCTGTGCGCGGACAGCATCGAGTGAGATGCCGAGGGATTCGAGACCCTTTGCCGCAACGCCTTCACCTTCATGGATGAGGCCGAGGAGGATGTGCTCGGTACCGATGTAATTGTGGTTGAGCATGCGTGCCTCTTCTTGCGCCAAGACAACAACTCGGCGGGCTCGATCTGTAAAGCGCTCAAACATCGAATTCTCCTTCGGTAAGGATGGTTAGCCTATCGCCGACCTATAGGTAGGCGCGAGGTGGAGTTATTACGCTGATAGAACCCCAAATATGGGGCTGATATTCCCCCGCAGGACCTCTATTTAGAGGGTCAAGAGCATTCGGGTATTGCCGAGGGTATTTGGCTTCACTGATTCGAGGTCCAAGAACTCAGCCACACCAGCATCATAGGAACGAAGTAGCTGAGCATAAACATCTGGCTCAACTGGTGTTCCTTGAATTTCGACGAAACCAATACTTCCAAAGAATTCGGTCTGGAAGGTAAGGCAGAAGATTCGCTTGACGCCGACCTCTTGAGCGCGACGAATAATTTCTTTGAGGATCAAATGACCAATACCTTGCTTGTGGAACGCTTGTGAAACAGCAACGGTACGAACTTCAGCGAGGTCTTCCCAGAGAATGTGAAGCGCGCCGCAGCCGACAACAACGCCATCTTTCTCAGCGACCACAAACTCTTGCACAGATTCATAGAGAGTTACTGTCTCTTTTGAAAGCATCTGGCCAGGTGCAGCATAAGAATCTACAAGCTCGCGAATTTCCTTCACATCACTTGTACGAGCAGCACGGACCTTAATCATTATCTTTATTCGACCTCTGGCTTTACCAATGGGAACAAGATTGTTTCGCGGATACCAAGTCCGGTAAGTGCCATAAGTAAGCGATCGACGCCCATTCCCATTCCACCCATTGGTGGCATTCCGAACTCCATCGCACGTAAGAAATCTTCATCCACCTGCATCGCCTCGAGGTCACCCTTCGCACCGAGCTGCGCTTGCTCGATTAAGCGATCACGTTGAATAACTGGATCAATAAGTTCGGAGTAACCAGTTGCGAGCTCGAATCCATCAACATAGAGATCCCACTTCTCAACAACGCCAGGGGTTTCGCGGTGTGCACGAACCAGCGGCGATGTATCTACCGGATATCCCATAACAAAGGTTGGTTCGATAAGTTGATCCGATGCAACATGCTCGAAGATTTCTTCAGCGAGCTTGCCGGTAACCCACTTAGGGTCAATCTTCATGCCGAGCTTCTCTGCATATTTTTTGAGATCTGCATGCGGAGTCAGCGCTGTAACTGTCTCGCCAACGCCCTCAGAGATAGCGTCATATAAGGAGATTTCCTTCCAGGTGCCGCCAAGATCTTTCTGTGATCCATCAGCATGAGTGACTACATGAGAGCCAGCAACTGCCATGGCGGCATTCTGGATCAATGTGCGGGTTACATCAGCGATTGAACGCCAATCTCCATAAGACATATATGACTCAACCATTGCGAACTCTGGTGAGTGTGATGAATCTGCACCTTCATTACGGAAATTGCGGTTGATTTCAAAGACGCGTTCGATTCCACCAACAACACAGCGCTTCAAGAAGAGCTCGGGCGCGATACGCATGTAGAGATCCATATCGTATGCATTTGAGAAAGTCTTAAATGGGCGAGCTGCTGCACCACCATGCATGACCTGAAGCATCGGAGTTTCAACTTCAATGAAGTCATATCCATTGAAGGTTTCGCGTAATGAACGCATCACCTGTGGGCGCATACGTGCAGCGGCACGAGCCTCTGGTCGAACAATCAAATCCACATAACGCATTCGCACGCGAGTTTCTTCAGACATCGGCTTGTGATCGTTAGGTAATGGACGCAGTGACTTTGATGCAAGCTTCCAAGAAGTAGCAAGGATTGAGAGCTCGCCGCGCTTTGAGGTAATAATTTCGCCAGTGACGCTTACGATGTCACCTAAATCGATATCGGCTTTCCAAGCATCTAAAGAATCTTGGCCAACTTTGTCGAGCGATAACATCGCCTGAAGTTCGGTGCCATCGCCTTCACGTAGAGTTGCAAAGCAGAGCTTGCCGGTATCGCGCTTGAAGATGATACGACCTGTCAGAGATTCAATATCGCCAGTGGCAACATCGATTTCTAGTCCGGTGTACTTCTCGCGAATCTCCTTAAGCGACTTGGTGCGATCGACTGAGACCGGGTAGGGCTCTATACCGCGCTCGAGCAATCCAGCACGCTTCTCGCGTCGAATGCGGAGCTGCTCTGGGAGGTCATCCTCGGTAGGTGTTCCGTTTGAAGCGCTATTTTCAGTCGTCATAATGGGTGGAGTTTACCCAACCATTTCCCTTGAAATCACATCGCCCAGGCGATTGATTCACTGATTCTTCTCGTGAATCAAACGAAGGCCAATAAGCGTTAAATCTGGCTCATATTCATCGATAGTTTCAGCAACTCCGATAATCAATGGAGCAAGGCCACCGGTGGCGATAACAGTTGGTGCTTCATCATAATCAAGAGCTAGCTCTGCAGTAATACGATCGACAAGACCATCAACCTGTCCGGCAAAACCAAAGATGGTGCCTGATTGAAGCGCTTCAACAGTGTTCTTTCCAATGACGCTCTTTGGGCGAATAAGTTCAACCTTACGAAGCTGGGCTGCTCGTGATGCGAGAGCATCAACTGAGATTTCGATACCGGGTGCAAGTGATCCGCCTAGAAATTCTCCCTTTGGAGAGACGACATCAAGGTTAGTCGATGTACCAAAGTCAACAACAATTGCAGGTCCACCATAGAGCGTGTGAGCTGCCAGAGTATTGACGATGCGATCGGCACCGATTTCTTTTGGGTTATCAACGAGGAGCTGAACACCAGTCTTTGTCCCTGGCTCGACGATAGTTGTTGGCAGTTCGCCGTAGTACGAACTAATCATGGTGCGGAGTTCGCGGAGTGTTGCGGGAACCGTGGAACAGATTGAAAGACCTGTGAGTTTGTAACCTGTTACAAGGGCATTAAATTGCAACCAGAGTTCATCAGCCGTTGTGCGTGGATCTGTCTTAACGCGCCAAGACTTGATGAGCTCTTCGCCATCAAATACACCTAGAACTGTATTTGTATTTCCGACATCAACTGTTAATAGCATTGCTACTCCGCTCTCAGATCTAGGCCAATATCAAGGACAGGGGCGCTATGGGTAAGCGCACCAATTGCAATGTAATCCACGCCGGTCTCTGCATATGCACGTGCATTTTCAATAGCTATTCCACCTGAGGCTTCCAGCTTTGTAGCACCGGCAACTACTGCTACCGCCTCTTTGCACTGCACCGGCGACATATTGTCGAGCAGGATGAGGTCCGGCTTCAGCGGCAGAACTTCACGTAGCTGATCGAAGTTATCGACCTCAATCTCAATTGGCGCTGCCGGGAATGCCTTTCGTACCGCAGTGAAAGCTTGCGATACTCCCCCAGCGGCAGCGATGTGGTTATCTTTAATAAGCGCCGCATCAGCTAATGACATTCGGTGATTTGTTCCACCACCCATTCGGACTGCGTACTTCTCTAATTGGCGATAACCAGGCGTTGTCTTACGGGTATCGCGTACTTTGCACTGGGTTCCAGAAACTTCAGCAACCCATTGTGCAGTTAGTGAAGCGATTCCACTTAAGTGGCCAAGAAAGTTAAGTGCGGTGCGCTCTGCCAACAATATGGCACGTGTATTACCGGTAACGGTTAGCAGAACCTCGCCCGCCTTTATTGCTTCACCATCGCGCTTCTTTATTGAAATATCAGTAAGACCAACTTCTTCTAAAGTGGCTTTGACCATATCGATGCCAGCTAGGACACCAGCTTTTCTTGCCGTGAAATCTGCAGTGCTCTTTGATTCAGCTGAAATTGTTGAGGTTGAAGTGACATCCTCTCCACCCTCGAGATCTTCAGCAAGAGCGCGCTTGATTAAATCGAGATTGATCATTTATCACTGACCTCCTGATAGCCGGTTATCCAAGAGCCACTTTGATCAAGCTCTTGAATAATGCGCTTACGCCACACGTCACTTGTCTCTGGGAAATCTTCGCGCCAATGCGAACCTCTCGTCTCTTGGCGAATCAGTGCCGCCTTAAGAATTGCTTGCGCGAGTTGGAAAAGGTTTGTCGCCTCCCATGCTTCAACGCATGGTTCATTACTACGGCGATCTTCAATGCGTGTGAGGTCCGCACTGGTCTTAAGTAATGAATCTGAAGAGCGGAGAACTCCAGCACCTCGGCTCATACTTGCCTGAAGCTCGGTGCGAACCTTTGGATCGAGCAGAATCTCTTGCGATGAGTTTTCAACGGGTGCGCCTGGTTCTGGAGTATGGCTGGCGATATCAGATGCAATACGTGCGCTAAAGACCAGACCCTCTAGGAGTGAGTTAGAAGCAAGGCGGTTTGCACCATGAACCCCAGAACATGCCGTTTCGCCACATGCATAGAGGCCTGGCACGCTGGTGCGACCATTGAGATCGACGCGCACACCACCTGATGCGTAATGCGAAGCAGGGGCAACGGGAATGAGGTCTTTCATCGGATTAATTCCATGCGAGATACATGATGCATAAATTGTTGGGAATCGCTTTTCAAAACCTTCGATATGTCGAACATCAAGCCAGACGTGACGAGCACCGGTCTCGTTCATCACGCGCATACTTGCAATCGCAACAACATCGCGAGGTGCAAGCTCTGCCATTGGATGGACGCCCTGCATAAAGCGATTGCCATTGTCATCAACTAGGTAAGCGCCTTCACCACGTACCGCTTCACTAATAAGTGGTTGTTGGCCTTGTGAGTTACCGCCGAGCCATAACACTGTTGGGTGGAATTGTATAAACTCAACATCGGCTACCTTCGCACCAGCTCGCAGAGCAAGTGCTACTCCATCACCAGTAGATACAGATGGATTAGTTGTCTGAGCAAATACTTGGCCAAGGCCACCAGTGGCAAGAACAACTGCCTTTGCTAATGCACGTCCTACGCCATCGCGACTACCGGCGCCAATAACGTGCAATGTAACTCCGCAGATATCGCCATCTTGATCTTTTAGCGCATCGAGAACCAGCGCATGTTCGACTACCTCAATCTCAGGATCTTCGGTAACCGCTGCAAGTAGCGCACGCGAAACTTCAGCACCAGTGGCATCTCCACCTGCGTGAATAATGCGGTTGCGGTGGTGGCCACCTTCGCGGGTAAGTGAAATTTCACCAGAGGCTTCGGTATCAAATTTCGCACCGCGCTCGATTAATTTACGGACCGCTTCCGGTCCTTCTGTAACAAGTACACGTACCGCTGAGACATCACAGAGTCCTGCACCAGCAGTTAACGTGTCAGCGAGATGTTCCTCGGGCGAATCGCCCTCGCCGAGGGCTGCCGCAATTCCGCCTTGCGCCCACTTGGTAGAACCTTCATCAACTCGTGCCTTTGTAACAAGCAGGACAGAGAGACCATAGGTGCGACATTGAAGTGCAGTTGTTAAACCAGCGATTCCAGAACCCACAACGATGACATCTGCTGTTGCAGTCCATCCTGGAGCAGGGGCCAATAGCTTCATTAGATTCGCTCGCTCTTCACCGGCATATTGTCGAGCAAACGCACACCATTAATCCAACCGGCGACAATCGCACGCGTAAATCGAGTCGTTTCAGTTGGTGCCATAAAGGTCTGCTCATCGATGTAATCGGCATAGTCGAGTGTCAAAGCAGGTTCGGTCGCCAAGATTTCTCTGAGCTGCGCTTCACTCGAAGAATCACGTAGCGCCCGTGAGATCACTCGCGCGGCGATACGCCCCTGAACATCTAGCCGCACATTGCGAGAGGACATCGCCAAGCCATCTTCCTCTCGAATAATTGGTGCAGCAACAATCTGAACTTCATCTGCAATCTGTCGTACCAGGGTTAATTGCTGAAAATCTTTCTCACCAAAGATTGCAACCTGTGGCTGAACTAAATCAAAGAGTCGCCGGACAACTGTGACCACTCCATCGAAGTGGCCCGGGCGAGATGCACCCTCATAAAGGTCTGCAATTGGTCCGGCAGTTAATCGCAGAAAACCATCCGGGTAGATTTCTTCGTAGGTGGGAAACCAGAGATGAGTGACCCCGAACTTCTGAGCTAGCTCTATATCCGCTTCAGGTGTTTGCGGATATTTGGCAAGGTCATTTTGATCATCAAATTGAAGTGGGTTGATATAAATGCTTGCAACAACGTTCTCTGAAAATTGGGAGGCAATCTGAAAGAGTGAGCCGTGGCCCGCATGGAGTGCGCCCATGGTGGGAACAAATGCGCAGGCAGAAGGAAGCTCTTGTGCGCTAGTTACTACCTTCATGGCTCCAGTCCTTTCAGGTACCGGGCAGACAGTGTGATGAGTCTAAGGCGTTACGGCAGTTGTGCCAAAAGATCAGCAACTCTTCCGTGCGTAATGAGAATTGCATCCGGTTCAATTTCAATCCATGGTTCGAGCACAAAGCGGCGCTCATGTGCTCGAGGGTGTGGAAGTTGTAACTCATCGGCGTAGCTGAGGATTGCTCCATATTGAATTAAGTCGAGATCAATTGTCCGAGGTCCCCAATGAACAAGTCGCTCGCGGCCAAGTGTCTTCTCAATTCCATGCAGAAGCGCCAATAGCTCTGCCGCTGGCAATTCGCTCTCAGCAATACAAACTGCGTTGAGGTAATCAGGTTGCTCGGGACCACCCACAGGTGCAGTTGTTAAGTAGCTAGAAAGTGCGCTTACTTCAAGGGATTCACGTAAGAGAGCGACCGCGATATCCATCTGCTCTTTGGGATTGCCAATATTTGCTCCAAGGGCGATAACAGCTTTCATCAGATTATCCCCTCTTGCCGTTTGCGCAAAGCTTCATCGGATAATGGTGACAGCGATATCGGTGACGCTCTCTTGCACTGGTGCAGAAGGCTTATGAACAGTGACTGCAATCTTTTGCACTGCAGGAAAATTCTCTTTCACGGTATCAGCGATAAAACCAGCTAACCGCTCGATAAGATCAAATTGCAATTTCTCAATCGCATTCTTTGCAATCGCGGTAAGCAAACCGTAATCGATTGAGTCACTTAATTGATCGCTCTTGCTCGCCGCTTGTAAATCAATATCTAACTCAAGGTCGATAAAGAAATCTTGGCCGTCACGCTTCTCAAAATCGAAGACTCCGTGATAGCCGAATCCTTTGATTCCCTTTATTGAAATCTTGTCGCTCATCATTTAACCAATTTTACGTGTGGGGCAACGCTATGTACACGGACCGCCCATATTCCCTTACCAACCAGGGATTCGGAGATCTTCAAGGTGCCAGCTTCGCGTTCATCCGGGGTATCTCCGCCGATAAAGCGCTTACGTGAGTGGCCGATGAGAACTGGATATCCGAGGGCGGCGAACTCATCGATTCGATTGAGAATCTCCCAATTATGTTCGGCATCTTTTGCAAAGCCAAGGCCTGGATCGAGCACAATCTTTTCGCGTTTGATTCCGGCAGCAAGCGCCTTATCAAGTTGAATTGTTACCTCATTAATTACATCTTCCACAACATCGTTATATATCGCTTTGGCATTCATATCTTTTGAAGGACCGCGCCAATGCATCAATGTATAGGTGCAGCCAAGAGCGGCAACTGTCGCGAACATATCTGGATCGGCCTCGCCACCACTGACATCGTTGACGATTGTCGCACCAGCATCAATCGCCTTGCGAGCAGTTGATGCGCGCATCGTGTCGATACTGATATCAGCGCCCTTCCCATAAAGCTCTTTAATAACGGGTATTACGCGACGTTGCTCTTCTTCGGCAGATACTCGTTCGGCGCCAGGGCGGGTGGACTCTCCTCCGACATCAATGATGTCTACACCTTCTTCAATCATCTGCAATCCACGGGCGACGGCATGTTCAAAGGTGAAGTGCTTTCCACCGTCAGCAAAGGAATCTGGTGTGACATTAAGGATTCCCATTACCAACATGGTGCTATCGATTCGTAATTAAAGAGATGGCTTCTGCGCGCGTTGCAGGATCACGGAGGACTCCACGTACTGCTGAGGTAGTTGTTCGTGCTTGTGACTTTCTTACCCCACGCATAGACATGCAGAGATGTTCGCAGTCGATGACAACGATGACTCCCATTGGATTGAGAATCTCCATCATTGCATCGGCAATCTGAGTGGTCAGACGCTCTTGTACCTGTGGGCGACGCGCAAAGAGATCAACTAAACGAGCAACCTTGGAGAGACCGGTGATCTTTCCACTCGGGATATAACCAACATGGGCAACACCGTGAAATGGAGTGAGGTGATGCTCGCAATGTGAAAAGACTTCAATATCGCGGATGATCACGAGCTCTTCATGTCCGATATCAAAAGTTGTAGTCAGCACATCTTGTGGGTGCTGCCATAGTCCCTCGAAGTTCTCTTTAAAGGCGCGTGCTACTCGAGCCGGAGTATCTTGCAGACCTTCGCGATCAGGATTTTCACCGAGCGCTAGTAAAAGCTCACGCACTGCATTCTCTGCACGCACTTGATCAAATGGCGCGCTTGCGCGGCCATCATCTGCGCCCATTGATACAGAGCTGATTTCGCTCATTACTCAGTTGCCTTCTTTACGCGTCGTGCCCGCTTTGGCTTCTCGGATTCTTCTTCAATTACTGGGGCAGACTTTTCAGTCAGCGCAACTGGTGGAATATCGGAAGGAATGCGTGTGAGTGAACCTGTCCACTTTGGACGCTCAGGCCACATCACAACATCTTTAAAGATTTCCGCAATCTCTTCTTTATTGATCGTCTCCTTCTCAAGGAGAATCACAACCATGGCATCGAGGGTTTCACGATTTGCAACCAAGATATCGAATGCCTCTTGATGGGCATTTCCAATCATTGTGCGAATCTCGGAGTCGATAGTTGCAGCGAGAGTCTCTGAATAATCACGCTGGTGGCCATATTCGCGACCGATAAATGGCTGGGTTGAATCGCCGCCTAACTTGATGGCTCCGATTGCTTCCGTCATTCCATATTGAGTGACCATGGCACGGGCGAGCGATGTCGCCTTCTCGATGTCATTAGATGCACCGGTCGAAGGATCATGGAAGATCAACTCTTCTGCGGCGCGACCACCGAGTGAGTAAGCCAACTGATCTAAGAGCTGATTGCGAGTAGTTGAGTATCGATCCTCATCAGGAAGAACCATGGTGTAACCGAGTGCGCGACCGCGAGGCATGATCGTGACCTTATGTACTGGATCAGTATGTGGAAGTGCACGTGTAACAAGTGCGTGGCCAGCTTCGTGATAGGCAGTAACGCGACGTTCTTCCTCTGACATCAAACGTGTCTTGCGCTGTGGTCCACCCATTACGCGATCGATAGCCTCATCGAGTTGTGGGTTGGTGATGACCTTCTTGCCTTCACGTGCTGCAAGAAGTGCAGCCTCATTAAGAACATTTGAGAGATCTGCGCCAGTAAAACCTGGAGTGCGACGAGCATAGGCAACGAGATCAACATCTTCTGAGATCGGCTTATTCTTCGCATGAACTTTGAGGATGTCACCGCGACCCTTGAGATCTGGACGATCCACTGGAATCTGACGATCAAAGCGACCGGGACGCAAAAGAGCCGGATCGAGAACATCGGGACGGTTTGTTGCAGCAATCAAAATAACTTGACCATTTGCCTCAAAGCCATCCATCTCAACTAACAGTTGATTGAGCGTTTGTTCACGCTCATCATGTCCGCCACCCATACCGGTTCCGCGTTGACGACCTACTGCATCGATTTCATCTACAAAGATAATTGCTGGCGCATTTGCTTTTGCTTGTGCAAAGAGATCGCGTACGCGAGCTGCACCAACGCCAACAAACATTTCTACAAAGTCAGAGCCAGAGATTGAGTAGAACGGGACTTTTGCCTCGCCAGCAACTGCGCGAGCAAGAAGAGTCTTACCTGTTCCTGGAGGACCAAAGAGCAGAACACCCTTTGGAATCTTTGCACCGAGAAGTTGGTACTTAGTTGGATCTGAAAGAAAATCTTTAATCTCTTCCAGCTCTGAAATAGCCTCATCTGCGCCAGCAACATCAGCGAAAGTGTTCTGAGGAACATCTGGATTTTGTAGCTTTGCACGCGATTTTCCAAAGCTAAATACTCGGTTTCCGCCTTGAGCTCCACTCATCATCAAGAAGAGTAGGAATCCAATGAGAAGGATGGGACCAAACGAGAAGAGAATTGTGCCAAGGAGAGATTGCTTTGGGACATCGACATCCCAACCCTTTACCGGTGGATTGGCAGAGAGTGCATCAACGATTGTTGGTTCTTGGCGAATTACATAAGAGGCTTCAACTTTCGTTGCACCCTTAATTGATTGCCCAGATTTAAGAATGAGTTGAAGTTTCTGGTCCTTATCAATCAGAAGCGCGGATTCAACTTCTGACTTAGCAATTGCATCAAGTGCCTGAGAGGTGCTGATTGTTGTATATCGGTTTGTTGCACTTGAGATCTGACCGAAGAAAGTGACAGCGACAATTGCCACGATGATCCAGAAGAGTGGTCCACGGAGAATCTTTTGTGCTCTGGTCTTGGGCTCGCTCTTAGCGGCAGGTTCATTAGCCTTCTTTGGAGAGAGTTTCTTCAAAGGATTGTTGAATTTCTTCTTCTCTTCGCTCATGAATGTATGCCTACTCGTACATGTGCTTTGCCAGCACACCAATAAAGGAAAGGTTGCGGTACTTCTCATCAAAGTCGAGGCCATAGCCGACGACAAAATCCTTAGGGATGTCGAAGCCAACATATTTGACATCAACTTCAACTTTCGCAGCCTCTGGCTTGCGCAAGATTGTAAGAATCTTTACATCTGCAGCTCCTCGTGATTCGAGGTTTGCCTTAAGCCATGAAAGCGTGAGACCGGTATCGACGATATCTTCAACGATCAAAACGTTGCGTCCAGTAACATCTGTATCGAGATCCTTAAGGATACGAACAACACCAGAAGACTTTGTTCCGGAACCATATGAAGAGACAGCCATCCAATCCATCTGCATATGTGTCTGCATCGCACGTGTCAGATCTGCCATCGCCATGATTGCGCCTTTAAGAACGCCAACAAGCAAGAGATCCTTACCTTGATAATCTGCATCAACTTGAGCGGCTAACTCTGCTACACGAGCCTTGAGTTGCTCTTCTGTTGCGATTACGCGCTCTACATCGGTTCCGACTGCTGCAAGATCCACGTGGCTTAGCTCCCTACTGATCGAGGTCGGTAGGAACCTACGCACCTACCGCGAGAGGGACAGTCTGCCCGAAATACGCTCAACCTTCACACCACCAGCCAGGCTTACCTCTCCCTGACCCTTCCACGCACAGATCAGGGCATCAATCGCCCCTATCTGCTCATAGGTGAGCTTTCCGGGGGTCGCGCCAGCGGCGAGAGCCGCCCTTCGAATAATGCGGGTTCGGATCGCTTTCGGCAGTGTGGCCAGGCGTTCGCATTCGAGATCGGTCGCCTCGCGTTCTGCCCAGAGATCGAGGGCGTCGGCATCGTCGCGCAAAAGTGATGCGGTGCGAACAAGTGCGCGAGATATTCCGGGATCAAGATGTTCTTCTAAATATGGAATCACCTCGCGACGAATCTTTACCCGAGTGAATTCAGTATTGAGGTTATGTGGATCGTTCCAATACTTCAAACCCCACTCATCACAAGCAGCTTCAGTTTCGTTGCGGGTAATTGAAAGAAGTGGTCGAAGATACATTCCATTTTCAGCAGCCATCGCTGAGAGTGAGCGAGCACCCGACCCACGTGCCAAACCTAAGAGCACCGTTTCGGCTTGATCATTGTGTGTATGCCCTAAGAAGACTTTGACTGCTTTCGTTTCTTCCACGCTTTGAGCAATAGCCGCATAGCGTGCATCACGAGCGCCAGCTTCGAGGCCGGAGTCAAGAGAGACCACAACCTTCTGAACAATAACTTGAACATAACCAATCTCCTTTAACTGTGCTGAAACTTTCTCTGCTTGTAGATGTGAATTCTCTTGAAGTTGATGATCGATAGTGATTGCAATTGCGTTAAGTGCTAACGGCTGCGATTCGATGAAGATTGCTTTTGCCAGAGCAAGTGAGTCAGCACCGCCAGATACAGCGACCAGAAAGGAGTCTCCTGCTTCCAGCTTTTCCAGGTGTGGCTTTACTGCGCTGCGAACTGCAACAGATGCGCTAGCCATCTCTTTAAACTCGACCGCCGAATGGCATCAAGCCCTTAACTGAGTAAATGCTTGAATAGAGAAGACCAGTATTCTTTGAATTCGCTTCCCACATCATTCCATTGCCGGCATAGATTGTGATGTGGTGGATGGTCCCGATAGTTCCCTTGTATGAGTAGAAGAGGAGATCGCCTGGCACAAGCTGCGTAAGTGGTACGTGATAGGTATAACCAGCGTAGAGCGCTGAGTTGAGACGATCCCAATTAGGCCATCCAAGTCCGGCAGATTTATAAGCTGCGTACACCAAACCTGAACAGTCGAATGTGCTTGGACCTTGTGTACCCCAGACATACGGCTTACGTGCTTGCACCTGCTTCTTCGCAAATGCAACCGCAGTCAAACGCTGTGCTTCTGTGGTGCGAATTGTTGAGCGTCCCTTGAAGCCACGATCAGGCCAGACCTTCGCCTGATTAATTGTGGTGGTTGCAGTATTTGCTTGGCTCTCTTCCAGAAGCGCTAATTGACGTTGCTGCTCGAGCGTAATTCGAACATTCTTCGCCTTTGCAAGTTCGGCAATTAACTTATCTTGAACTGCGCGAAGTTTATTGACTTCCTTCTGCTGTAGCGCTTGCGCATCATCGGCCACCTTCTTTGCGGCAGCTACCTTTGCGGTTGCAACAACTTGAACGGCACGAGCTTCATCGGCTTTCTTCTTTGCAGCTCGCGCCACAATCTCTGCTGCTTTAAAACGTGCAAGCGCAGTTGAGTTGCGGGCGCCTAAAGTATTGAGGGTTGATAGTTGATCCATGATGTCTTGTGGACCATTTGCACTGAGCAACGGTTGAATATCGCTAAGGCTTCCACCCATGATGTAGGCATTTGCAGCCATCTTGCCAATGGATCGATGTGCCTCTGCAACTTCAGCTGCAGTCTCTGCTGCATGCTTGGCAGCGGCGGTTGCAGCGGCGGTTGCAATATTTAATTCATTTTTCGCCTTCAAGTAGAGCGATCGAGCAACTGCCGCTTTCGCTGAAAGTTGGCGAAGGGTCAGATTGGCGGCCGCTAACTTCTTGGCAGCAGCATCAGCTGCCTTTTTCTTTGCTTCTTCCGCTACCTTCGCCGCCTCAATCTCCGCAAGTGTTGGTTTCGGTTTAGCAATTGCAGGCGTTGTGGCAAGGGTGAGCGCACCCATGAGGGCGAGAGCTATCACTGACTTGCGGCGCATTATTCAAGAATAAATGAGAGGAGCCGCTTGTACAGTGGCAACTCGCCTATATGAGCTAGTTAGCCACATCTCTCTTTGTAAAGATAAAGGATGAGACCAATAGCGCAAGTAATACATAGAAACTTCCCAGAGTTAGCGCATGAGAATATGAAAGATCTGGTGTACCGCCTTGAGCGATGATCGCAAACTGATTACCTGGCATCCAATCTAGTGTCACCGGTTTAACCGCTCCGATGAGGTTCTCCAAAATCAGAATCCATACGAGTGCAATCGAAATTGCAGATATCGGTGAGCGAAGCAGAATTCCAAGGGCGATACCAATGATGGCGTAGAAGATAATTGAGATATAGACATTGACCAGGGTGTGGCCGATCTCTGTCCAACCCTCTGATGTGAACCATAAATCAGTGGTGACCTTTGCTCGATCAGAGAGATAGAGCGAAATTCCAATGCTGACTACAGCGTTGATGACGGTGAGCAAGAGAGCGAATGATTTCATAGCGCCGTATTTGCCCATAAGTAGAACTAGTCGACGTGGTTGACGCACGAGCAAGTTACGAAGGGTTCCGTAGGTGTACTCCTGCGCGCTCTGCGCTGCAAAAACACAGAGTGCAATGATTCCTAGAAGGCCGCCGATTGAAGCGAATCCATTGACGGAACCGCCAGGAAGTGCAAGGACCTCTCTCGTGATGGTTCTGCCTCGATCGCCATTTCCATCAGGAGAATCAATCATGAGATAGATAAAAGCGGTGATCAGACCGTTGAAGAATAGAGCTGCTGCGAAAGTGCCCAGGAGCAGCGTTGGACGGCGAAGTTTGCGCCATTCGGCGAGGAAGACCTGAATCATGACTGACCTCCAGTCATCTCAAAGAATGTTTCTTCGAGGTTTGGCAATGTGGGAGTAAGTTGTGAGAGAACGATGCCTGCTTCAAATGCCATCTGATTGAGAACTGGCGCCCATTCATGTGGCCCTTCAATATGAGCTTCGCTATGGCGAATAGTGACGTGATGGCCTTGCGCGGTTGCCATAGCGGCGACTTTCTCTAGATCAGATTGATTTACTGTGCGAACAATGATGGTTGGTTTCTGATTAAGAAGTAAGTCATCTATTGCTCCAGCAAAGACAACTTCTCCTTTTCGGAGCATCACAATATGTTGAGAGATAATTTCAAGCTCGGAAAGTAAGTGAGATGAGACAAAGACAGTTGTTCCTTCTCCGGCAAGTTTCTTTAATAAATCGCGAACCTCTTGGATGCCTTCTGGATCTAAGCCATTTGTTGGTTCATCGAGAATGAGAAGCTCTGGATTAGGAAGAAGTGCAGCTGCAATTCCGAGCCGCTGCTTCATGCCAAGTGAATAAGTCTTGTATTTATCTCCGCCGCGTCCTGCCAGGCCGACGAGATCAATGAGCTCTGCAACGCGTTCGATTGGGATGCCACCCATTGTTGCAAGCACCTTGAGGTTCTCAAGACCGGTAAGTGCAGGATAGAAAGCTGGACCTTCGATCATTGCACCGACTGAAGCAAGGTACTTCTCTGGCTCTGTAATCGAATGGCCGAGGACGGTACCTGTTCCTGAGGTAGGTGCAATCAATCCAAGGAGCATCCGAATTGTGGTCGTCTTACCTGCGCCATTAGGGCCAACAAAGCCGCAGATGGTTCCGCGAGGAACAGCGAAGGATGCAGATTGGACGGCAGCTAGGTTGTCATATCGCTTGGTGAGACCAGAGACCTCTATTGCATTCGAATTCATGAAGGTGACTATAACGGTGAAGGCTGAGAGTCATCTAAGATTCTTCTATGAGTAAAGAAGTTTGGGGTTACCAGCCACGTAACAATCGCCCTGCCCCAGATTGGGCCGTTGAAGCTCAGACCGATGCGGTTCGCGCAGGGTTAGCCCGTTCTGGTTTCGGTGAAACTTCAGAGGCGCTCTTCCTCAATAGCGGCTTTACCTATTCATCTGCGCAAGAGGCGCTCGATTCATTTACCGATGAGACCGACCACTTTCTTTACAGCCGTTTTCACAATCCGACAGTTGCGATGTTTGAAAAGCGTTTGGCAGCACTGGAAGGCGCAGAGTATTGCGTTGCATTTGGATCAGGTATGGCTGCGGTCTTCGCTTCATTGGCTTGCATCGTAGAAGCTGGAGATCACATCGTTGCATCGGCTGCCATGTTTAGCTCATGCCACGTCATCATCACAGAAATCTTGCCTAAGTGGGGTGTTACCTACGAACTTGTGAAAGCAAATGATCTCGATGCCTGGGCGAAAGCCTTATCAAAGCCGGTGAAGGCGGTCTTCATTGAAACTCCAAGTAATCCTTTAATGGAGATTACAGATATTCGTGCAGTCAGCGATCTTGCCCATAAAGTTGGGGCCACTGTGATTGTTGATAACGTCATGGCATCACCAGGATTACAGCGTCCGCTCGAACTCGGTGCGGATGTAGTGATGTACTCGGCAACAAAGCACATTGACGGTCAAGGTCGCGTTCTCGCTGGTGCACTTCTCGGATCTTTCTCATATATCCATGAGAAGTTGATTCCATTCTCTCGCCATACTGGACCATCACTGAGCGCATTTAATGCATGGATTCTTCTCAAGTCACTTGAAACTTTAGATCTGCGAGTCGAGCGCATGAATGCAAATGCGCAGAAGATTGCTGAATTTCTAGAGGCACATCCATCAATCAAGAGTGTGCGATACCCGGGTCTTCCATCACATCCAGATGCTGCTGTTATCAAGAAACAGATGACCGGCGGCGGAACGACTATTGGTATTGAATTTAACGGCTCTCAGAAAGATGCCTTTAGGTTTATGGATTCGCTACGCATTATTGATATCTCAAATAACTTGGGCGATAGCAAGTCATTGATTACACATCCAGCTTCAACAACTCATCGTCGCTTATCGACAGAAGTTCAGGCGGGAATGGGTATTACGCCTTCGGTGCTACGTCTATCTGTGGGGCTCGAGCACGTCAATGACCTTATTAAGGATATTGATCAAGCGCTTAAGAGCTGAGCGATAACAAGCAAAACCGACAGTGAAGTCAAGTAAGTGATTGACCAATGGAAGATTCCGCCGGCAACCTTGTTGTAGTTATCTGAATTCTCTTTCAGGGCAAATAGCTGGAATGTAAATAAAGCTCCGAGTGCAACTGTTGCCATCAGCGTCCAGACAGGTAGCTCTGCCAATTGTATTAGCGCTGTTGACGAGATAACCATTGCGATTGTGTGAAACCACATCTGGCCGATGACATTTGCACGCGAAGCGACAGATGGAAGCATTGGAATACCTGCCGCCGAATAATCATCTTTATATTTAATAGCAAGTGCCCAGAAATGTGGTGGGGTCCAGAAGAAGATCACCATAAAGAATGCAACCGGAACTAGGGTAAGAGAATTTGTGACCGCCGCCCAACCAATCAGAACTGGCATACACCCGGCTGCGCCACCCCAGACAATGTTCTGCGATGTATTGGGCTTTAGCGCGACTGTATAAATAAGAACGTAATAAGCAATCGCAATTGCAGTAAGGATTGTTGCAAGTATCGTTGTGAATAAATAGAAAATCACGAGCGATAGGAGCCCAATGACAAAGGCAAATATCGTTGCTTGGGTTCGGGTGACTACACCTGTCACTAGTGGGCGTTTTGCTGTGCGCTTCATCAACTTATCGCGCTCGGATTCGATCACCATATTAAAAGCATTGGCTGATCCAGCTGCGAGAGTTCCACCAATCAAGGTCCATGCGAGCAGACTTAATGAAGGAAAACCGCCTTCAGCAAGGACGACCGCGGGGATTGTCGTAATGACCAATAGCTCTACAACCCGGAGTTTCATCAGGTCTATATAGGCGCGGATTGTCGTCACACGCGTAGCCTATCTTCGATTAGCAGGCTCCTTCACGCCAGTTCTCAGCCCTTTCTCAGAGATAAACCTTACTTTTATCCCATGAGAAACCAACCAGAACCACAGAAGCCAGAATGGTTTGAACTCCTAGATGGCGATGCGCCATCTGCCCAAGTGACGAAGGTCAATAAGAAGCTTCCAGTTTTTGCCGCCGTGATTACTGGAGCGATCATTGCATCTGGTGCGCTCTTTGCAGGCGCCTCCCAGAACAACTCCATCGGAGAAAGTTCAGTTGCGTCAATCAATCAGGTCGATAACACAACAGGTGCCACTTCAGATTCAGTTTCACAGACTGCACCAGGTGCAGTTGTAGCCACAGTGAATTCAAACTCTCAGCAACCATCGATTCAAAACCCAACATCAGGTGGAGTCAAGGCTCCCGGAAGAGGTGGGGATGACGACGATGACGATGATGACGATGATGATGACGACGATCACGACGATGACCGCGATCACAAGCGCGGTGGAGACCGTGATCGCGACGAACACTAATTAATTGGTTGCAGTGACCGAATCACTTACGGGAGTGAGAGGTGCGAGTACGGGCAATAGTGGGGTAGCAATCTTTCCTAGGATTCTATCCACCGTTGCTCGTACTTTTTTTGTGACCGTGTAGCTCTTGCTATGGCGATCTGCGATGATGACAAATATGTAGTGGTGATTACCTGACTCTACAAAGCCTGCAAGATTTGTAGTTCCGTTGAGCGTTCCAGTCTTTGCTCGGACGAGTCCAACTGCTTCCGGAGCCGTCTCTAGAAATCTATTCTGCAAAGTTCCAGAGACTCCCCCGATTGGCAACCCGTCCACAAGGGGCGCAAACTTTGGATCGTGATAGATCACCATGAGAAGTTGAGAAACCTGTTTGGCAGTCATGCGATTCTGCTTCGATAGACCGCTTGCATCTTTGACTACGAGATTCTTTGTATCAATCTTCATCTCGGTTAAAAGGTTTTTGAAAGTTATTGCAACACCGGCATCATCTAAGGTATTTCCAGCTGCGACTGAAGCTAAGCGCGCAATACGCTCTGCCAACAAATTATCGCTCCAGATAAGCGTCCAATCAACGATTTTCTTCAGGGTTGGAGATGACGAACCAAGGATGTACTCACTCGATTGAGTTAAAGCTTGTTGGTGAGTCACGCGCTTGAGGGTGATCGATGGTGCACGGCTCTTCAAGAACTTCTTGATGTGTGCAACATCTTGGGCGTAGAGATCGCTGTAATAGATGACCGCACCTTTTGTGGAACCTGAGTTAATCTCTTTGATTTTACTCAGCGCGTTGTATTCGATGCGTTCGAGCGATGTGCGAGACATCTTGACCGCAACTTTATGGTCATAACTCATCCAAGGATCAAGTGAACCCTGAATAACAACTGAGGTGCTATCAATACCTGCCCAGAGCGAAGTTGTATAGCTATCTGACGCTGAGAGGTATGTATAGGCAGCAGCAGCCGAGACCAATTTGATGACCGATGCCGGCTTACGAGGTGAATTGGCGTTCGATTCGAAAACTACCTCG
>Ga0209230_10000085_pt1 | contig 34613 bp, 31 predicted proteins | sample LakOntMetagenome_FD_187467 | JGI IMG/M metagenome (GOLD analysis project Ga0209230, IMG submission 187467) | Freshwater and sediment microbial communities from Lake Ontario - Sta 18 epilimnion Metagenome (SPAdes) (version 2) | ecosystem: Environmental > Aquatic > Freshwater > Lentic | place... | reverse complement strand
CCAAGCACCTTATTGGGTGTATAATAAAAACAAGGTGGCGTTTAAAGAGGAGTGAGCTGCGGTGTTTTGGACTCTGTTGAAATGGTGAACAGCGACTCTTTCTCTAGGTTAATGTTAGCCCCATCCGCTGATCGCTTTGTCAGTCCTTTGCTGAATAAGCCCTTTGCATCCTGACCATTCAGTGCATAGTTAAAATAGGACATGTCCGCCATCATTAACTTTTCTGGATCCGTTGGTAGTAGCGTCTTGCCACTGGTTGTCGCCACCTGAGGAAGCACGTACAAATTTCCGTTGTTCTGTTTTAGGACCGTTGGGTTGGATATTCCTTCCTCTCCAATAGTTCCATCCAAATATTGATCCAGCTCCATGGTTCCGTTTATAAAGATACGGGCACGCACCTTGTTTCGCATGGGAAGTGAGTCTGTTGCCAGGGTGTCCTGGATAACGACGGTTACCATAAACCAGTTCTCATTGAACCTAGGATTGGTTCGAAGACCACCAACAGATAGTTTCCAGCGATTCATAGCGGACCACGATTTATCCCCCTCTTTACATGTATTCTTGGACGCTTCTTTGATTGGATCCACTGCTTGAACCGTGTTCACTTCCAACGTCAAGTAGTTGCCCATTCGTTCTAACTTCACCAGCGGGCATTTGACCATAACATCTGTTTTTGGTTCTTTGCAAATATTGTCATACGTGTACGCTTTATTTACACCCTTGACGAATAATATCACCTCTTTGTTCGTTAGTCCATCATCCGTTTTAATTGTATCGTTATTATAATCGGTATAGTTGCCGAATAGGGTGTTGGACTGTCTCACCCAAAAGTTGTACGAGAACTCGGCACCACCACGCTGATTGTACGATGGCATAATATCTCGGTACATCGGGATGGTCGTATCCTCTGTATTGTATTCAATCTCGTTTGTGTACTTTGCATCTTTAATCCCAGTAAATATATCCGTTCTCTTCTTGATAGCTTTCGACGCCAATCCTGATTTAATGAACTCCATGTTGTACACTGCGAATCCTATGACTGAAAGGATGACCAGAATTATCAGGGCGCAAAGAACTTGAAAGATAACCGCGATCATCTGAAGCTCTCTTCTATCTGATATTGGTTTATATATTTTTAGCTACTCTCCCCTTATGCAATGCGGTAGATCGGCGCCTGCACCCCATAGGCAGGCAGTCCCATCTTTGCTAGCACGCTGTTGATGGGTCCTTGCAGATAGACGTCGTAAATATCGTGTCCATTCAAGTCATAGTTGAAAAACTGCACTTTGGACAAAAGACCATCAAACCCAGGACCTACGGTCGGGTCCGATGGATTTCCTCCAAAGGTAAAGTCTCCTTGAACGTCCAAATTGAGACGACTGAAATCATAATTCATCATGCGCTTGATCGGTTTATTATCTTTTTGCACCTCGATTTCTAGCGAATCATCAGATGTGACCGTGTTCACCAGTTCTCCGTCCAGGTATGTATACATAGCTCCTCGCTTTATCTCTTCATTCACGACCACAGCCACATGTACCCAACGTTGCAAAGGTATGTAATCAATGGTAATACCATGCGTCAGCATGTCCACTTTCATGTAGTTCTCGTCGTTTACCGTGTATTTATATTCATTTTTGAGTTCAGAAGTATCTTTCAAGAAAGGTTGTTGAGGAGAAACTTTGGACCCATTCGTAGCAACATTATTGGTGTCCTTTGTATTGGCAAATCGAATGTGCAGTTTGTTCTTCTCGTTGTTTAAGACGACAAGAGGACCAGATCCGTTCATATCGTTTCCACGGTGCATGACATGTCTGTAGCTACCGTGGAAATAGTCAAGGTCGTTGATATAAATCCAGAACGAGAACGTCAATCGCTTTCCGTTTCTTGGGCGAGGGACCATGTCACCACTTCCAACGATGACGCTTGTGCCGCGTATCGGCATCCTCGTCTCTGGAATAATAATGCCCGTATTTTTTGTAAAAGATGTGGTGATTAGCCAATACATTCCATATCCAACAAGGACACAGATAAGTATGGCAAGGATGCAGCCAAGGACGATCATGGAGACGCTTGTACCGCCTGCTTTTTCCTTTATAGATTGGGCGGCGTTGCTGACACTTTCTAACGCATTATTAAACTTCGATTCAACCGGCATTTGCATTTGCTGAACAGGAACCTGTTGCGAAGCCATGGGCTGCCTTGATTCTCGAGTTGGCTCCACTATCTCTTGATCGTTAGCGTTCCCATTTCCCACCGACTCTTGCTGTCTGTATTGATCCATGTCTCGGTCTCGCTGATCCATATCTACAATTATACTACTACTGTATTCTAAGATAAAATAAGTTCAATGTTTCCATGACCACACTAAATATTGTGTGCTAGCGTCTACTCCCACGCCGTAGGACGACCTCTGTTGTTTTTTTCGCAACGACAGCATGCTCAGTAATTTACTGAATCCCCACTCATCAGGATTACTCATAGAGTTTGCCGGGTTTATATGTGTGTGCATACATTGCAGTAAAAACTCCCTGGATAAGTCTTCCATTTCATCTGTCAAATCTGTATCTGTATCTGACGTCAATTGATCCCATACGAGGAGGTCGAGCAACGCCCCGGCATATTTCTCTTTGACTTTGTGGACGCCCACACTACGCCCTGTGCCTTTAACCAACTTTGGCAACTCCTCGTGATATCGAAGAGGTGTAATCCAAGGCTCTTCTTTGATTGCCTTTTCCAATAAGTTGTCCCATAATCGCTTCTTGTTTTTTTCATCATTCTCTTTATCTAACTCGTCTTCGCATTTATCCGCTTTGATGTTCTTCTTGGGTTTGACTGGCTTTGTTGTTCGATTCGGCATTGGCTCAAGCTTGCTGGGAGCCTCGCGCTGAAGCTCCTGAAGCTCTACTTTTGAAGCTATCATTTCATCTCCACCGCCTCTATGTCCAAGGCGCAGTAGATTGTTTAAACACGCATTGTAGCTTCCTCGAGAATCCCTCGCAATGTTCAAGAGTTGTTCCTGAGATATGCACCAATTTTCTTGTTTACAAATATTTTCACTAAAGAGAAACAGGTCACCTACACTTGCGGCTTGCAGACGAATCATGGCGCATATTTTTCGCAAATCCCCTAATTTCATTTCATAAGACGACTGAACCGTACATATGATCGGGCGATGTGCAAAGTTCTTGTTTTGTTTGAGAAACTGCAGAAGGGACGCCCCTATGTTTCGATCCATACTACTTAGTGTATCGAATTCATCAATAAAGATAGCATGCTCTTCGTTATTGAAGCGCCCCCCAACAGGTGTGCGAAAGACCTTGTTTAGATGGTCCACCAACTCTTTTGCATTGGTACAGTTGTCTGAGTGAATAATATATGGCAACCAGCCTAACTTTTTAAACAGCAGGGAACAGCCCAGCGTTTTGCCGACGCCACTTGGACCGACAATCAATATACACGACGAAGGAGAAAGACCATTTTTGCTCCGGTCTACATCTTTGGCTCCCCACGTTTGTAGCTGCTGAAAGGCATTTTTATTTCCATGCAGTGAATCAAAGTTTTGGGGTGTATTGCGCAAAAACACATCATCCATCCCGCCATTATCATCGATAATACATAAACCCTTAAACCTTTAATTGCGATTTATTAGAAGTAATTGTATCCAAGCAACCAGGTAAAAACACATGACCCCAACGATAGGGAACACAAATGCAGCTGCGAATATAGACGTGCTTTCCGTCGTGCCTGTACTCCACGAGCGTAGGTTGCCCTCGGCATCATAAAGTAGAGCGGGTTTTGATAATATTAGAATACCAACAATGCAAAGATACAGAATCAAAGACGCAAGCCATCGAAACATTGAACGATCAGGCGACTACACTACAATTCTTTTCACATATTATTTTGGAGCGTTCGCGAATATTTATCTTCAAAACTGTTAACGGAGACATGTTTTTATCTACAAAAGTCTTGCTCTCATTTATATGCTTTGTATGTATCGTGTACATCGTGTGCATTGTTTACAGATATACGTACACAGCGAACCATTCTATCAACGAACACTTTGAGACTGGACCTGAACAAACTTTTACACTGAACAAACTCAACTACCCAGACCAGTTGTTTGTGCCGCTTGGTCAACAAGCATACGACAAAATTGTTACCAAAGACATCTCCCCATCCACGTCCATATCGATACTAATGGACCTACCTACACTCTTTAAGTTGAAAGGTAATGACACAAAAGGATTGGAACGAGGTCCATCCGGATACATAATCGCACTTGTAGACGCCAAGAAGAACACAGCCTGGAAAGACTGCTCTCACAATATCGTCGGTAAACGGATAGGTTGTATGACTTACACAGAGTTGAACATAATAGAGTGCATCGCAAGAGGGTACAGGATACCAAAGGGGGAATACCAAACAGAGATCATTCCTCTCACTAAATGGGACTCGCTTGAAGAGCTTGCGAAAACAAAGTACGACTTCATTGTCGCTTTTATGATTCCTGATACTCCCATGCACTCTCTGCTCCGCAGATCCGCCTTACCGGTTCGTGGATTTTCAACCTTGGATATCGATCGCATCCGTCTGTTCTACCCCTACGCCGACTTGGTTGAGTTGAATCTTATGAACCTTTTCCCCCCATCAAATGAAACCAGTACTAGTACCAAGACAGACATCACAAATGTTCTAACTATCCAGGAAGGTGTTTGGCGCAAAGGCGGGGCTCCTCTTCTGGCTTCTACGACAGTCGCAAATGGTCGCGAAGGTTTTATTACACGTTTATTCGTCGATCCGGAAAACAAGGACGCTAATTTTAGGTGCTATGGTGACCCACGTGCATCTTCAAAGGAAGCCTGTAACTCCAATTATGATGCATTAGGCAACGACCGACAAGTGACAACAGAATGGGATAAACCATGTACTACAAATGAAGAGTGTCCTTTCTATCGTGCCAATAAAAACTATGTCAACGAGCGCGGGAAATGTACATCCGATGGTACGTGCGAACTTCCGGTCGGCGTAAATCGTCTTTCCTCGCGCAAATATTCGACGACCTTTCCATACTCCCCTTTTTGTTACTCTTGTGACAATCCGTTAAACCCCTTGTGCTGTGTAGGACAAGACAAACCAGATTACGCTTTTCCGAAGGATGCTGGGGAACGTGATGCTGCTGGATTGCAGACGGTGATTCCATTTGAGTAAAGAGAAAAGGATCGTTTGTTTTTGTGCGCCATCTTTAGATATACGCCACTGTGTAATAATTATGATCCTCCCATCAAATGCAGATATTTCATATGCAAATCAAGAGAAAGATAACAACGGTGGCGACATAAAAACCAAATTTGAAACAGATAGACATCCTATATCAAGCATCCCTGTGTCCCTTGTATCAATGTACAAGACCACGTACAACTATGAAATGAACGACACTGAATTCATAGATGCTATCTGGCGGTCTCTGAACGCTTCACCGACCTTTGGAAAAGTAGTGACCAGATACCATCTAGCCGATCACAATCCATGGAAGCCCATTGTCAACCAGACACCCTTTCCATCTAAGACGATCGAAATCTGTTACCAGAAATTCATAAAAAAATTACAAAGTAAGTTGCGCGACTCACCTTACTTCTGTTTACCAAGCGACAACAAGGAAATACATCCATATGTGCAAGTGGTACATGACCGACTCGTTTCCTCTTCTTGGTTGGAATCTTACTTATTATTAACAATAGAGTGCATCTTTTACCGGTCGGCAAAGTTTCACGGAAAACATATGGAGCTGCTTGTCTTTTTCCCTAAACCATCCGTCAAGCCAAGAATCTCCTATCTTGTGGGTGTCGAAATAAAAGGAGCTGTTTTTGAGGATCTCATTGGACTCTACCCGATCATACCTACGGACCAGTTACAAACCAATTACTCACCAGTTGTATGAGTCGAATGTATTTGAATTGTCCGCTTCTTCCACATCATACTCGGACATGGGCACGAGGTCAGTACCCTCTATTTCCCTCGCCTCTTCGTTTATCTCGGCAACTCCATTCCTTTGCTCCATAACACCCTCGCCGCCACCCTCTCCATCTACCTCTCCCTCTACCTCGTCGCCATCGCCATTGTTCATTAAAGAAGCCAACTTAAGTTTTTTCATTTGCACAAGTATTTGGCGATCTTGGTCGTTGTGCCGATTTAAATAGTCGATAGCTCTTTTTTTCTGCTTTTCTCTCAGCTTAGAGATTGTGTCTTGCAATAGATCCATCGAGGGGATTTCGCGCGCCTTCATATTGGTCTGGATTTCTTTGATCATATCTTGTGCCAGATTTGATAAGAAGCGCCCATCTACGGACTCGATTACAGAAAGTTGGGGCTGGGGTGTTTTTCCAGCAAAATCCACCTTGGACGGTAGACACATCAATCGAACCAAAAAGATGCAGAGACTTGACTTGATGTTTGGCGTCCATTCAGCACTCCAATGACCACGGGGAATAACAGTTTCAATAAGAGTCGTTGACTCGTAAAGCGCATCCTCCAACAACCTCGTTTCAATATACTTTTCACTATATTTCATCTGGTCCAATGCTCTCTTTAAAACAATGGGAACCCGTCTTATCAAAGCGATCATATCAATGATGGACGTTTCATCATGCACAAGGAATTTGTTGATGAAACCAACATCGTATGTGCCGGCAGTCCTAGACAGAACATGAAGTCCTTTCTCGGCATAGAGGTAGCCACTGGATGGATTTTGTCTAAGCTCGCTTTCAACCGCGGTAGGAAATGTGCTCAAGATCGTCCCCGACCACTTCTTATACTCAAATGGAACAGCAAGTCGCTGCACAATGATTTGATTTTCAAGTTTGTTGGCTGTTGGTTGTTGGCTGTCATTTGCTGTAGAGGCTTTGTTTAGGTCCTTTTCAAGTGTCAGCAGTCCTGATCGCTTGACAACCAACTTACTATTCGATTGAAAGTACGCCTTTAGTTTAACCAATGTCTTTGCCACTTTTTTAATGTCCGAATCCGCTACAAATGACCCATCCAATGATTGGAGACAGCAGCCCATATATGCGCGCGGATGTTGCAACTTGTCCTTATTGGGGATATTGTCCAAATTGAACACAGCCGGCAGCATACGCAGCACATTCATGTACTCAGTCATGTACCGATCTTTCTGGTTGCTATAGACCACTTGCATCATACTATTCCACGCGTTTGCAGCATTTTCTTGAGCATCGACTTTGCCTCTCTTCTTGTGCTGTTCATATACTTCCTTCAGTTTATCGACACGATCTTTCATCTTTTCATCTTCTTGTATTTTATCAATGACCATTTTCACCACGTACAGCGCGCTTCCTTTTGCCCATTCTGCCTGAGGGAACATATCAACAGCTGCATTCGCGAGGTAGGGAAGAATACCCTTCGACCTATCTTGGTTTACTGGTACACCGTAGAGGGACCAGGATGACAAAGACGAAACAGCACACCGCTCAAAGCTAAAATTTAACCGACCAGACAGCGATTGAGTTAAAAGTTCAATAGTCCACCATGCAAGGCATTCGTAAACAAGACGCTGCAGCTCTATATGATAATCTTGGTGTACTGCTTTTGACACCTTTCGAATATCTTCTTCAATATCTGCTTGAACAACTTGACGGAAGTAGTCCTCCAAATCGACCGCTACTTTGGCGTACCTTATCTTATTTGCAACTCCTCGAATGACAGCTTCGGATAGTGTCGGCAACTTTTGCTGGAGAGAGTGTACAATGGAGGGAAACGAATATCCCTTGGCTACGTACGGGACGATCGTGGCTAAGTCAAGTTCCATTCCTGATGACAAGGATAGCTGTTTAAGCAGACGTAAGGCGTGTAGGAAGATTTCTTCCGTTCCAATATCCAATTTATAAGAAGTCAGTTCAGTTGAAAGAATCGAGTACATGTTATTGGCGTCTGTCTCGTCGTCATTATACTTGGCATCTTTCGAGCTCGTCATTACAGCGCCCATCTCATCTGCAACAAAAAGGGTGGACGCGTTACTCGGGTCTCCATCATAGAGCCTCACATCATTGCCCTTTTTCACGTCTTTTACATCTTGATAAGTATCTACAAAGATGTTGTCGTTTTTGTCCCATACAGTTCTATTCATTATCAACTCGAATGCCGTTAGTTTTGCCAACGTTTCTTTGATCAATAGTGGATTTTCTTGGATTTTCAGTAAAGCTTTTCTGTTTGCCGAATCCCAACTGGATGACACCTTTGTGTTGAGCTTTTGTAAATATATGCTGACTTGCTCCAACAGATCTGGTATTTGATAGCCTTCTTGTACATATGTTAGCAAATCAGCGGCGTGGAAGGTGGACGACGGTTCTTCTATGTGAGGCAACTCACTTGGTGGCAGAGCAGCCACAGATGAGTCTGGAGATTGTATGACAAGTGTGTCCAATCGTTGAAGCAACGTTTGTAGCAATTCACACCTTGTCGACTTTTTGCCTGTGCGTTTGCCAATGTCTGTGTGTGCAGGGCTGCTGTCTGCTTTATCGCCCTTATCATGTCCATGTCGCTTATTGCCCCACCTTTTTTCAAGCCATGACGAAAACTCTTTTGCACTTTCTGCATCTAATTTGTTTACATCTATACCGACTGTGCTGAGAAGCAACTCGATTGTATGATTATCTTGTGGCGAGGGGGCAAGCTTGTCAATGACAGACAATGCGATTTGCAAGGAAGGCATGATAGCGGGGCTGGACTCTCCTGGTGTACATTTATAGAGCATGGATCCGATGGACATTGGATATGATTCAAAAAGTTGGGAAAGTTCATCTTTTATATCATCTGCTTCTAAGGTTCGTAGATCCATATTACACGGTTGAATCTGCTTGGCGAGTAGACTTCGTTCATGAAGAAAAGCCACTCCACTATCGATCACTGGTATTTGCACAGCGGTTCCTAATTTTGTGAAGATAGGATCAGATGCAAGCAACATTCCGCTTTGGTAGCCGTCGTCATCAGGTAATGGAAAGATAATTCGTGTTGGTTTGTTTACTAGGAGTTCGGTTTCGGTTGTCGCCTGTTCATTTTCTGGAACGGTATGTAAACTCATATAGGGGACAGTTCGTTTTGCATACAGATCTTGTGCGGCTTTGAACGAAGTGGTCTCTCTTGATATGTTGCAAACAGAAGTCATCCAATCTTCCAAGTTATCGCTAGGTTTTCGCCCAATGTCAACCATTGGAACAAATAGGGGATTCTCATGTATGGGCTTTTTCATATAAGTTGTAGCTTCTTCGTATGCCGACTGTAGGGCGGATGTTTTTCGCAATTGATAAACAGCGTCCTCGTCTGCCACCAATCGCTGTAGATATTCTTGAACTTCCGTAGGATTGAAAGCAATAAAGGTGGCATTTTCCTTTAACAACTCTGCCTCACTCAGGATGACCTTTTCTTCGAGTGGGGGAAGCTCTTCGTCCAAAACAACAAAATCATCATTATCCTCTTCTTCCATAGTGTTGGTTACAGATGAAGGGTCTTACTCTGTACTTGTCAAAGAAGAATATTTACTCTTTTTTGCCTAACTTTGATGCCAAGGCAAAGGTTTTCCATTCATTCGAGATGTCATTCAAGTGATTGTGCATCTTCTGTAGAGCTGTCTTGATAAACTCCTCGCACTCCTTGATGGTAGTCTCTGTAGTAAAGGAGAGACGCACAACCATGGTTGGATCCAGGGGATGAGGGCAATAGTAGCCTGCGTACGTGAGACCCTTGTCATTTAGTTCAAGCTTCCGGCGCACATAGTCGTTATGCATGAGCGACTGCATGAAGCTTCCCAGGGTGTCGTCTTCGTTCTTGAAGGTGATGTCAAAGGTGTTTTCGGTTTCTTTGTATTGGGCGATCCTGATCAGACTTGTTTCGTCCTCATCGGACCTCTGGATAAAGTGCGTGCGGGCGGCATCCAGCTTGGACATGAGCACTTGGAAGCCCTCGGCTATTAGGTAGCTGGCACTCATTCCATTTTCACTTTCTACGGAAAACACGTAAGCTGATGGGTCGCCGAACTCGTTCTTCATGTAGGTGCGCTCCTTGGTAAGAATGTCAGCGGGTCCTTTTGCTTCAAGCTGAGCAATGGCGCCTTCGTCTTGCATATAGAAGAAGGCACAAAGAGAGACGGGTGAGAAGGCTGCGTGCTTCCTTCCACTCGCCTTAATCGCGGTGGCTTTTAACTTTAGCTTTTCTCCCGTGCGCAGCTTGGTGATCAGTACAGCTGACTTGGTGACGTGGTCTGCAGGAAAGTACTTGATGGCTTCCTTGGGAGGCAACTGTTTGTCTTGCAGAAAGACTGTGAAGTCGTGCGTGGTAACTTCGCGAATACCGGATCCATCATGGGTGACGTCTAACTCTACATGCAACATGCCGTCCTCGTACGCAAGTACTTCTTCCTCCGGAAAGTGGATAGGAACAAGACCCACGCGATGAGCCAAGAACTCGTTGTGCAAAGGACCATTGTTCTCATCAATCATGACAGTAGTCTCTTCCGCGGGCTCTCCTAGAATTCCAACCGTGAGGATGTCGGTTTGGATGATGCGACGGACGGCGTTCACAATAGATAGATCCATGTCATAGATCTCGAAGGATGTACGACAAGGAATAGGGTCGAATTTTAAGTTGCGAAACATGATGTAAATAATTCAATATTTATGCGAAGACTTCTTTAACTACTAACCGGTGAGATTATTACCATCAAGATCAATTTTTACCGACCCCTAACAACTTTGTTTTACCAATGCGTGTAAATCACGAAACAGAAAGTGCGCACTAATAAATAGTAGTATCTGGTTCTGATATGATTCTTTTCTTCAGCGATCACTGCCCTTATTCCAGAACCCTTCTTGATGAAATCAAACGTAGAGACACCAATGGCGATGTGAAGCTTGTATCTATTGAAACATTGAAAGCTTCCAAGCGACCTATTCCCAGTGTGATTCACAGCGTCCCAGCTCTCATGATTTTGCCAAATAAAGAAGTGCTGTTTGGGCGAGCAGTATTTGATTATCTGTTCTTGCCGAGAAGTGGACGACTTGATACGACTACATCCGCATCTACATCCGCGTCCGCATCTACCTCTACCTCTACTCCTAGTGTTTTACAAGGACAAATGCCTCTCCCAAACGATGATCCATTCAAGTCTGATGAACCTCATCCTTTTACTCTCAATACAGGTTTGTCCGAAGCGTTCACCTTCCTCGATGGTCCCGAGCTTGCAGATGGAAATGACGCTCAGAAAAACTACGGCTGGTCTGTTTTAACTGAGAAAGAAACATCTTTGCAACCCACAAACGTAACCAATATTACAAATCCTTTGAACAACGTAACCTTGCAAGGAGGAGATGCCTTACAATACAATCCCAATGTTCCCGGAGTCGCCATAACCAGTACGCCAGGTATAGTTGGTGCAAACAGAGCAGCAATCAGTGACCATATGTCAGGTGCTGTGGCTCCAATGGAAACGAGGCGTAAGAAAGAGATAACCAATATGGACAACTTGCAAAGTGAACGAGAAATGGCACAGAAAAACTATTCCTTTGGCGCGCCACAAAACTATTTAAACGGGAATCAATTACCTCATCCATCAGCAACGCGATAGTGAAAACATGAATCTTCTTCAGGTGTTCAACGACAAGTTTATGGAAATGCTCAAAGATCTTTCGAAGGTGTTCCCGAATGATTCCGACTTCAGGCTATATATTACCTCCACGCGCATTCTCCTCCTGGCGAATGACAAGGCATTGCGTCAAATATTCCACGACCAGTTGGTAGTTCCCTATGAGAAAAAAATCATGGAGCGCGACGAGGCTTTTTTCTTGGAAAAAGACTACAATGAGTACAGTAACAGTGCAGACAAGGGAACGGACGTGAATCAGATCGTGTCCAAATTGAAGGGATGCTGGTCCTCTCTGAATGATGAAAACCGTGACGTGGTTTGGAAGTACCTGCACCTGCTGCTGCTCCTGGACAAGAAGATGTAGTTCATTCATACATTCCCATACCACCGAATTCACTTAAGGGGATATTGCTATTGCGCCATTATAGCGGATGTCCACGGTGTTTCACTTTAACCAATATTACTGGGATCTTTGCAAAAAGCTAAAGGCAGCGGCGAAAGCACGCGACGATAGCAAGGTCCGCAAGGCGATCAGGAACCATTATACTAGTTTTGACAAGGAAGATGCATCTCATATGGATTTCGTCGCCAATGGCGACAATGCAAGTGAGTTTGTGTCAGACTACACAAAGGGGACGACGTGCGATGAGATGAATGATTTTTTGAAGGCTTCTTCATTTGAACTCTTTAAAGGGATTACCGTCGGAGACGTGTATAAAAATATATCAGACCCCTTCATTGTTCATCAGTACCTAACCGTTTTGGTTGTCACGATGAAGCTAATGGATAAGATCACACCGGAACATACAAACCAATTGGTGCATGCTCTAAAAACACTGTACAACAAGGAGGTTCCTAAGGAACAATTTTTGGAAGAACTAAAAAAGATTATTGGAGACAGTGAGGAAAATGAATCATCGCTAGCGTTGATCATGCGCCTTCGCGGATACGGAATAACTTGCCAAGAAAAAGACATGTTCTCTGGCTTCAAGGACATCGAGGCTACCAGTATTGGACAGCTAGCAAAGGAAATTGTTACCGAAATCGATATGAAAGAGCTACAAGAAGGGATGAAAGACGGTGACATTTTTGCCGCCATGCAAAAAGACAATGGACTGGGCAAACTCATCTCTTCTGTTGGTTCAAAAATCCAGAACAAACTGGCAAGCGGTGAATTGAACCAAGAGACGCTGATGGCAGACGCCATGTCGCTTGTAGGCAAGCTCCCTCAGATGATGAGCAGCATGGGCGGAATGAACATGGGTGGTGTGGGAGGAGGAGCAAGCACTGGAGGCGATGCATCTGGAATGGGTGGACTCGGAGGATTGGCAGGTCTGGGAGACTTGGGATCCATGATGAGAAATCTACAGCAAATGACTTCGGCGTTGGGTCTTGGCGCTGGCGGAGGTGGGGCGGGTGGTCTTGCCGGACTTGCGGGTCTGGCTGGACTTGCCGGACTGGGAGGAGGAAGTTCATCAGGGGCAAGCAGTCGTTCTAGTACGACGAGACCAAACACAGCTGCAATTTCAGGAGCCGCGCGAAGAGCAGCAGCGCAGCAAAAGCTGCGACAGAAATTAATTAATAAGAAACAGGAGACGAAAGAGTAGAGTATTGGGGAGAAGTGTTTGTTTTTTGTATTAGCCTTTGGTAGAGTTACAGAGATTAATCATGACAGTATTAATCTGGTATGAAGACATTACAATGTTTATTACGCCAGAAAATTGGCATATCATTCTTCCTCAGTCCCACATGACACAGGAAGAGAAGCTAAACGCACTTGTTAGATTTTTCACCTATTTGAGTGTCATACTTGCAATTGCAAATGGGCAAGGAAGCTATTTGTTCCTTGCCATTATTGCAGGTGCCGTGACCATCGTTATTGAAGAGTTTCAAAAGAAGAAACAGGTTCAGATGGAAAAGTATCTAGAGGCTAAAAGCCTTGATATTGTGGACGAGTCTATTTGTGTGCGACCCACTGTCGATAACCCATTCATGAACGTCCTTCAATCTGACTATGATGAGGCAGCAAAACGACCCCAGGCGTGCAATGTACTGAACGAGAAGATACAAGAGAGGGTAGAAAACAATTTCAATAAGAAAATCTTCCGCGACTCAAGCGACATATATAACAAGATGTCTTCCCAGCGAGAATTCTATACCATGCCCAATACAACCATACCGAATGACCAGGAGTCTTTTGCCGAGTTTCTCTATGGCACGGGACCTACCTGCAAGGAAGGCAGCCTCACACAGTGCTTTTCTAATTTGCACGTACAAATAGGTCAGTCGTAGGTCTTTTGTTCCATTCATTTTTTTCTTAGAGAACATAGCGGTGTGCCCCAGAATAAATATATTGCTCTCTCAATAGAGACTATATATGAAACAACCCCTGTTCCAGGATAACCCATCTGTTCGAGGCGATTTATGCGCCACCATGACAAAAGATAGCCAGAATGAGCGCAACTTTAACTACCAAGTGTACAATTACCTGCCTGTGGACTGCGTTGCCCCCCAGGTGCGCAGCCCGGATATGCAATACGACCACCCCAACCTTCATACAAGAGTTGGTTACGGACTTGCGGACGATTGCCTGGTAGACATCTACTCGGGACTGCGTAACGCACCCGAGCAACTCACCCGGGATCGATGCCGCATCCAACTGAACACGCGCGTCTTCCAAGCAGTCCCAAACCTGCGACCCGGAATCCCCGACTCGGACAAGGAGATGCCCCTTATCCAAGGAACCCCCGGATCCGCGGGAGAAGGCGTTAGCATCCCTTGCAAGAAGAGCCTCTCTGAAATAAACTACAATCGCTTCATTCCCCTTGTCGATTGCCTAAAGGACAGTGTGCAAAACGCCGACAACATTGTTCCGCCCTGGACCAATGGAGGTGTAATGACTCGTGACTTTGTAAGACGTCAGGAGTTTAACGCAGCCTGCGGTATGCAGTTCAATGCACGAAAACTATCCAAACAATAAGCCTCTCCATTCACGCCCTTATATTTTTTTCCAACATTACGTATAGTAGTATAATAAAAATGTCCTTCAATCGTCTTACCTATGACACCTGCAATTATAAGCAGAATCTTAACGAAAGTGTCAGCTCCCTAACATATGTGCTTGACACAGCCAGGTATGAACACAAACAAAAATGCCGCCACAACCTGGGACTTGTCGGCGGTAGTGCCGTGTCTCACGTGAGCGGAAACCTGGTAGACCTGGAGAGTGAACTGCGTGGACAGACTCGTTTCGCTAGCAAGTGCCCTTGCAACCAATACATGCCTTCCGCCAACGGTGTCATCAAGAATGACAAGACTGCCCCGATTAATACAACAATGAAGCACCTACCCTCTTGCCAAATGATTGGATATCGCGCCATCCCCCTCCCGAGCGGAACTGTGAACCGAAGCTGTGGAAAATAGAAATAAAGAATCCAGCGAATGCTAGTGCTAGTGCTAGTGCTAGATCTGTTTCACCCGTTTTTTTTGGTTCGTTATTACAGATATAGTAGTCATAATGAGTTTTGAACGCCTCCCCTATGACCCTTGCAGCTATGAGGAAAAACTTCGACAATCTACAGGACCAGGTATGTACGCGATTGGACAACCCGCCGCTGATTGCGCGCCTCAAGACCAGGACATCCCTGCGGACCCCTTTCTTCGATACCAAGCCTGGGGACCCGGGTCTTGCGCTCCCGGAAGCGCCGTGGATGTTTCCTCGGATTTGTTGGGACTACCTCGCAAAAACACAAAATGCGCGGCGGACGAATGGACTCCCGGAAAGGGTGTAAAGAATGCATGTGCACCAAAAGGAGCTCGTGATCCCCGTGCCTACATGGCTCCCACGGAGAGCACCCGTCTAAGCAACCCCCCTTGCTCACTCCGCGGAACCGGATGGAACCGATGGGAGTGGCTGTGCTATGATCCCCAGGACAAAGCCATTGTGCCTTTTGAGTGGAATGTGAACTACCGTATCGTGGCAAAGGACAACCACAAACCATGCGTGGAAACACCGATGGATCAAACGGCTACCTTGCCAAGCAACGTCAGTGGAGTCGACCCATCCCAGGCGTTTGCCAACTGGACAATCACGAGCGCAACCCCTGCCCAACTGTCTGCCCCTGCGTATATGCAGGCGTGTGAAGATGTTACTAAGGCAACAAGGGGTCCGTCGCAGTAAGTCTCCGTATTACCGAAATAAAAGTATGTAGGTATAAAAATAATATATTTTATGATAGATAGAACATACATAGGTTACATTATGTCTGATAAACGCTCTTTTACAGTTGAAAGCTCCGATGTGAACTCGACAGGAGGTCGATACATGGCTTCCGCCCCCCTAGCGGCTGGACGTAAAGCTGCCCGCCAGCTTTTTAAGGACAACAAGGCAAAGAAGACTATCCACTTTTCTTTGCGTGAAACTTCGCAGGAGTCCAAGAAGAAGATGTTCTTCTATGTCGCCAGCAAGGTCACTCTGGACAAGCCCAAGATCATTACCCGTGGTGACAGTGAAATCAAAATCACCACCGAGTACAAAGTGAGCTCCTGCAAACAATAAGCAATCCGCCTCAACAATTCCCACGATCATACATCAATAGTAAGAGTCAGCGAGGTTGATACTTTGTGGTGTGCATAGGTGAAAATCGGGTCATTTTTTTTATCGAGATAACGTAGAGGTTATACAACAATGGAATTGTATGCAGCTGGTGCTTTAGCTGGAGTTGCTTATGCTACAGGTTATCAGCAAGATGCTGTCAGTGCTCAGGTGAATCAATTGCGACCCATGCCATCCGACTTGCCGTCGATGCGCAACATGTACGAGAGTAATTATTCAAAAACAACACGAGATGACGAGGAGAGGAGGCGTCAAGCTTCATGGACAGCTTCTCAAAATCCACAACAGACCGGCGTCATCCCCAATCCAGCATACGCTTCCATGTTTGACAGAGTGGACGTAAGCGGACCGGGCGAAGGGCAAGGAGGTATTCGGTCCCTCAGTGGAGACATGATGGGTACAAGCGATTTTAAACATAACAACATGACTCCCTACTTTGGAAGTCGTGTAAAACAGAACATGAGCGACGGTTTTAATATGGCGAAACTGGAGAGCTTTACTGGGAGGGGGGACTTGCTTGCTGATAAAGAGGAACCGAACCAGCTTTTTACACCGACAAAAGGGTTTACTAATGTTTGTGGAATGCAAAACGTCAATCAGTTTTACTCGGAGCGCATTGAACCTGCTAGGGCACGAAATAATGATTTCCCAATCGCACCAATCCAGGTTGGACCTGGTCTGGACAAAGGCTATACAGCCAAGCCGTCTGGTGGACATCAACAAAACAACACATTGGATATTCTCCGACCAAAAACCGTGGACGAGCTGCGTGTTCTTACAAAACCGAAGACCGTCTATGAAGGACGGGTTACTGGTCCCGCCCAAGCCATTGCCCAACGAGGATTGCAAGCGCCCATGGAAAAGAACCGCCCAGACACCTACTTTAATCAAACGGAGGACCAGTGGATCCGCACAACGGGTGCTATCAAGAAAGAAGCGGAGCGTCCTATTCAACTCGTCAAAGCGACCAATCGGTTAGACACCAATACCGAATATACTGGACCTGCTTTTGCCAAGAGATCAAAGCCTGGACAGGGCTCTAACGACGACTACGGAAAGGAGTCTATTATGGTCTATGACAATGCACGTGACATTACCGGCGCATCTACTGTCGTAACAAATGTGACTTCTATCGTTAAAGCGGCGATTGCGCCACTTATGGATATCCTTCGCCACAACAAGAGCGAGTACTTTGTGGACCACTCACGAACCTTCGGAAGTATGAACGCAACCTTCCCTGAGAAGCCAACGATGAAGATGGATGATGAGGCAAGAACCACTATTCGCGAGACCACCGAAGACGAGGAGACGGAGCGCAACATGAGCGCGCACGTCTATAAGAATGTGGTTTGGGACCCGGTCAATCACATGGCGCGGACGACGATCAAAGAGACCACCGTCCATGACACTGGGAATGCTGGGAATCTGACAGGTCCGCAAGAGAAGGGGCAGATGGTGTCGGAAGACAAAGCGCGAACCACGACTCGCGAGACCATGCCGGTCGAAGAGACAAATCGCAATATTAGTTCGCGCAACTACAAGACACAAATGTACAACCCGGAAGCAGTTGCAAAGGCTACCCATCGTCAGTCAATGGCAGGGAATGCCAGACAGGCTGGAAACATGGGAGGGGCAAGCGAAAGGAGTGCCGGGGCGTATACACACATCCCAATCACCATGTATCCCACGCAAAAACAATTCATCAGCGATCATGATTACATGGGAGATGCGGGCAGCACCAGCGATTTTAGACCCATGGATCGGCGCGCGGAAGCCAATGCCGAGATTGATGGAACCCGAGAGGCACTAAATATTGCCGGGGAGCGCATACCGTCCTCACAGGGACCCAAGAACGCTTTGTCGAAAGAAGGTGTTCTGTTGGATGTTCGCAAGATTGAGACCGACAGCATTGCTCAGCGTTCTGTTGGTAATGTGACCAATGTAATAAACAGCTTGCAGCAGCAGTCTGCTTGCGAATTTACAAAACAACCGAATGCGCTCGACAATGCTCTTGAAAACCGACTGGACCCATCACTACTTGATGCTCTGCGAAGCAATCCCCTTAATTTGCTGCGCGTGTAAGTCAGATACTTGACAGATATTCGCCAAATCCATCAAACAAAGTCATTGGAATGCTTGAAAACCAGAACTTAAAGAAAAGCACGTAACCTAACCCAGATTGGGTTATCGATAATGTCTTCTTCTAAAAAAGACGCGCATCTCGGCATTTTGCTTGACAACAAACAGGAATACACAGATGCACTATGTGATGTGCTTATTGAGAGCATGGTGCAGGAAGTGCAATCTATGTACCATGATGCAAGAAAGTCACAGAAGACCCAGAAAGACGGCATTTTAAAAGGCTTCCAAGAGGAATGTGCAGGTGTGCCAAAGTGGAACTCAGATCTGGTGTCACTTCTCTTCCGTAGGATGCTGGATAATAGCGCTTGTCCGCATTTCTCAGATCTTGTAAAAGCGACGCTTGTGACGAATTATCAATGTTTATTGGCACTTGATCCTGAGAAAAGAAAGGGTAAAATAAGTGTTCGCTTGCCGAACAGCGAGCACTTTGTGCATAAGTGTATGATTGTGTTTGCTCGTGCTTTATGGAAACGACCTTATCTCCTGTATCACCAGGTCCGCAGCATTGAGATGCAGCGTAATTTACTGATTTGTGAAGACCTGGCAAGGAAATCCATTAAACAAGTCGTAAGAGAAATGATCCCTATTGATGAGGTCGTGCACGCAAATACTAGACAAACCGCAAGAGCAAACACATCCGGTTACCGGAACAAGTATGCATCCACATCTGAAGACGAAAATAGCAGCAATGACGAAGAAAACAGTGGCGAAGAGGAACAAGATCAAGACAGCATCGCTGGGGAAGCGGATAGCAGCACCGAGGAGCAGGACAGCAGCACTGAGGAGGAGGAGCAGGGGGAGCAGGGGGAGCAGGAGCAGGAGGAGCAGGGGGAGGAGGAGCAGGAGGAACAGGGGGAGGAGGAGGATCAGGTTGGGCAGGAACAGAGGGACATCGTTCAAGAGCAAGAACGAGGTGATGAGGAAGATTTACATACCGAATTTAACAAGATCCAATTGCAACAAGACAATCCAATCGACTACAACACACTCTCCATACTAGTTCCCGAGGAAACGCCAAGAAGTGCACCGAATACCGACAGACAGTTTTGCGTTGACTCAGACACGGACGAAGAGGGCATACCGCTCGCTGCTTTCCAAGAAACCGAGGTTGTCCATGCCGCGTCCGGAGGCGCTTTTCATCCGGTGGAAGCCGCATTGGCTCTGGAGACTGAACAACAAGAATATACAGAACAACTTATGGAAAAAGAGCCATCTCGAAAAACAATATTTGTTGACGTAACCAGAAATGATTTTGGTAGAAATAAGGAAGAAAGTCCAGACCAAGACGACAGTGAATATAATTCTTCCACAGTTGCTAGTGCAAGTACAACACATGCCGCCCTCCTCATCAATCACAGGAGAATGCATATGCCGAAAGGACGGGTTCACATTCCTTCCAAACAACGCGGACCTGTGAAGGATGCGTTCTTTTAAACATCAAAATAAAATATACTCCAATCAAGTGATAACCAAATGCTATCCAATTTAGTACTTGCTGCTTTTGGTGCTCTCGCGGTCTACGTAGCTTTGACTCTACAAGAAGGTGAGGGGAATAAGGCAGATATTGTTCACTACGATGGTCCTGTAAAACAAAAAGACGCGACCAGTAATGTGGCGGTTGTCCTCGTTTCGTTCGTTGTCATCCTTGGGATTTCTTGCTGGGTATTTCCGGATGGAGTGCCCAGTCTATTCTCAGGAGAAGGAGACGGAAATGTGGACGATATAGACATTGGAACTTCGAAGATCATGAAGATGCCAACCACACATTACGAAGACATACTTATCCGGAGCATTCGCGAAAATGTAGCCGTTGGTCGTCCGCCTTTTTAAATTTTATCAATGCAAGTTAGGGAGACACACCATGATGATGAGTCACATCATTTTGTCAAGATATTTTCCAGCAGTATTATCGATTGCCTTTATATCTGCTTTTGCCGGTGAAATGCGGGCACTTGAGCACCCTTTTGTGAAGTCTGCGTCCCTCATACTACTTATCACAACAGTGATAATCCGGGTACCGGTTCAAACGATGGTTCCGTTGGTGCTATGTTCTATTATTATTCTGACTGCCAGCACAGAAATAGGCGATACGAAACACTCAGTGACGCGCGAATATATCGCCTAATTTTATATGTCCTGATGTCATAAGGTAACCGTTCAAAAAGGTTAGAGTAAATGAATAAACGGACGACGAAACAAATGAAGCTCGAATTGAAAGCGTTTGATATGTCAACATTAAAAGATGACAGTGTGGTTGTTTTCATTGGGCGCAGAAACACAGGAAAGTCTGTCCTGGTCAAAGACGTGATGCACCGTAATCAAAAACTGCCAGTGGGGGTGGTCATTAGCGGAACAGAGCGCGCCAATCACCATTACGAGACATTTATTCCGGGTATGTTTATCTATGATGAATATGAACCGGATATCATCAAGAAATTCCTTGATCGTCAGGAGAAAATTTGTGACCAACAGTTCCAGGAAAAACAAAAGTATGGAGGGAGCGTGATTGACCCTCGCGCCTTCTTGATTCTGGATGACTGTTTGTTTGATGCTTCTTGGACAAGTGATAAGTCGATCCGGTACATTTTTATGAACGGAAGGCACTTAAAGATATTCTTCTTAATTACTATGCAGTATCCGCTTGGAGTGCCCCCGTCGCTAAGAACCAATATTGACTTTGTCTTTATTTTGCGGGAGAATTATGTCAGCAACAGAAAGAGGATTTATGAAAACTTCGCGGGCATGTTCCCGACCTTTGATGTGTTCTGCCAGATCATGGACCAGTGCACGGAAAACTACGAGTGTCTGGTGATCAACAATAAGGTACAGAGCAACAAACTAGAAGACATGGTGTTCTTCTACAAAGCAAAAATGCACGATGACTTCCGTGTTTGTACAAATGAATTCTGGAACCTGCAAGCCATGGAAAACGATAAGCGCGCGTCCGGCGGCGCGCGTGAAGCCGATGATGAGGAGGAGTACAACGCGAATTCCATTGTCACGAAAAAAAATGCACCAAAAGTCAGGGTGGTCCGCAGATAGCCGGTTTTGTTTATTTTTGGACCATTTATATGGGCTTGTGTGGCGCAATTGGCAGCGCGTTCCCTTTGTAACTATGTTCTTACAAGGGAAAGGTTTTGGGTTCGATTCCCGACATAAGCACCATATACTAACGCATTCATACGCAGAAAGAAGATAAAATAAAAAATCTTTCAATTTTTTTTTCTTAGTATATAGTATACACTTATTACAAATGGGTGGAGGACTCCTTCAACTTGTTGCCTATGGCGCTCAAGACGTTTACCTGACCGGTAACCCCCAGATCACCTTTTTCAAGGTGGTCTACCGCCGTCACACCAACTTCGCCATTGAATCCATCGAGCAGACATTCAACGGTGCCGCCGACTTCGGTCGACGTGTGACATGCACCATCTCCCGTAACGGAGATCTGATCCACCGCATGTACCTGCAGGTTGATCTGCCCGCTTTGACTGGTTCCAACGGCCCGAGCTGGGTTGACTTTGTTGGTCTTGCCATGATTAAGAACGTTGAGATCGAGATCGGAGGGCAGCGAATCGACAAGATGTACGGTGACTGGATGTACATCTGGAACGAGCTGACCCAGACAGCCGGGAAGAAGGACGGTTATGCTCGCATGGTGGGCGAGTCGGTGACCGCGGCAACCACCCTGTGGGTGCCCCTGCAGTTCTGGTTCTGCCGCAACCCCGGGCTCGCTCTGCCCCTGATCGCCCTCCAGTACCACGAGGTGCGTGTCAACATCGAGTTCCGCGCCGCTTCCGAGCTCGTGAAGGTTGACTCCGGAAACCTGCCCACCCCCGTCATGGGATCCGCCGCTCTCTGGGTTGACTACATCTTCCTGGACACCGACGAGCGACGGCGATTCGCTCAGCTGTCGCATGAGTACCTGATCGAGCAGCTGCAGTTCACCGGCGACGAGTCCGTGAACAGCAGCTCGCCCAAGATCAAGCTGTCCTTCAACCACCCCTGCAAGGAGCTGGTGTGGGTTGTCCAGCACGAGAGTGAGGTCGATGATAAGAACTACTTCAGCTACTCCAAGCTCGGTGTTAACCCCATCGCCAGGGCGAAGCTGCAGCTGAATGGTCACGACCGCTTCGCGGAGCGTCCCGGGGAGTACTTTTCCATGGTGCAGCCTTTCCAGCACCACGAGAACGTGCCTACCTCCGCCGCCGCCGGTGCCGACAAGGGAATCAACGTGTATTCCTTCGGATTGAAACCAGAGGAGCATCAGCCGTCGGGCACAATAAATATGAGCCGCATAGACACAGCCACCCTGCAGATGGAGCTGAAGTCTGGCTTCCTGGACTCGGGTTCCGCCAAGGTCCGTGTGTACGCCCTGTCGTACAACGTCCTGCGTGTGATGTCTGGAATGGGAGGACTCGCTTTTTCAAGTTGATAGAGCGCAAAAACAACACGCCATTGCAATCCGGACTCTTGCAATGGAAAAACCGTTTGGACATCCGGGATGGAACAAGCCATCATTGTTAGTTGTTAGTGGGAGAGTTTAGCTCTTCTGCGAAATTCCTTGTTGTTCGGGAATACCCTTAGAGCCTTAACTACCAACGGTCTAATCGAAAGGTTAGACCCGGCTGTGAATAATGAACACAGGTATGGTAATAATGTTAAGGATTGGGCAACCCGCATACTTACAACCTAAAGCCGCTAAATCAGGCTATGGTTGGGTGTCACAGACTGAACGGGAGTTGGTCGAGAGTGAAGGAGATGATAATCCTGACTCGGCTTAAGATACAGTCGGCCCCCTAGGGAAACCTAGGGGAGGAAGCGATTCCAACTAGAGACAAAAACGTAAAAAAATAATTATAATAACAAATCTGTTTTCCTATAGGTGATCATGTCGCCAATACAAATTAGTAAGCTAACCCACCCAAGTTCAGGGATATATACATGTTGATTGAACTCGGTGAAGGTGATATGTGTTTTAAGATGAGGAGGTAAGCCAATTAGAATATTACCATATTTCTGGTTTGTTCGAACAGCTTTGGTAAATGAATAAATTACCACCCAACCCGCATTGAAAATACGGTATACAAAAATAAAACGCATTTTAAGTTATTTTCGCACAAGATATAGTGATAATATCAAGGTAATATGATTATAACAATAGAAACAGGATTACCTTAGTATATAAAGCAATTCGTATATCAGCATACAACAAGAAACAAGCAACAGGCAAAATGAATGTCAATCGTGAAGAAACTATTAAGAACTCGGTTCACCATATGGTGATGGCGTGTCTTTCTGGAGATACGGAATATCTTGAGGATGAGATCAATGCGTTGATGACGAAGTTCAATCCAATGGATACAACTGCTACGGCAGAGGAGACGGAGATGCTTAAAAGCGTTTCACTTGAAGCATCGTTGAACAATCGCGTGAATTGTCTGGATGTTCTCTATCGCATGAGCATCCCGATGGATGAGCTATGCCCTATCATCGCGGCGTGCCACGGCAAGAAGGATGTCGTCGTCTTCTGTGAGAAGATTTCTCTTGGAGACTGTTCTACCGCATGGAATAGGTACTTTGATTGGATGATGTGTCATTCTTCTCAATCAAAGGAGGATGACGAATGTGAGAATCTCGTGTTCGCATCTGACTGGATCACGAGCTATAAGTGCTATACAGCTAGCAACCAAGAACAGATGGGTGATGAGATTATGTGTTCCGCGAACTAAAATAAAAAGAAAAAGAAAACAAAAATTATAAACTAACCCACCCAAGTTCAGGGATATATACATGTTGATTGAACTCAGTGAGGGTGATATGTGTTTTAAGATGAGGAGGTAAGGTCTCCTTATCTTGGTAAATAACCTTGGTTGTAAGAGTATTACCAGATTTTCTGATATTAAATCTGGTTTGTTCGAACAGCTTCACCGTATAAAACGCATTTAAAGTTATTTTCGCACTAGATATAGTGATAATATCAAGGTAATATAGAAATGAATGAGCCGCCTCAAGATCCAGATTTGCCCGTTCTGCCGGTGTCCAAGCAAAAATGCGTAAACTGCAGCTGCTGGAGGGATCCCAGCATGTTTATTGGGAAAAACGGAACCACCGTCAAACGTTGTGGGAAGTGCAGGGAGAAGGATGCGAGACAGAAAGCGAGTCCTGAAGTTAAGGCGAAGAGGAACGAGAGACAGAATGATAAAAAATACTACAAGTCCTACCGTGAAAAGAAAAGAGGTGAAAACGAAGAGGAATACCTGAAACATAATGCAGAGAATATGAAGCAGTGGCGTGACAAAAACAAAGAACATCTTACAGCATGGCGAACAAACAATGTAAACTACCGCTTGAAGGGAATCAAACAGCAGGCAAAAGCAAAGGGATATACCCAGGTAAGCAGCAACACTTGTCCGTAAGCAAATTTCTTAAAATGCTTAGTTGGGCACGGGGTCATGACGCAGGCTCCTCAAACGATTGCAGACCTAACGGTTTGTTAATTGAATTATAGGTTAATCCATTTAATCCATAATTAGCGTCTGATAGACTTGGTTAGAAGTGAAAGCAAAGATATTACAAAATGAATCCGTTATGTTTGAAGAACTTTTTGAAGAAAATGTCACCTATTATAACTCATCAACTACAGGTAGTAACTTCAAAACGTCAAGCGGATCTGTAGATGTCTCCCACATTTCTCTTGTCATAATGCTAATTTTATCAATTGCTTTCACGTTCACAAACTGTAAACATCCAATGTAACGGGTAAGTGACGTAGCAAATACGAATTTAATATCTTTAAAAAATTGTGATACCTCCTGGTTGAACTTACTAAACTCAAAGTCCATTAACTTTATTTTGTATTTGCCAACAGGAATGGTTACAAACCCATAGTTTATGTTCTCAACAGCAGTCGGCTTTATAAGGACGTTATTGCAATGAAGATCGCCATGAACAAACCCTGTCTTCAAAAACGCATCTAATGCAGTGCAAATGACTTGCTTGATGCATGACTTGATCGTCACTTTGTCATCCACTTTCCAAGCATGCTCCTGTAAACTTTTATTTCGTACATACTCCATAACAAGTATCCTCAATGTGCTACCTGGTCCTGTACATACATTGGGAGCATCACCAATCTTTTTAATGTCATCTTTGCATTCAAAGTAACAGTAGTAGTGGACAATACCGTGTACCTTTGCTTTTGATAGTTTTTCATAGGTATCATATTCAATTTTAATATTTTCTGACGTATCTGCAATCTTGACAACGACGCTATGACGCTTTTCAAGAATGCCTTCCAAAATTTTCTTGTGGCTCATTTGTTGTGACTTCGCAATAGATGTAGTCTTCAGATACGTCAAGTGTTCCAACCAGCCTTGTGTGGAAGGTGTGCTCTCTGTTATTTTATTACCACAGTTTACGACTTGCTTTCGTGTGCTAGTTGCTTCAGACGACCGATTCATTAAGTTACAGCAAATAAAAATAAATGGCCACATTGAGCACGACTTCTACATGTTAACGCACAATTCGCATTTCGGTGGTGTCATTGTATCATGGTGCAAAACAAAATACGTAATTTTTTAATGTTACGTACAATTCACAATCATATGTCAAAACGAAGCCGATCCAAAAACCAAAACCACAAAAAGCGTGGTGGCGATCTGAATGCCATTGGACAGGAGGTGTACGAGGGTACGGCCAGCCTCGGAAGGTTTATGGCGTGGGTCGGACTTGTTGTAGGAGGGTTTATCTCCCTCATCTTAATCGTGATCGGTCTTGTGATCCTCATCAAGAAGGATAACCATTCTGCCAAAACGGTTGCGAAGGTGAAAGCTGCCGAGTGCAAAGCGAACACCGATAACAGAGGCGCGACTACAATCAGTTGCCAACTAACTATTACGTACAACGTGGATGGAAAAGAGTATGAAAAACAGATGAGCACGACTGGAAAGATGGTCAACAAGGAAGACACCATGGAAATTCGATATGACCCTTCGAACCCCGATAATTTCACCGACTCCAACCGCAAGGTCGTAGGCTGGATCTTACTGTGCATCGGACTTATTATACTAGGGGTAAGCATATTCCAGTGGTACGTCGCAACCAGGTACAAGATGGGCGCAGCCGCTCACGGTGTAGGTGCATTCGTTGATATTGTCAAGTAAATGTGGTAAACAGAGCTCATTTTTTTAACCAGTTTTTATCCATTTCTCTTGCGCCCGCAAAAGTCTAGAACACCCCGGGTGCAATGAAAAGAGCTTGTTGAATCCGACCAACCCATACGCAGCAACTAAAGCAGGAGCTGAGTTTATAGTTCGTAGTTATTTCTACTCTTTCAAAAATGATTGGACATATATTATGCTTTATACACCGTTGAAACTTTAAATCGCCCCTATAAAGGGCTATTATTGTGTCAACGTTAGCGATTGCTCATCGCTGTGATAGTTTGGTTGGAAGGTTGCGGAGCAACCCAGAGGGAGCATCACTCTCATGCCGATGTAGCATGCCTGATTGGTTTCTGAACCAAATGCGGAGTAGAATACACCACCCGCGACAAATTAAAAATCTCCTTCTACTCCGTTAAGGAGACAGTCCACAGAAGGAAACGAGCAAATCATTGGGTTGAACGACTACCCTCATATACTCATCTTGTATTCAATCCATTTCTTTATATCCCTTACGTGTTATCTAATAGGGGCGTTTTAAACTTTCAAAGGTGTATATTTTTGCATATCTACCTGGATTCGAACCAGACCGATTTGCACCGGTGAACCTTTTATCTAGATATAAAGATCTTCACGACGAGTGTATACATATGACCTTTTATGTTGCAGTTACAAACATAATCACATCTCTTTTTAGGAATAAATGAGATGCACCTTAGGACTATCGGTGGTGTCGTGGGGGATTTAGCCCCATATACTGTAGTGTATCATATCCTTAGATCCTTTTGTCTGTTTACGCAGTGAAAGCAAAAATTAATGTGCACGGCGGGGATTGAACCCACGACCTTCGTCTCACTTTCTGGAGTCTATACCAGGCTCTATACTTACACGTATAAGGACGACGTTCTAACCAACTGAACTACGCGCACGGATGAAGGAGATGGAGTTCTCGCATAGACTGTCAAAGTGACTTATCTTTATATACTTTTTTGTATGTTTTATCGTTTATTTGTAATATATGATGCAGTCCTGTCACAATTTCGTATATTTTCCAGCTTATACTCGACTTATTTTATGCAAGAAACTGGTAGAATGAGTTCAGGTAAAGCAAAATCAAAAACCCCATCGTATGTTTATAATGGTTCGTACGGATGTGTGTTCTCTCCACAAGTATCTTGTGAAAATGAATTGGATTCAGTGAATGGTAAAGTTTCAAAAGTGTTCCGTGGAAAACTTGGAAAAGAAGTTGCAGACGATGAATGGGCTGAACAAGAAAAAGTAGAGCAAATTGATCAGGAAGGGAAATTTACCGTTCGTAAACTAAGCAAATGCGATATCCACTCTAGTAGCTTTCCAATGGATGAACTATCTAAATGTAGTAATTTTAAAGGACCCATTGGGAAAACACTTAGTCAGATCGTCTATGAGTTTGGTGGTCAAAATCTTTCCGATATTCACAAAAAGAACGTTTCATTTGCAGAACTTTTCATTGCCCTTGAACCAGTGATGGCTGGTATTGCAGGGCTACAATGGATCGATTCTGCACATTGTGATATAAAGCCGGACAACTTGTTGTACAATGAAAAGACAAAAAAGGCATCACTAATTGACTTTGGGTTACTCAATTCATATCAAAAAATATTTAGCAATGATAACGTTCACATATTAAATCACACATATCGATTTTATCCACCTGAATTCAAATTCTGCGGATATCTATACAAAAACCACGGAAAAGTCATACCTAGTACTGTTATTAATGGTAACTTACTAGCACGTATGACTGCGGATTATAACGAATTTTATAATGATTTTGTTAGTGTTCAGGATGAATCCGAATTGAAGAATTACATTGCAAGCATCTTCCATCCGACCACAATAGAACAAGAATGTTTAAATTTTTTGAAGACGCTCGCTCTTGGTAAGGATAATCGGATTGAAGATATTGAAAGCCGTCTTGTGCCAAATGCGTCGAATAAACTTGATGTTTACATGTTTGGCATATCTATCTTTGAAATATTTCTCAATTATTGTTCTCAAAAAAAGATAGATTCCCTGAGTTATTATAAAGAGCTCCTGTCTTTGATTTATGGAATGACACGAGCCAACCCATATCAGAGATACACTCTGGAGGAGGCAATAGATCATTATCGAATAGTTGTCGGATTGATACAGAGATCGCCAGCCTCATCTATGAACATTCGTTCTAGGTCGACAACCAATGCGAATCGAGTGTCGAGAAAAGACACACACCAAGAAAGTCCTATGAAATGGTTGCGTGGACCCTCAGGTCGACTAGCCAGAAAAGGCGGAAGTGCATCGAGCAATCAAGCGAAGGCTAGTAAAAAGACTGACATAGACTATAAAGGAGGGAGTACCTTGCCCGCATCACATAAAGTTGAAGCAATTAAAAAAATTATTACAGACTTAGAGGGTGGGCGACGCGTTTTACCTTCCCGATACATAAGCATTCCTCTGGATGAATTTGTAGGTTATTTTGGGGAAGGTCATATAGACGAACTGAAAAGTTGGACGGTGCGAGCCACTGTACAAAAGGAAATCTGGCATGATGACAGAGAAATTGTTGCACTAATTGATAACATCGTACATGACATTGGAAAAGGATATCGCAAGCTTCGTCTATGGTCCGGACTGCAAATATCAAAAGGAGGGTCTGTTCCAGTTAAAGATTATGTTCTTCATAACTCACGACGATATGTAGTTAGGAAGGATCTGAATAGCAAGAAATTTATTTCTGTACTTGGCAAGACTGTTTATTTAACTGACATCAAAGGAAAATACAAGCCTATGTAGTCGCTTTGAGATTCGTTTTTGTTTTCCTCTTGCGCCTGTCTTGTTTTTGAACAGTAATATCGTGCAAGTTGATCTTCATCGCGTCAATCTGCTCTTGTATATTAAATATTTTTTCTTCCAAAATCGCCTTCAACTCTAAAAGTTCTTCACTAACCCCGGTTGTAGTCACATAGGGTCTCGCATCTGCATCTGTATCTGTATCTGTATCTGTATCTGGTCCTTTATTTTGATAAATAGTCGTCTTGCTTTCTGGCATTTTCCATTGACGTGTTCTTTTCCTGAGGAGAAAAAGCAGTGGCAAAGTTAAAAACCAAAAATGGACAGGCACAGGGCTGTTCCTCATCATTTTGTATCAGCTTACTACTTTTAACATTCAAATGTTACGCTTAAGTAATATTTGAAAGCCAGTTTCGTAGAGTAGACGTCCTCCTCTCGGGGGTAAGAAGAAAAAATATGTATGATTATTTTTCGATGTATGTTGATAAGATTAGAGCAGAACCGGTAACTCACCATGATAGTAAGCAACTGGTCCATCCCATGAAACACTTATCGCCCTTATTCGAACGCCAAGCTGCTTCGCTTCAATTATGGCTGCTCGATATGTCGGGTCGAGCTTTGTTACTGTGAATGCTCTGCAGTCTATTCTTTGAACTACGAACAACAGAAGAGCGCGACACACACCCTCTTGGGCAATATCAGTAAGTTCTCTTGCATGCTTCAGTGCTCTCATGCTCACAGGCTCCGTCTGTACTTTTCGAAAACCATCTGGAAACATGGCTAACTTGTCGCACCAATCATACTTTTCAGTATTGATGTTATCGTTCTTTCTCTCTTTTGGACTGGCGTCTACATAATCTGCAATGGGCACATTCTTAACTTCACAAATCCATGTCTTCCCATATATATCAACACCAGTGAAGTCAAATCGGCTTTTCGACAATTTTGTCTCCGATCGCATTTTTCTCATTTGTGGAATCCCAGTTCTTGCAAGCAACCCCTTCATTAGTACAGCTCTTGCAAGATGGTTTGACACAAGTGGATGCGTGCCTATTGAAAATATAACACCTATCTTTGGTTCAAATATGTCGACGTGGTAGACAATATGAGTTGAGCGAACAAGTGACTTTGGAGCTGTTTTGGTTTGTTCAAGATTTGGTCTACTCATCAAATGAACTCGGGCTCCAGGTGAGATCAAACCACAGCAGCCAAGGGATGGGCAATGACAGAGAACCATGTCTCCATTATCTAAACGCACGTCCGCGAGATAAGGGGACCTTACTTTTGCAGACGGTCTTGCCAATACGGTCCCCATGATGAACTGATCACTACACTCAATTGTGTTTGTGTTGAGTTCATACAGAGGCTCTTTTTCGAAAAACATCGGGTTGGCGACCGTTACATGAAATTATATGTATATGAGTGTTTCATTTTATATGCTTTTCATTTTTTCCAGTGAACACAGTCCTGTTCGTGATCAAAAAAGGCGATATGTATATTTTTATGTGTGAATAAAATAGCAGTATGCTTCTACAAGGAAAAACAAAGAGAGTGCAGAACAAAAAACTAGTGATGTTAAATCAGCTAAGAAAGGAGGAGAGGGGAGCAAAAAAGGAAGTACAAAGCAGACCGGAGAAGATGATTGGCTTGATGACGAAGACGACGACGAATTTTTTAAACAGTTATTAGAATCCCGTCGAAAGGAAGTAAAGCGCTATACGGAGGTTAATAACGGAAAAACAGTCCCGGCAATCATCCTGGATGCCGGGGTGAAATTTCTGGCAAATGTGACCATGGACTATGCTATTGTCGGTGGAAAGGCGGCAATCTACCATCTTGCCCAGGAACCATATGCGAGTCGAAAGAAAGACAATTTACAATTGGAATCATATGCAAATCATTCTGATGATTGGGACATACTTATTCGTGAAAAAGATGAGCACTCGTTCGTGGATGCATTACAAGAAGCTATCCGAAGCGCACTTGGACCATATAGAATGAATTTAGTTACCTTTGAGAGGGAAATTTTAAATGGGGAAACACTATATCTCATGGGATATATGAAAAGTCACTCGAATACAAAGGGAGAGCGATGGGAAATGTTTGAAGATCTAATAGGTCTTCACGTGATCCCGACTGGCAAGCCATTTCCAAAATCACAGACAGACAAGACATTGAATCTGCGGTATGCTCCCGTCAAATGGATTTGTCAAGATCTCAAGGAAGCCATAGAAAACAATGCATCAAGCGAAGTAGCAAGCAAAACCTATAAACGTATGGCTCGTCAACAGTTGTTGAATTGCGAAAAAATATAAATTAATGTAAAAGAAGTCAAAGGTCTTTGACAACTACTAGACTGGGGTCTAAATAACTTTGTTTACAAACAGCTGGGGTATGATGCATTTCTTCCGCTACTATTTTAATGGCTTTTTTTGCTGGAATGCCGTCTGTGACAGTTTTTGCAAAGGTTGCATTAGCCTTCCAAGTGCGTAAGTCTTTCGACGTCAAGTTCATACCGGGTACTACTTCTTTCAAATACATATTCACATCATCCGCATGCAAATGAATATTCCCTTCCTTATTCGCACCACCGTATGTAAAAAGGTAATCATTATCCGTTTTTTTCTCCTTTTGGTTGGCTACATACATACAAAAGCTTTTACTTTTACATATACCTACATTTTCCACCCCTCTTTTGCCTATGAAACAGAAGCGCGCGCATAGGTAGGGGGCTCGTGGTACCTTCACCAGCTGTACGTGCCGACATTGTAGGGTAGTCACACCTGTGCTACCATTTTCTTTCTCGTATTTTTTACTTCCTACTCGAAAGTTACACAGTATGATGAGGGTTGTCGCAAGGGCACATATACACGCCTTATCATATTCAGGTCTTTTGGAGTCTAACTTCAATTTCTTGAGAAGTGCCGGGACACACGTTAAAACTTCGTACAGCCTTTCGTATTTCTGTTTCTGTTGCTTTTCTATGAAGGACGGATGGTATATCATTTGTTTTCTGCCTTTGCTATCGTAGCCATAGGCTAGTACTTTTGCGTTTTCCTCTTTGCTTATCATGACATTCTTGTACGCTGGTGGTATATGCAGTTTGTGGATGCGTTCCAATTCCTTTTTGTTTTTTAAGACATCCCCCGTCGCTAAATCAGTATAATAAAAATCTATCTTGTCTTGTTCCTCCACTGTCCTCCGTTTTCTTTCATACATTCAACTCTACAATACAGAAGATAGATTCTTATCTTCTTGTTTGATTTAATTTTTTTAATTTTTTGAACAGATCATCAGCAATATTCTTTTTTATGGATATATTTATATTAGATAAGTCTAAAAGGTATAGGTCCTTGCATTCAGACGCTAGCTTATTATAGCATCAGCACGCAAAAGTTTCCCTTTCACAGAACAGTTGCTGCAACAGCTTTAGCTGTGTCCGTGTCCCACTGCTTAGCATGGCTAACAGGGACGATCCATGCATCGCCCGTCATATCCCAAACTACGCTATCTATGGCGCAGCTATCAATCCAAAAGTTATCTCCATCACAACAGAAAGGGGGGGTCACCAGGGGTGGATAGAGGGCTGGGGCGACTCGTGGTCTGTTAGAATGGTAATGGGGTTCCTTGGGGCAATTTTTACCCAAGCCAGTGTAACGAATTACAAATACGAACCAATTTCAACGTTGTGACTGCCACCCCTCCCACCAAAAGAACCCCCCAAGTCCGTCCGCCTCCGCGAGTGGTATCTGGACATGTTGAAAAAGGGGCAGTGATGATGGGTTTTGCGCAAATCTTTTGTGTGGTCTATTGGGCAACTCTTTTCACTTCATAATTCATAATATATCGTTTTGTATCATGTTTTACACATTTGCAGTAACTAGAGGCATATATGTTTGCAGTTGCGATTAGTTATGCAATTCTATTAGGATCCTATTAGTTTCTCCTCATCAGATCAGATTAGCAGAATATTTTATGTATTTATGAAAGTAAAATAAGTTGGTGCGAAAACTATCGAATAGTTCCCGAATAATACTAATTATATTAATCGACAAAAATGATAGTTGCAGGTACTCCTCTGCGAAAACCATCTATTTTCACACTTTTCAGACTGGCTGGGAACACTCGTCAACCGGACTAGCAATCGCATCCACATTTCCTGTAGTAATCCTCGCCTTCGCCTCCTTTTTCTTCGTGTTGTTCACAGAGGTTGCCTTTACCCGTTGAAGTGCATTCTCGTAAACGCCTTCCAACCCCGTGTTGACGGCGTCCATATAGGACCTGATTTGTGGGATGGTGTTGTGGGTCATTCGGGTGTCCTTGTGTTTCTCTGTGCTTTCTAGAGCTGAACACGAAAGCTCGTGGGTAACTGTTGGGAAGACATCTTCGTCGATGGCGACCTCCCAATGACCGTCGCCTGTGTGTACGAGTGCAAACCGGTCTTTGAGGTTCTTTTTCTGCAAGATGAAGTTCTCATCCCGTGACAGAATAGCCATCGCCCACATGCTAAAGCAGCGCTCTATGTTCTTATGGTCCCAGATCTGCTTGAATTTTTTGCGATCAATGTGGTCATGAAGAAAGCGAAACTCTTGTTCATCATCAAAGAAGGGAAAGGTAAGATGAATATTGGTGATGTTGTTATTGGTTATATTTGTAATATTGTTTACAATGCTCGGCTTGGTCTCACCAGTGTCAACAGAAGGGTGTGAGTTGCTTGCGCCTGTTGCACAATGTACAACAGTACATGTCTTTGAATGTCTATACTTTGCAAACTTGTTCAAGAAAACAACTCTACATGACTGACACTGGAGGGGATTTACAGAGGTTGTACAGTTGTGTAGCAATAGACTACGACGTTGCTTGAACTGCTTTGTGCACTTTGAACATGTTAAGTCTTCTGGAACTGTTTTATCTTTATTCTTAATTTTATCTGGTTCTAAATCAACACCATCTGCATTGATATGGTGTATATTTGATGTATGTCTCGTAAGATTGTACCGTCTTGTTGTGTTATATGAACAAAGTGAACATGCAAATTCTGACATCCTATACTTATACCTACCATCTTTATTTGCTCTTAAATGTTGCGCGAGTAGTAGCGCTACTGCTCGCTACTACTCGCGCAAAACGAGCGCCGAATGCAGGTGAGTAGTGTTGTGCTATATCGATGAATATATCGAACATGTTTTAAAGCGACGATAGGCGAGCAAGTGAGCAGATGTGC
>Ga0209230_10000084_pt1 | contig 34849 bp, 50 predicted proteins | sample LakOntMetagenome_FD_187467 | JGI IMG/M metagenome (GOLD analysis project Ga0209230, IMG submission 187467) | Freshwater and sediment microbial communities from Lake Ontario - Sta 18 epilimnion Metagenome (SPAdes) (version 2) | ecosystem: Environmental > Aquatic > Freshwater > Lentic | place... | reverse complement strand
TTTAACAATGCGTCACTCATAGCTTTACATCTTTTAGCATCGCCTACTAGTACAGGCACAATATGTTCTGTAGCACAATCCATAACCGTAATACCAGCTACAGTTAATCTGTGCTTTAACTTACGAGCACGTTCTTGATGCTTTTCACGAATCTCGTTGTGGTCTTTCAAGTACTTGATAGCTGCCAATGCGCCAGCACAAGTAACAGGACTCATTGACGTTGTAAAGATAAAGCCAGCGGCAACACTACGGATAGCATCTGCTACAACGGCCTTACAAGCAATGTATCCGCCCTGGACTCCAAAGGCCTTTCCCAAGGTACCGTTGACTATATCAACCTTGTCCTGTAGTCCAAGTTGCTCTAATTTACCTGCGCCATTTTCGCCATATAGGCCCACAGCATGTACTTCGTCAATGTAAGTAATAGCTTTGTACTTCTTGGCTAGATCACATATCTCTTTAATGTGTCCGCAATCGCCATCCATACTGTAAACTGATTCAAATACTACACAAGGAACATTGCCTTGAGCAAAACTAATCTTAAGTTTCTGTTCTAGATCTTCTAAGTCGTTGTGTTTAAACACAACTTTTTTAGCCTTACTGTGTTGGATGCCTACAATGATACTGTTGTGATTGTTCTCGTCGCTGATAAATTCGATGTTAGGAATAATCTTAGCTAGAGCAATTAGCGTCCATTCGTTGGCCACATAAGCTGAACTAAACAACAAGGCTTTTTCCTTTTTGTGTAGCTGTGCTAGCTCGTGCTCCAATGCCACGTGATAATGACTAGTACCAGCAATGTTGCGAGTACCGCCAGAACCAGCTCCAGTCATATCTAAGGCTGTGTGCATAGCATCTAAAACAACCTTATGCTGGCCCATGCCCAAGTAGTCATTGCTACACCAGTTTACAATGTTTTTAATATTGTACGGGCCGTACCAAATTGCTCGGGGAAATTTGCCATTTTCACGTAGAATATCGTTGAATACACGATATTTGCCGTTGGCTTTTAAGTCTGTTATTAGTTTTTCGAATGGTTCAATGTTTATCATAGTGAACTATTTAATCATAAATATAGCATGAGGGATAAAACATGAATATCAGCGACATTATAAGAGGGTTACTAACTAAGTTAGATACAATTCAACAGCCCGAACCTACAACAACTATTGTCATTGCTCACGAACCAGAAGGCGAACTAAGCCCATTGAGTATGGCTAACAGCAGTGATGATGACGAAGAATTAGCTCGTATGAAGCAAATTGCTGGATTGTTACCTGTTGAAGCTGAAACAGAATATGCTAATGAACCACAAGAAATGTACGCAGATATTGATAGTGTAACTAAAGACGCAGGCGGCGGAGTTAATGGTCCTAAACACCCGGCAGATATCCGTGGAGAGCATCCAAGTATGTACCCGGCGTATCAGGCAGGATTTGGAGAGTAATATGTCAGCAAACGGAATAGCACATTTAGCTACAAGAGAATTAAGACAAAAGGCTAAACTAGATTTGGCCGCAACAAACAGAGCCGCTGACGGGAATCCAAGAGCAATCTACGATATTACACAGTTACCTACACAATTTGATGATAATAATATAATTGACAATCCCAACTATGAATTTACACTAACTCCTGGAGTTACACAAGCAGGAATTCGTAAAGTAACTTACACAGGATATCACAATGACGATGTTGCTTTTACTGATACTGCCACAGTAACAGCCTCCACAACAGCAAATAATTTTGTCATAGCATCTATAGCAGAAAACACTACGGTACTATACACAGGATATTTGTTAGCCACTTACACTGGCACTTGGACATTTACTATTACTAGCGATGATGCTTCATACTTATGGATTGGTAACACAGCAGTTACAGGATACACTACTAGCAATGAACTAGCTGGTGCTAGTTGGGCAGGCCCTGGCACAGGAACTATCAGCTTAACTGCTGGCGAATACTATCCCGTTAGATTGTTGTATGGCAACGGGCCAGCAAGCGGCAACTTAAACTTAACATACGCTCATACTGGGCAAACAGCAACTAACGACTTTACTGGCAAACTATTCAGTCCTAGAGCAAGTCTAGTAGTTGGCCGTCCTTGGACTGGCATTGGTATAGATGATCCTGCTAATGCCGCTGAACCCAATGCTACTGCTTGGGTGCTTATGGATGGTCCGTTTGGTGACGAGAACGGTTTTTACGGTGGCCAAAGTTGGCGCAAGATGGCTCCTATTGGATACTTTCCTTACGGTAGAGAAACTTATCAATACGTAGACGAATCTGTGCGGTGGGATGGAGCAAATTGGTTGTATGAAAATGTAAATCTAGGTGTTATCAGTGTAGGTACCGCCGCTGATTCTCCTTGGCAAGCTACGTGGACTGGGTCATACAGAGCCGCTAAGATAACAGCCACATACATTAAGACAACTAACTACCCAGCGGTACCTTAATATATCATGGGCGTACAACTACCTAATTCAACCAACTACCAGCATTCACATGAGCCTAATTTATTAGACTTACACAATGCGATGGAGTACAATAATGTTGGCCAACCAGTGCTTCGTGCCAATGTTAACCTAGTAGGATCGGGAGAAGGTTCTGGAGTTAGTTCCAGTATAGACAGCAAGGGTCGTCTAAAAGTACAAACACAAGAGTCATTATTCTTTAACACATTCCAATACGGTAAGGAAACTGATGTGTGGGATGAGACCACTGCTAACGGAGCATCAGCTTCATTCAACACCAATCAAGGTCTTGTTGATATGTCCGTAACATCTACCCTGGGTTCTAAAGTTGTAAGACAAACCAGACAAGTTATGCGATATACTTCAGGCCGTCAGAACACACTGACTTTCTCAGTTAGATTAGAAATGCCTGTAGTAGGAGTTCGTCGTAGATTTGGTCTGTTTAACGGCTCGGATGGATTTTATTTTGAAGACAGCGGCACACTAGATGCTAATGGACAACCAGAATATGCTGTTGTACTAACTAGTACAGCATCAGGAGTACAAACTACACAAAGGGTTACTCGCAATAACTGGAATGGTGATAAACTTGACGGCACTGGCCCTAGCGGCTTCACAGCAAATCCGTTAGCACAGCAGATGATATCCATGGATTACGAATGGTACGGCGCAGGACAGATATCATTCAGTTTCATTATGAACGGATTGCCCCGTGTCATACACACATTCAACACTGGCAATATATTGTTATTGCCGTGGAGCAGAACTCCATTCTTACCCATTAGACTAGAACTTGAAAACTTTGGTGGTGCCGCAGGCACACATCATTTATATCAAGGATCAAACAGTTTGTTAGTAGAAGGACGATTGGTCAAGCAGGGCATCCCGTCAAACATATTGACTCCGCTGACTGGTATCACATTAGATACAGCATTGACATTTTATCCTGTGGTCAGTGTGCGTATGAAACCCACTGCTCTAGAAGGTATTATTCTACTGTCAAACTTTATAGCCAACACACTGGACAACACTGACATCTATTATAAAGTTCTACGCAACGCTACACTCAACGGTACTTGGACAGACATGCCAGATGCCAACGCATTTACACAATACAACTACACTTCAACAGGTGCTGTCACAGACGGCAATCAAATTGACTCTGGATTCATCACTGCTGGCGCTGCCGTTAGAGTTGAACTGAGTAAAGACGCAGATCTACAGTTAGGACGAGGCAGTATGGGCACAGTCAGCGATACCGTAACAATCGCCATAGCCGCTAAAAATGCCAACAAAAAAGCCGTGGCCAGTCTAAGTTGGATTGAACAGAGATAAGTAAGTATATGAAGATTAATCAACTACTAGAAACTCCAATCGACATGACAGGCGATCCTAACGATCCTGTTGTGTACGGACACGAAAAAGCCAATCCAATGAGTCTTAAAGGACGCATTGTTCAAGCACGTAATCAGCTTAAAGAACTAGCACAGTTAGCAGAAAGCGATGATTTAATTGCTTGGGAAAAGATTACACGTCTAGCCAAAGGCGGAATGTTTATGGGTTTGGAACAAAACTTAGAACAAATTCGCCATGGTATTGAACAACTAGCTGCCAAGCGTAAGCAAGGCGGTGTTGCTAGTCGTGGCATTGATAAGAACATTGGCGAGGCTAAACAAAAAGGCGTTGATGGCAAAGCCTGTTGGGATGGCTACAAACGCATGGGCACCAAGAAGAAAGGTGGCAAGACAGTGGACAACTGTGTGCCAACAGGTAAGAAATGAAAGTCCGTGAATTACTAACTGAAGGCTTAGAAAAGAAGGATACCTATCCAATACTATTGGACTTTATCCGTTTTGCTGCCAAGGACTTAGAGCTAAAGAGCTTGCCTAAGTTTGACTTTGTATTTGATAGCAAGGAGTCTATGGAACGTAGAAGCTTTGGCGGATACCAACCAGGCAACGAACACATTACTATTACAGTTACCAATCGTCACATTATGGATGTGTGCCGCACACTAGCACACGAGCTTGTTCATTACAAACAAGACTTAGACAACGAGCTAGAAGACGACGAAGCAGGGTCTACAGGATCACCGCAAGAGAATGATGCTAATGCTAGAGCCGCAGTTATTATGCGGAACTTTGGAAAAGCGTTTCCAGACATGTTTGGCAAAGAAAGCATATCATAAAAAAAAGGACCCAGAGGTCCTTTTTTGCTTTTATAGTATCAGCCTACTAAAAGCTATGCTTACTTCTTAGTGCCCGTATTTACGAACCCATAGAACTTTTCAGCCGCTTCCATGATCTTATCTAGACCTGGAAACTCTGGCATGTCAATTTTAGTGACAACTTGTCCAGTCTTTGCATCTTTGGCCACTGACATTTCCCAGCCGCGGAATTTTGAGTGGTATTCTTCCATAACAGCGTCTTTGGCCATGGCCAACACGTCTGTACGGATCTCGTAACCGTTTTTGCTGAATTTAACTTCTGGTAGTTTTGGTGTTTCAAATGACATAATAATCTCCTGTGTGTTAATGTCTGTATTGACAGCAACTTTGCTGTCTATGTATTTATTATACAGTATTACAAACTGTTTGTAAAGCTGAATGACTTATTTCTTAAACTTGTTTACTCTTTCTTCTACAAGTTTAACAACCGCATCACTCAGCACAACTTCATAGTGGTTACAATCCACTTCTACTAATTCCATATCTTCATGATGTTTCTGACTAGCAATAGTTACCACACCGTCGTTGGGCTCATGCATAAAAGGGCTTTGTCCTTTGACTGTTACAATATTAGTCCACGGATGCTGTATCTTAATGTTTCTTGCCTGCTTCATTACCCACGAACTAGGCCCGATATCACGCATTAGTCTACTGAATGGTAAGAAGTATTGAGCATAGTCCGCAACTTCAGCACCACCATAAGGTGTGCTTAGGGTAACAGCACCCTTAATAGACTCGGGCATCGAGTTAGCTAAATGTAAACTATAAATTCCGCCTAGACTGTGAGCAACAAACACTAGGTTCTTATAATTTTGCAACGTCGACTTCATGTCTTTTAAGTTGTTTTCAAACCCATTTCGACTGTCGTAATTAAGGTCCAAGCCCGTGCCCAGCTTACTTTTAATATAGTTGAAGCTTTCGCTTGTGGCATTGGCCCCGTGTATATAAACTAAATTCATAGTGTATATATCTCTTGCGCCGCAACAGCTTACTTGGTCATTAAGGCTTTGGCTTCTTCGTATCGGCCCACGCGAGCCAATGCACATGCCGCTCTTGTTTGTCCAATTGATAGACAAATATTGTATACGGTGTTTAAAAAGTTTTTCATAGGTACTGTTCCTTTTTATAGTTAAACTGACGGATATAGTTTTCTAATTGAGCGGCATCAGTAATGCCTTTGTCTGCTAGATAAGCATCTAGGCTTGATTGATATGATGAACCAGGAAACATTTCTGCTAAACGTTCCATAATGGCTAACATACGGTTTGATAAGAATTTCATTGTACTTTCCTCTGTAAGTGTGTGTAGAATTGTGTCCTACCATGTATTTAGTGTACTCAGTAGAAACCATGATAAGAGTTGGAATTTATCAAGCGGCTTGATTTTGCTAAGTACAGAATGTATAATCAAATAAATACATGTGGAAAACAATAATATGCGAAAGAGCACCCGATCAATACTACAGGAACTCAGTGACTTAGGTATCAGTCGTGACACCGATTTGGTAATCGAAAGTCGCGGCAGTAACTTAATTCAAAGTGCTATTAACCTGCTCTCTTTGATTAGAGAGAACTACGACCTTGAAACAGCGGCCGAATTAGAACGCCGTTTCATCAACAGTATCAAATCTGGCGACAGCACCAAATTCAAACGCGGCATCAAGCGTATACAAGAGAGTAAAGATCAATGAGCGGTTACGCATTAGAACCAGCTGGACTGTATGGTATTGAAGAAATCAACGATACCCGTTTAGGCGCAACTGCTAAACCAAAGAAGAAAATAGATCCACAGAACATTAAAGGTATTATTGTACGTATTCCACGCGAATCCTACAATGCTATCGTCAAACAAGTACAGCCTGTACTAGATGCCCTGGGAACAAAAGGGCATTGGACTAGCGGCTCAGCTGGAAGTTGGCATCCTAGCCACCCATACTATAAAATGGGCAGTGTTAAAACTACAGCCGGCGATATAGATATTCATATCAGCAGTAAAGAAATTGCTCCCAAGTTAGGTTTAGAAGCAGACGCTGATGACAGCCAAATTAGAGTTGCTCTAGCACAGTATCTTAAACAGAGTTTTGACGCAGTTACCCAAACAGGCGAACAAGTACACTTAGGTATTCCAGCAGGAGTTACAGTAGACGTGCCGGCACTGGGTACAAAGCTACCAGCATACTATCAAGTAGACTTTCCAACTACAGAAAATGCGGCTACTACAGTTAAACATCACGAGCACGACTATGCCAAAGACTATCAATGGGATGGACAAGATCAACAGTTTGCTCTAGCCAGTCTAGCTAACACAATTCCGGATAACTTGGAAAAAGCGTTTTTATACTATGGTATGGGCGGGTCGTTAAAAACTCGTGCCAACGGTGAAGTATTAGAACGTGACATTAATAAAATTGCCCAACGCTTGTTTAAAGACCCTAATGCTAATCAAGACTGGTTAGCCACAGTGGATCGTATACTACAACACTTGCCACAAGGCATCGACAACCCACGTTTAGCACAGTTTAAGGGCGATATGCAGAAGAAGTATCCAGATCGTTTCCTTAAAGAAGGTAGCGCAGACTGGTTCCGTCTTATCTCCCAAAAAATAGCCCTATAAGCTACTTTTTTTACACCAATACTAAATACATATACAAAGCTCACAGAGTGTGAGTATTTGATTAAGCATATTCAGAGGAGATTATTATGCCATCATTAACAGCAACCACAGTAGCGGCAAACTACTTAAAAAATGTCCGTGCTAACGGTTTAGGCCCACGCACATTGATTTTAAAATTAGCAGGAACAGACTTAACAAATGACGATTTAAATTCAGTTATCAATTATGTTACAACATCACATGGTTCGAACGGATCCGGTGACAGCGCATTTGTTGTAGCTGGTTTATCTGGAGCATCTGGTGCAGCATTTGTAAGCGGTACAACTGACACTGTATACTTGGCTATCCAAGGTACAGGCGACATTACAGTTGCAACAGCTGACATGGCTATCAGTGGTTTAACAATTACTGTTGAAGCTATTTTCGATCAAAACTATCAATAATAGTTAAATTTCTCAGGGATGGGAAGACTAAGCCTACTTTCATAGTAGGCTTTTTTACGACTGTTAAATATAGGCATGGAATATAAACTATACACAACAGTTGACATAACAAATACCGGACAGTATAGGCACGAGATTGGCAAAGAATCAGACCGTTGGAGGGAACAAAACTTCCAAACGGTTATACAAACACTAGGCATGCGAGCAAACGTAAGCTATACAAAAAGTCCAAAGATTATGGAAATTAGTGGCCATATATTAGGATTCAATACCAGTAATATTATTCGTGTTTGGCAATTTGATTTTAATACAGAAAGAGCTAACTTTTTTGAAAAAGAAGCTGACCCTGTTGGCAATTTAATAGAAGACTTTGACGGTATTCCATACATAGCAGGCTTAGACGAAAGCATGGAACAAAACTACGATGTGTTTGTTACAGAAGGCCCAAGTCGCAACATTATTTTTGCCGAAAAGTTATAAATACTCGTAGAAGGCTCAATCATTATAGGCAATTAATCATACACTAGGCAACGTGCCTAGACACATTAATCGAGGATGCCCTAATGGCTACAGTAGCAGAGAGAGTAAGCGTACTAGAGACGAAAGTTGAGAATTTTAACGAAAAGTTTGATGACATCAAACTGGATATTACTTCCAATCAAGCCTCCTTACTTGATACGTTAAAAGACATGCGTGAAGCATCAACTACACAGCATGCCGAGATGGCTGGCAAGATCAAAGACCTACAGACACTGAAAGACAAGTGGATCAGATATGGAATGATTGGCCTAGCATTTGCCGCCGGAGCAGGATGGATCGGTAATCCTAACATGGCAACTCTTCTAAAATTTATCGGCTTGTAAAATGACCAACTATCGGCCGCAGGTATATTACCATGCGATAGATAGCACAGCTAATTGGCAAGACATTACCCAAGAACAACTAGATAAAATAATAGCAAGCGGATTAATAGATGCTTGTGACTTACATATAAATTGCCATTACAATTACGCTAACTGGCAACAACTCAAAAACAAATACAATCACACTAATATTGTGTGGCACAACAGTACAGCAAGCTCGGCAGAGTTTGAACACCCAACTTACATTCTCATGCAAGAACACGCTCTTGCTAATTCAAACAGAGAATACTACGCACTGTACATACACCAAAAAGGTATAACTCATACTACTACCCAGGCTAAACACTGGCGTTGGTACTTGGACTATTTTAATATAGAACGTTGGCAAGACTGTATCGCATTGTTAGATACTGGCGAATACGATACTTGCGGAGTACAGCGGAAATCTCGCGATGACGGACTGCCTACATTCTACGAAGGTAATCAGTGCTGGTATACTAGCAGTTTCCTACGTCGGGCTAAACCTTTAAAGTTACCCAGCCAAGTAGGGTTTGTGGCGCAGTATGATATCCCACATCCAATGTATCGCTCTGATGTAGAACTTTGGGCATGGTATAATAATGATAGATGGTACAGTTTCCACCATAGCGGACTTAACCTGTACTGTTCTGAGTATCCGCCAGAGAACTACAGATAAATATGATTTATGCATCTAAATGAATTCATTGAAGCTATTGATCCAGTAGCATATAATACAACGCTTAATCCTAAATTATGGGACGGTGATAGTCTTGTGCCAGAGATACGTTTTCAACTGATGAAAATAGCCCGTCACTTTGCTGACTTCCTTAAAGTAGAAAAGCTCAATTTAAAAGACATTACAATTAGCGGATCAAATGCCAGTTATGGTTACAGTGACAGTAGTGATTTAGATTTACACTTGGTATGTGTAGTAAGTCCGGAACAAGTAGAACTATACGATGCTAAGAAAAATGTATATAATAGCAAGTATAATATTAAGATTAAAAACATAGATGTAGAATTATACGTACAGGATTCAAAACAGCGGCATTACTCTGCTGGCATTTATAGTGTATTAACTAACAAATGGATTAGTCAGCCCAATGATGGTGCTCCACAAGTTAGCCATAAAGAAGTTAAGGGCAAAGCCCGCAATTACGCAGGGCGCATTAATCAAGCGTTGAAGTCAAACGACTTAAATACAGCAAGAGATACTATGTCTAACATACGCAGATTACGTCAAGCAGGATTAGAGCAAGGCGGAGAATACAGCGTGGAAAATCTAGCATTTAAACTATTACGTGCTAGGGGACAAATAGACAAGTTAGTAAAACATATAAACAAATTGGAGAGTGCTAGTCTTAGCATTGGAGAACACAATGAAAGTTAAACAAATTACGGCAAAGGCGGTATCGGAAGGAATTAAGAGCTGGGGAGACTTTGGTGACGAAAAATCACACAATGATGACTCCACTAAATCACACGCTCGTCATCCGCGTACTTGGAAGACTGGTCATCGCCCTGGCATGTACAATAAGGATACAGGCGAAGTTAAAGCATGGGACAAGCGGGACGATGCTGAACGCGAAAAAGACTGGGACTCTATGATTGAAGAAAACCCAGCGTCTCAACAGCAAGTATATAACGCACACCAAGAGATGCGCGAAAAGAATCCACAATACGCAGCCGAGGTAGCAAAGCTACCACCTTTAATACGCGGCATTGGACCAGAAGCTCAAAAACATAATACAATGGTGTGGGGCGAAATTGCTAAAACCCTCCAAAAGTACAAAGCACTACCAGTCCAAGAAGAACCAGGCCAAACTCCAGGCCAAGAAATTGGAACTGTAGTAGGCCAACCTAACAGCCAAGGTGAAGTAACTGTTAAGAAACAAGACGGTAGTACAGCAATGATTAATCAACAAATGTTACAACCTGGACAACAAGCTGGCACATTCCAAATGCCCACGCAAGCAGTCCCGCCTGGCGCAAAAGTAATTGCTGGCCCAGTAACTCAAGGCTCACAAGCAATGGAAAGTGCCGAACTTTCTGCGGTGCTTCGCATTGCTGGACTCAAATGAAAATTATAGAATTACTGGACGGCTTTGAACATAGCCCTAAGAACGAAAAAGTTTACGATATCTTAGACGGCTTTGAAATATGGACTACTAACGAAGAAGCTCAGTTGCTTGAAAAATTAAAGCGTCCAGTTAAACTAGCCAGCTTGACTGAGCAAGAACAATTCAGAGTTCAAGTCATGATCCGTAAGAGTTTGATAACTAAAATAGGAATGGAAGATCCTAGTGTAGTTGCCAATGAAAAAACAAAATCGTAAATCACAAAAAGTTAGAATAAAAGAGCTTGCTGAGCATTTTCAGCACGAGCTAGATACCAAGTTACCTGTAACGGTATTACCTGATGGCGGCATTGTTTATGAAAACTACCTAGTCAAACAAAATAAAGAGGGAAACTGGGCATTGTACAATTACAAGCACAAGAGCAAAGTGGACCATTTCTTCCTTAAAACATGTGCCTTAATGGCCGCAAAAGCATACAACAGCACACATCTTGAGAAATTCTTTGAAATCAAACGTTTAGATAACAGCTACTGGGCTAGTCACTGTGATTTGATGATATATAAACAAAATATTAAAATAACTAAAGACTATGAGCGATATTTGATTCTGTTAAATAAGCTAGAAGACAGTCAGTCTAAAGAGACGTTTTACAAAGACGAAATTTCCAAGATGTTTAAGTGGTGTTTCGTATAAATACATAATAAGATTTCTAGGAAAGAATCATGCAAATTAGAGAATTTTCAAAACCCGTAACAAGCAAACAGCTTAATGAAAGCCTAGCTAAGAAGTTTGGATATACCATCAACTTCAAACAGTTCAACGACGTCCAATTAGAAGATGCTCGTAACAAGCTACGCACTAAACTAAGCCAGTTGGAGCTATCAGAGAGTTATGATTCTGTACTTGAAAGCCCAACTTATCAAAAGACACGTTTAATGCTTGATTGTATCAATCAAGAGATCATGGAACGTGAAGATGCCAAGCCTGACTTTGCCGATATCGACGATGACGGTGATGAAGAAGAAGATATGAAAAAGGCCTCTAAAGATATGAAAAAAGAAAAAACAGACGAAGGTTATATTGTTAATACAGTACGTAATCGTGCTCGACAATTATCAGTTCCAGAAAGCTGGATCAATAAAACCATTGCTCAAATCAATTTAGGCGAAGGTGTAGACCGTGAAGAATTAAAGGCAGAATTACAAATTCGTTATGACTTAAATGAATCACAAGCCAGCTGGATGTTATTAGAAGGCGAAGAAGACAAAGCCGAAACAATCATGGCAACTAAGGATATGGTTGACCGTATCACTGGTTGGTTAGAAGATGTTGCCGCTATGAAGGCAGAACAACTCTTGGAATTACAAGACTCTATAAGAGAAACACAAGGCAGCGATGTTGCTCAACAGTACGTTGACGCCGTTAAGCCAGCATTGGAATCAGTTTATACAACACTAGAACAAGCCCGTGGCGGTTTATCAAACGCTCTAGGCATTGTATCTGGTAAAGCACCGGACACAATGGGCGCACCAGGTGGCGCAATGGGTGGAATGGACGCAGGCGCAGAAGACATGGGCGTAGAATTAGGCGCAATGGCTCCACCAACAGCTGGATTACCAGCAGAAGAACCAGTGCCGCCAGCAGCCGAAATAGGTCGTGAGAAACGTGAAAGCGTTGATTACAGCCGCAAGTTAGGCATGTTGTTAGCATCAAAAAAAAAGTAATAGAAACTATTGATCCTTTAATTAGGCTCTTAAGAAGTTCTCAGTTTACAGCAAAAGCAAAACACAGTACAGGTCCACTAACATGGGATGCCCTTAGCAATATGGGCGTCCCAATTTCTTATGATGCGTTCGCCGCTCGTTGGGATAGCGAACAAGAAGGCCCAATCCTAAAACAATTAGTTCAAAAATTTGATGGCGGTGGTTTAACACTACGCACTCAAGATTCTCAACCAGGCCAAGAAAATGACACGGCTCCAAGTGAAGTTAGTAAAATGGCAATGAGCGCCACCAAACGAGGCGATTTGGCTTAATAATATGTTGACATCATAGGGCAAGTGTTATATACTTGTCCTATGACTCTATTAATCGAAAGATATGACTACACTCCTTTAGACAGGGCAAGTGTAGATGGCAAGCGTTTATACGCAACACCCGACGGCAACAAACTGCCATCCGTTACAACAATCCTAGACAAAACTAAACCAGCAGAAAAAGTTGCCGCACTACAAGCATGGCGCAGAGCTGTAGGTGAAAAGAAAGCTACTGAGATTGTTACAGAGGCCGCAAGTCGTGGCACAAGAATGCACAAGTACTTGGAAGATTACATTGTACAAGGCACACTAAACGACCCTGGTTCAAATCCCTACAGTATACAAAGCCACAAGATGGCCAAGCATATTATCGAACACGGACTTAAAAACGTTGACGAAGTGTGGGGTGTAGAAGTTGGGTTATACTATCCTGAACTATATGCGGGAACTACTGATTGTGTAGGAGTACACTTAGGTGACGGCGCAATCATGGACCATAAGCAAACAAACAAGCCCAAGAAAGATGAGTGGATTGAAGACTACTACTTACAAATGGTAGCCTATGCTCTAGCACATAACAAAGTACATGGAACAGACATTCGTAAAGGTGTTGTGTTTATGTGTGTAAAACCTCCTGAAATTGGTAAAACAATGACTTGGGGAGATCCAGCGTATCAAGAGTTTATCCTTACTCCGGACAAGTTTGACTACTGGGAAAAACAGTGGTGGAATAGAGTGGAACAGTACTACAATCAAAACTGATAAATATCCAATAAGAGGATATTATTATGGCCGTAGTGCAAATTAGCCGTATTCAGGTACGCAGAGGAAAATCACTTGCTGGAACAGGTTTACCCCAGCTAGCTTCGGGCGAGTTAGCATGGTCGCTAGATACCCAAGAATTATTTATTGGTAACGGTTCTGTCTCAGAAGGTTCTCCTGCTGTAGGCAATACTAAGGTACTAACAGAGCGAGACTTAACAGTTCAAGGTAACTTACTTGCGTTAATTCAGCATACCTATAAAACAGACGATCCTGGAATTCAAACAGGCCCAACACCAAACAGTCCTGTTTCAAGACGCACACAGGATCGACTAGACGACCGTGTAACAGGCGCAGACTTCGGAACAACTGCCAACGGCGTGATAGACGATACCGCGGCACTACAACGGGCAATAGATCAACTATTTTTAAATCCTACAACAAAAGCGTCTGCTGACACTGCCGATGGCAAACAAACTCGTATCATATTAGAGCTTGCTCCAGGCGTTTATAAAACAACTAATACTTTATACATTCCTAGCTTTGCTACAATCGTAGGCGCTGGATCTGATAAAACTATTATTTCTTACACAGGCGTTGGCCCAGCAATCCGATTTATTAATGATACTAGTACTATTGGTAATCCAAGTACTGTCGACAACACATTAGCAAACACACAACCTAGACATATTATATTAAAAGGATTTACAATCCAAGCTAATACTGTTAATCAGACTGCGTTAAAACTTGACGCAGTTCGTAATAGCTATTTTGATGATTTAGTAATCGCGGGAGACTGGGGCGGAACTTATAATGCCAACAGTATAGCCATTAGCTTAGAAGCAGTATCGGCATTAGTAACCTGTAGCGACAATGTGTTTAACAACATTTATATTTCTGGATTTAGTTACGCCGTATATTCTAAACATGACATTATCAATAATGCTTTTTCAGATTGCTATATTAGAGATGTACGCCAAGGTTTTGTCTTAGGCGAAACAGCAGATGGTAACACCGTAGGCGAACAGTATGGCCCACGTGAAACACAAATTATGCGTTGTAAGTTTGATGATGTAAAACGTCATGCCGTCTATGTAGAACGTGGAACTGGCAACATGACTAGAGATTGCAAACTAGTTAACGTGGGCAACAACGGTTCTGGCGTATTCTTTGCTGAGTACCCGCAGATATTCTTTGATGCTCCAGGTAACACTAGTCAAAATGATCAGTCCGATAGAGAAAGCGCACTATCAGCGTTATCTTACACAGTTGACTTAACCCTGAGCGCACCTATTACAGCCAGCAAAGGCGATTTAGTAATTCAAAGCACATCTAATGTCCAAGGTACATTAAAACAAGATTATGACTCTGCTACTAGTATTACAGTTGTAACACGTTATACAACTCCTTTTAATAATTTTAGTAATTTAAATATTGGTACTAGTTTAACTCCTGGCGATGTCACAACCATTACTATTACTGATTCGAGCACGACTGAATTTGTAACAAGCGATACTACAGACGAATTAACTATTGGTAGTGCTATTAGTTTCCAAAGTACATTAGGTGGTGTAGTAGCTAGTACAACTTATTATGTACAAAACATTAGCGACAGCACACATTTTTCAATTGCTAATTCATTAGGCGGCAGTCAACGCCCACTAACAGTTTCAAGTGGGACTATGACAGCTTCGTTTAGAGCAACATCGCACCCAACCTTAGTTGGCACCTTAACTATGGTGCCGTATATTCCAGAAGTTGCCGGTTATGTTACCTATACATCATACGGTACTCGTCCAGTACTAATCGGATACATTACAAGTCCATCGTTGCTGGCAATATTACCAATATCAACTGGGCCTAACGGAAACCCAAGCAGATCAATTAGCTACCAACTTAACTATGTTTATAAAAGTAATGTGTTTGATTTCAGCCGTAGAGGAACACTAACATTAATAGTGGACGTTGATGCTAGTATTGCCGAAGGCACTACAGTAGCACAACTAAGCGACGATTATAATATAGCTGGGCTCGGTGAAGAAGATTCTTTAAAGTTAGACTTAACAGTAGCACTATTAAACGAAACTGGATCTGAATTTACTGGCTCCGGCGATACTCCTTATTCGGTTGCTTTAAGATATTCTAATACACTATCGTTAGGAACAACCACATACACAGGCAAGTCGGGAACTATATCTGCCGCAGGTGTATCTGGAAACTTCTACCAAAGTACTGTCACTGGAATGCCATCTGTTAGTAGTTTAGCCGCTGGACAGGTATTAACAGAAACTGGTACTAACGTTGGTAGCTTTGGTACTGGTGCTATAATTTATAGCGTAGATAGTGTTAGCCAAATTACTATAAGAGCATCGTCTGCTCACACTACTGGCGCAATCACATTCTCAGCAACATCGCTGAGTACAGATACCGGTACGTTTACCTACTCATATACCGCAATATTATAATTTGGCAATAAACATTGCCGATACAGTTGACCTTATCGTAAAATACGTATATTATTCTATATGTTACTATGATAAGGTTATTCCGTTTATACATCCGTTCCAAATCCATTCAAAATCAATGTGAAAACCACCATCTTCTAATATGGTTGTTTGGTTTGCCTATGGTCACTAAATACTTCCTAAACAATAACAAAGAAACCCTTATCAATAAAGAGCCATGAAGAGATGAACAATATTACAGTTATAAAAAGATCAGGAAAAAAAGAATTACTAGCGGTAGAAAAGTGGCAAGCGCAGATTGCAAAGGTGTGTAGTGGTATAGCTGACGTTAGTCAGTCTATGATTGAAATCAAAAGCCAGCCACACTTCTATGACGGCATCACCACACAAGAAATTGACAGTATAACTTTACGTGCTATAGTAGATTTAATTGACGTTGAAAATAATCCAGACGTTGGGCACACTAACTATCAATATGTAGCGGGTAAACAGCGATTGAGTATGCTAAGAAAAGATGTGTACGGAGACTACAAAGTTCCCCATCTTTATGAAATCATACAAAAAAATGTTGCTACTGGTTTATATACTAGTGAACTGTTAGAGTGGTATACTGAAGAAGATTGGAACAAAATGAATGACATGCTGGATCATGAAAAAGATGAACAGTATAGTTATGCGGCTATTGAGCAGTTAATTGAGAAGTACCTTGTTAAAAATAGAGCGACAAAAGAAACTTATGAAACTCCACAAATTAGATACATGGTTGCGGCAGCAACTGTCTTCCATAAAGAAGAACCGAATAGTGCAAGAATGCGTTACATTAAAGAATACTATAACGCGGCATCCGATGGCCTGTTTACTCTTGCTACACCTGTGTTGGCTGGGCTTGGCACTCCTACTAAACAGTTTTCTAGTTGTGTGCTTATCCGCAGTGACGACGATCTGGATAGCATATTTGCTTCTGGAGAGATGATGGCCAAGTATGCGAGCAAACGTGCTGGCATCGGTTTAGAAATTGGTCGCCTCCGCCCGCTCGGCAGTCCAATACGTGGCGGAGAGATCATGCACACTGGCATGATTCCTTTCTTGAAGAAATGGTTTGGCGATTTACGTAGTTGTTCACAAGGAGGCATTCGTAATGCTAGTGCTACTGTGTTTTATCCTATTTGGCATCACCAGTTTGATGATCTTATTGTTCTCAAGAATAATCAAGGAACAGAGGAAACAAGAGTCCGCCACATGGACTATGGAGTCGTACTGTCGGCATTCTTTTGGAGACGTTTCAAGAACAAGGAAGACATAACGTTCTTTGATCCTAACGAAGTTCCTGACTTGTATGAAGCCTTCTATAAAAATACGGCCTTGTTCGAAGAGCTGTATGTAAAATACGAAAAACGTAAAGATTTGCGTACAAAGACAATGTCAGCTGAAGAAGTATTCAAGTCAGGCATATTGAAAGAGCGTACTGATACAGGACGCATCTATCTAGTGTTCATTGACAACGTGATGAACCAGGGTCCGTTCGACCCAGAATACCATACCATTTATCAGAGTAACCTTTGCTGTGAAATACTTTTACCTACTAAGTCTTTTAAGCGTCTCGACGATCCCGATGGTCGTATCGCTTTATGTACACTTGGTAGCATCAACTGGGGAGCTTTCCGTAACCCAGAAGACATGCGTAGGGCTTGCCGTATCCTTCACCGCAGTCTTAACAATATTCTTGATTACCAAGATTTTCTTTCTATCCAATCTAAACTAAGCAACGACGAAATTCGTCCACTGGGCATTGGTATTACTAACTTAGCATACTGGCACGCCAAGCGTGGCCTCAAGTATGGAGATAAGGATGCGCTAGCTGAAGTTAAAAGCTGGCAAGAACATCAAAGTTTTTACCTTACAGAGATGTCAGTTGAACTAGCCAAGGAACGTGGCAAGTGTTTAGGCAGCGATCAAACACGTTACGGCCAAGGTGTATTTCCTTGGGAACTACGTGCTAAAGGTGTGAACGAATTAGCAAACTTTGCTCCTGAATTAGACTGGGAAGCACTACGTAAGGAAATGATTACATATGGAGTACGCAATGCTACTAACGGAGCGGTTGCTCCTGTTGAATCAAGTAGTGTAGTCATCAATAGTACCAATGGCATTGAGATGCCTATGTCGCTTATCTCAGTTAAGGAAAGCAAAGCAGGATCGTTTGTACAAGTTGTACCTGAATATCACAAGTTGAAGAACAAGTATCAACTGATGTGGGAACAGAAAGACTGTGAAGGTTACATCAAGACAGCGGCAGTTATTGCGGCCTATACTGACCAATCGATTAGCACTAATACATTTTACAATCCAGCACATTTTGCGGATCGTAAAGTTCCAACTACATTAATTGCTAAGAATTTAATGCAAGCACACATGTGGGGATTGAAAACATTCTACTACAGTTTGATTAATAAAGCAGGCAGTAAGATGAAAGCAGAGGAAGCACCTGCTATGTTAGAAGTAATAGATTTTGATAATGAGGACGATTGCGAGTCGTGTAAACTATAATGTTAGAAACTTGTTGCGATATATTAGTAGACGCTTATAAGCGTAATTGGATTACCAGTAGAGATGGTAACATTTCTATTCGACATCACGACCGTGATCATTTTTATGTAACACCTAGTGGTGTGCGTAAACAAAACATGCAACCAGAGATGTTCAAGAAGATTAAAATCTGGAGAAGCATTAACAGTGGTGTGGGCAGTAGTGCTTTTAACTATACTTGGGAAGTCATTGAACAAACAGACTTGTCGGGCAACTTGGAACCTAGCGGCGAAATGCCCTTACACTTTGGCCTACAAAAAGAATTGGGCCAACATAAGGATGATGTGCGTGTAGTTGTACACGTTCATCCAACTTACTGTATTGCGGCTATGCATGCCGGCATTGATCTAGCAACTGTTAGTGATAGTTTTCCTGAACTCAATCGTTATACCAAGGTGGCACATAACGTAGGTGATGTTGCTCCTATCAGCGAAGAATTAGGCGAAGCGTGTCATCGCAATTTAGGGCTGGATCGTGAAGGCAACATCAAGTTTGACATAGTAGGAATCAAAGGACACGGCGTAGTAGCCATTGGCAACACTCCATGGCGAGCATACGAGCATATAGAAAGATTAGAACATATTTGCAAGATAGTACTTGCATCAGGAAAATATTAAAATGAGCAAACAACAATATAATTTAAACACAAAGACAGATTATCTCAATCGTAAGATGTTTCTGGATCCAGCAGGTCCTGTAACCATTCAACGCTTTGAAGAAGTAAAATATAAAAAGATTGCAGACTTTGAAGCAACAGCACGTGGCTTCTTTTGGCAACCAGAAGAGATTAGTCTAAGCAAAGACAGTAATGATTTTAAAGACGCAAGCGAAGCTGTCAAACATATCTTCACTAGTAACTTGCTTAGGCAAACTGCTCTTGATAGTTTACAAGGCCGAGGCCCAAGCCAAATCTTTATGCCTGTGATATCATTGCCGGAGTTGGAAGCACTAGTATACAACTGGACATTCTTTGAAACTAATATTCACAGCAAGAGTTACAGTCATATTATCCGTAACATTTACAACGTGCCAAAGGATGTATTCAATACAATCCACGACACTAAAGAAATTGTAGACATGGCTAGCAGTGTAGGTAATTACTACGAAGCATTACACGTTATTAACTGTCGTAAACAATTAGGCGAAACAATTCCAGAAAAGGAATACATTAAAGCAATTTGGATGGCACTACATGCCAGCTATGCTTTAGAAGCATTCAGATTTATGGTTAGCTTTGCTACAAGTTTAGCAATGGTTGAAAATAAAATCTTTATGGGTAATGGAAATATTATCCAATTGATCCTACAAGATGAATTGTTACACAAGGGCTGGACAGCATATTTGATTAATCAAGTAATCAAAGAAGATTCACGGTTTGCTCAAGCTAAGATAGAATGTGAAGCTGAAGTATACTCATTGTATATGGATGTTATTCGCGAAGAAAAAGAATGGGCAGTATACTTGTTCAACAAAGGTCCAGTTATTGGACTTAATGCAAATATCTTACGTGACTTTGTAGACTACACAGCAGTTGGTGCGTTGAAAGATATTGGAATCAAATACAATAGCCCAGCACCAAAGTCTACTCCTATTCCTTGGTTTAACAAACACGTTAACACAAGTAATAAACAAACAGCATTACAAGAAAGCGAAAGCACTAATTATGTAATCGGTGTGATGGGAGAAGGTATTGACTATGATGCCCTTCCTGCGTTATAATAGTATTTTAGGACGATAGATGATTACAGTATATTCAAAAAACAACTGCCCATTTTGCGATAGAGCAAAGGCATTGTTAGAAAGCAAAGACATTCCATTTAAAGTTATTAAAATGGAGGACGAACCCAGTGCCCGTGAATTCTTAATGGAGCAAGGGTTACGTTCAGTTCCACAAATTTTCAAGGATGGCGTTCTCCTACCAGGCGGCTTTCAAGGCCTAGCTGGCAAAGACGAAGAATTTTTTAACACACTCAAAGGATAATATGTTAATTTCAAAAGGCGTATCAGCAGGTGAAGTAATCACCTTAAAACTAACCAGCGGCGAAGAAATTGTTGCTAAACTATCAGAAGAAACTGACAGCTATTATAAGCTATCAAAGCCCATGGTTATCGGCATGGGTCCAAGTGGGCCTGGTCTAATGCCGTATTTGTTTACTGTTAGCCCAGAGGCCGACATTAAGTTACTTAAAACTACTGTGACAGTTGCCGAACCAACAGATCAAACATTTGCCAAACAGTTTTTAGAATCAACTACGGGCATTAAACTAGTATAAATATAGCTATAGTTTAAGGAAATTATTATGCCATACATTCCATTTGTCCCTGTTGCTCCAGTACAGTATGCCGCAGGCTCAGTAACAGGTTATACTAACGGATTTTTCTACCAGCAAGGTTATAACTTAGAATTAAACGCAATTGCAGAAGAAATTAACGGATTACAGTATCAATTTTCTAGCCTAGCTTGTAAGGAACCCGGGTCTGCAGCAGCCAGTTTGTCGTCTGCAGCTGGTAGCACTGGATTACTGGTTAAACAGCTTGGGTCCACTAACGAATTATTAAAAACATTAAACGGTAATGTAGGCGTGCTAGCTAACAAAATGGAAGTAGTTGCTCGAGGATTAGCCAGCATATCAAGTCACGCAGGCTCAATGTCAGTTACTACAAAGATGGCATTTGCGGATCAAGCTAAAAATAATAAACATAGTCAGCTGACTACTGAGGCAGCACAAGAGGCCGCGGGCCTTAAGAAAACTGTAGTAACACCTGAGGTTACCTTTGAAACTATCAAAGCAAATCTAGCAGATTATAGCATGATTAACGGCCAAGTAGTAGCAATTGGTGCCATCGAAGAAGTTGGTGCCAAAGCTCTTAGTTACGGGTCGACGGCGGTATTGGGTTGGGTTGCTGAATCAGCAATTGGCAATTGGTTTAAAACTGCTTACGGAGATGTTAAACTGTATGTGGAAGGATTCTTTATCAAAGAGAAGGTGGTTGCTGTAGCAATTGATGCGGCTGCTGATCAAAACATCATCATGTCCGGTAATGCAACAATACCAGGCAATGTTGGCTAACATGAGAGCGGCCCGGGTCAATTTAGATGTTGCGGGAGGGGTTCCAATAATTACCGGAGCCAATACCGTTTTTGTTAACAATCAAAATTTAGCAATACAAACAGTTTCTAAAACTTCTCAAGGAGCAATAGTAATTGGAGCATCGACTACTGTATTTGCCGAAAACTTAGGCGTAGCACGAAAAGCTGACAGTACAAACAAAGGCCAAGTTATTGCTACGGGCAGTTCAAATGTCTTTGTTAATCAGCCTGATGATTAATCAAAACTGTTGACATTTATTTTCCACCCTGTTACAGTAGATATAAGTACTCTGTACTTCATATAAAGGATTAATAAAATGGCTACAAACAAATATTCAGAATTTACAGCATTAGTAGAAGCAATGGAAGGCGACTTCGAAAAATTCTACGACAAAGAAGTTGGCGCGGCAGGAACTCGTGTCCGCAAACACTTACAAGAATTAGCAAAGTTATGCAAAGAAACACGTAACGATGTGACCGCAGTTAAGAACGAACGTAAACCAGCGGCCAAGTAAATGGCTTATGAGAAATTTCTATCCTTACACATTACCAGATAAGGTTCCGTTTCATCTTGAAACTATTCCTATTTTTGGTACTACTGAAAGGATAGATTTTTTTTACAAATACAAACGCCCTACAGAGAATTTATATCTGGGCAACATTGATAAAACTCAATTAGTATTAAACACTTCTGATCCTTTACTAGATCCAATTAACAAATACTTTCGAAGCAAACAACATCTTAACGAGCATTTGCCTGTTGAGTTGATTCATCGTACCTTTCCTAAAGTATGTTGGCTAGTTGATTCATTTTTTAAATATGGATTCAAGCATCCGTTAGCAGTTCATTATAATCCCAGAATACAACAACAAGTAGTACATCCTGGATCAATACGCAATCGTGTTATAAAACTATTTCAAGAAACATTGGATGTGAAATGTTTATATTTTAACACAGGTGGCGCTGAGTTTGATTTTATGAAAGCCATGAAAGTAGTTACTCAAGACGAGTTGCTAGCACGTAAGGATGATATGGAGATTGAACTAGTGGCGGATCACGGTTCGATAATTCCACACGTTAATCTCGATGTTGTATCAGTTAAGCCTAACATAACAAAGTGGCAATACTTTATCTACAGACGAGTGATTAGTTCTTCCTTTAGCATTTTTTCTAACATTAGTTTACTTAAACCTTGGTATGCTAGCGAACAGGATGCTAACATCCAAATCTATATTAAGAACGAACAACTGATTGATGATTGGTCGGGGATAATATGTAAAGCTGTAATCTTAGCAATGATTGGTAAATCATACGACTCGGACACATTAACAGTAATACATAAAAATTCTTTTGAGACTCCGGGATGATTCCAGTGTTTGTTGGATATGATGTTAAAGAAACTATTGCCTATCATGTGTGTGCCAATAGTATAATTAGAAAATCTACACAACCTGTAAGTATTATACCATTGGCATTGAACTTGTTAGATGATTATACTGAAACTCATACCGACACTAGTAACGAATTTGTATACACACGATTCCTTGTACCGCACTTAATGAATTATAACGGATGGGCAATCTTTATCGATGGCGATATGATTTTACAAGACGACATTATTAATCTTTGGAATTTAAAAGACAACTCAAAAGCTGTAATGGTTGTTAAACACGACTACAAGACTAAAATGTCCACCAAATATCTTAATGCGAAGAACGAAGATTACCCACGTAAAAATTGGTCAAGTGTTATATTATGGAACTGTAATCATCCAGCACACAAAATATTGTCCCCAGCATTTGTACAAAATTCAACAGGGCAATACTTACATAGATTTAGTTGGCTAACGGATAATGATATTGGAGAGTTACCTGTTGAATGGAATTGGCTAGCAGATGAATACGGTGTAAACAATGATGCCAAGTTAATACACTACACACTAGGTACACCCTGTTTTGAAGAGTTTGCCAATACTCCAATGTCAGAACATTGGCATACTGAATTTAAATTGGCCGGTTTTTTTAAATAAATATAGTATGGCATATTCAGATAAAGTTATTGATCACTACGAAAATCCACGCAATGTAGGATCGTTTGAAAAGGACGATCCAACGGTGGGCACAGGCATGGTAGGTGCTCCTGCTTGCGGTGATGTTATGAAACTACAGATAAAGGTGGATCATGATACAGGTATTATTACAGATGCAAAATTTAAAACGTATGGCTGCGGATCGGCTATCGCAAGCTCGAGCCTCGTTACAGAATGGCTCAAAGGTAAAACACTCGACGAAGCAGGAACAATCAAAAACTCCGAAATCGCCACAGAACTAGCTTTACCCCCAGTTAAGATACATTGTTCAATTCTAGCAGAAGATGCTATTAAGGCGGCCGTAAATGATTACCGTAACCGACACAGCCAGTAAACGAATCAAACAGAATTTAGCAAAACGTGGTAAGGGCGTGGGTATTCGAGTGGGCGTAAGAACTACCGGTTGTAGTGGATTGGCTTATACTATCGAATATGTAGACGAATACACCGCAGAAGTAGGAGTTACAAATTTTGGGCATCCAGATTTTATAGTGTTAGTTGACGCTAAAAGTCTAGCCTACTTAAATGGCGTAACAATGGATTGGGTCCGCAATGGACTTAATGAAGGATTTGATTTTATCAATCCAAACGAACGTGACCGATGCGGTTGCGGAGAAAGTTTTCGAGTATAACAACATTTGACATAGTTCGATTTTACTAGTATAATATTAGTATTGTTATTACTTTTGGAGATTTATTTTGAGTATGCATTTAGAAGGTCCGTGGCTAAGTACCACTGGCAAGAAAAAAGGTAAAAAGAAATTCGCTTCGGCAGAACACGCAAGAAAGGCACGTGAGCAGGAAGAAAGTTGGAAGGAACTACAAAAGCGATGGGCTATAGACGCTGAAGATAAAAAGAAGAAGCGGGCATTGTCTGCGCCCTCTTTGAGCAGTTCTTACAGTTTAAAAATTCCTGAAGGCCGCAACACTACCGCTCATATTAAGAGTGTAGACACTGGTGGCAATGCTGTTCTTAAGCCTTCAAAAGTTTACACAGGCACCATGGTTAAAGGTATTGCTACTATGCATAAGAGCAACGCAGTACCTGTGTTTAGTGATGAACAGGCAGTAGATATTTCTCGAATGAGAAGATAAATATCTGCTTTTCATTATAATAGTTGTTAACCATATTTGTATGAGGATAACTATATATTGTACCTTAAAAGGTTTGAGTGTACAAACAAGCAGTAGGCTTTTAACGCACAAGGAGATGTATCAGAGCCATTTTAAAATGACGGAATTAGCGATTCCTGATCCAGCGTAAAGGAGAAATCATAATGATACGCATTATCAAAATAGTAATGTTTTTACTAGCAATACTAGTAGTTACAACAGCAGGGTATAAGGCAGTTAATTATAAACTGGAAACCCTTAAATCAGTTCGCGAACAAGCGAGCCCAGTTACAGCACAATTAAGACAGAAACAACTAGACTGTCTAGCTCGTAACATATACCATGAAGCCGGTGGCGAACCTTTTGAAGGCAAGGTCGCAGTGGCACAAGTTACAATCAACAGGGCAGAGAGTGGAGAATTTCCATCAGATATCTGCCAAGTAGTATATCAAAAGAATGTAGTGTACGAAAAGGTACTTTGCCAATTCAGTTGGTATTGTAGTTCAGCTTCGCTTAAAAAGCCAATGAACGGCCCGGTGTATACTGAATCAATGGAAGTAGCCAAAAAGGTTCTACTAGAAGGATTTAGATTACCATCAATTAAAAATGCTTTATATTTCCATGGCGATTATGTTAATCCAAAATGGGGTAAGCCGCCCGTGGCAAAAATTGGCCGTCATATTTTTTATAACTAGGAGACAACATGAATTCAAGTCAAATTAAGAAAATTGCTCACGATATTTTCGATTTAGATATGTGGGTTAAAAATTTAAAAGAACACGCACCACATCTTAGTGCCGAAACAATGGGATGGATAGCTGTTGTCATATTACACTTGGCATCGATTCCAACAATGCTAGCAATATTAACAGGGCTAACGGACAAAATGCCACCTGTGGACTTGGTATTGTTTGTTTGGGCTGGTTTATTTGCTTTGTTTATCAAAGCTACTATCCAGAAAGATTTACTTAACATAGTTACTATTGGTTTTGGGTTCTTTATACAAGCCGCAATAATGGCATTGATTATTTTCAAATAACTTGCTTATAAAACGTCTCTAACGTATAATTGCTTTAGAGGCGTTTTCACGCTAAATATAAGATACATTAAGGAGCATACAAAATGCCATCAGGATTCGTACAAGATATTAACCAATTAAGCCCAAGTCTATACAGAGTTGTTATTGACTTGTCAGGTTACCCAACAGCAGATACTACAACTAACGGAGCCGTTACTCCAACTAGCTCGGATAACGTAGGCACAGGCGTAAACCAAATTACAGCTAAACCAACTACACTAGCACTAGGTACAGCCAGAGCACGTGGTAATATGCGTTTTCGCAATATCATCAACCGTTTAACAGGCGTGGGCGACTGCCAGATTTTAGACGTTGAAGTTGGCGGTCAAACAACCGGCGATAGCCAAGCAACTAGTTTGGCATTTACTGTTAGATACGAGCGTGCACAAGATTTGCTAAACACAATAAGAACAGCTATCTATGCCGAATCTGCTTCTTACAACAACGCCGGTTCGGTAGCTATTACAACTATCCTTTTAGGATTGGAAGAGTTAGTAGTTCGCGGTGTTCGTGACGCAACAACAGCAAATGCTCGCGTTTACAATGGAACCGCAGGCACAGATAACATGTTATCTGTCACAGTAGCCGCACCAGACACAGCCGCTAACGTATTAGCTGACATAACAGTAGCATTAATCGACGGCACCGAGTTAGTTACTGCTGACGAAGCTGACGCGGCAGAATAAGGCAATTAATGATTTTAGCCTGGTTACTACTCTTAACTGGTTTAACAATTTCGGCGGTCGCAATCTACTACTCAGTAGTAGGTTTGGCCGCTATCTTCTCTGCGGCAGTTATTCCCATCATAGTTATGGGTTCTGCTTTAGAAGTAGCCAAGTTAGTATGTGCCTCATGGCTTAAGGCCAATTGGGAACAAGCTCCACGCTTGATGAAAGTCTACATGACTACCGCAGTCATTGTATTGATGATTATCACATCAATGGGTATCTTTGGTTTCCTTTCCAAAGCACACAGCGACCAAAGTTTAGTCTCAGGTGATGTCCTAAGTCGTATTAGTATCTATGACGAGAAGATTAAGACAAGCAAGGAAAATATTGATGCAAACCGTAAAGCACTTAAACAAATGGATGAGGCTGTCGATCAAAGTATGGCACGCTCTGCTGATGAAAAAGGTGCCGATAAAGCCGTTGCGATACGCAGAGGTCAGGCTAAAGAAAGAGCTAGACTTCAAGCAGAGATTGTTGCGGAACAAAAGAACATTTCTCAACTCAATGACCAAGCCGCTCCCATACGTGCTGAAGTCAGAAAAGTGGAAGCAGAAGTTGGCCCCTTAAAATATATTGCGGCTTTTGTTTATGGCGCAACAGATGAAACACTTTTAGAGAAAGCAGTTACTTGGGTAATCATTACAATTATTGTAGTGTTTGATCCGCTAGCAGTTATTATGTTGTTAGCCGCACAGATGACATTTGGCTGGCGTAAAGAAAAGGTCGAGCCAGCACCTGTAAGCATTAACGATGTTGTGGCCCAGCCGCAAGAATATATTCCTAAAGATAACGACCCAAAATACGAACCGGATGACGGACCGTTAACTAACGAGCAACTACATCAAATAGCTCAAGCTGTTAAAACAGTTAAACCTGATCTAGCTGAGAAAATTGAACAGCTAGCAGAAACACACACAGAAACAATTCCACCAACACTGTCGACTGCACTAGGAGGTGATATAACAGCGCCGGAGGAAACAGTAGAAGGTACTTCTATTGACCAGTGGAATAAAATGATCGAAGAAGCTGAAAAGGCTGTCGAAGATGAGAAACGAGAACTGGTCCAGGAAGAAGCACGTAAGTATCATCCTGAATCAGCTCTTGACCAAGGTCGGATTAAACCGGACTTGACAGAAGTTATCGAACCCGAAACAGCAGACTCAAAAAAAAAGACTTACATGATCAAGGATCAGGGCGGTCAAATACAGATCAAGAACAGGGAGTAGGCTACGTACAAAACGCAGAGCAAGGCGAAGGAACCATTTGGTCAAGCATTAGCAAACGAATGGGAATTAAGTCTAAAGACGAGCTTTATAGATTGTACGGAGAAAATCAATTTGCGGATTTAGAAATAGACAAAGCAACAGATCCTGAATTATTCAAATTTGTTGAAGAGACTAAATTACGTGGTCCAAAATTTGCCAACTACTCCCCCGAAAAAATAGAATACTTTGTAAGTAGGATTTATGAACTTAGGAAAAATAACAGTAATCACGCCACCGGATAAACTATTCAATTTGAGTTTGAGTTATCTATTGGTTAAGCCGTCTACTTATGTTAAACAGCAATTTCAAACCATTTTAAGTAAAAGCATTGATGATTTAAATGTTTTTATATATGACGAACAAGAAACGGATACTAGTTGGATGCTAAGTATAGCCCAACAAGTAGATTGTGTTATTATTGATGTAGACAGTTGTGATCCGATTACTAAACAATTTGTCACATTTATGTTAGCACAACCAAACTCGCACTATATAACTATGGACGAGACTACTCCATATAATTTAATTTCCAAGAATCGAATTTGGGATTTAGATTTTATTGTAGACCAATTACTTAACCCGGAAGAAGAAGAAGACGATGATGAATCACAAGAGTAAAGGAACAGGTGTTACCGTTAGAGATAACGAAAACATCAATCAAGCACTAAGACGTTTTAAACGTAAAGTGGAAGATGCTGGCATTTTGGATGACTTACGTGCTAAAGAATTTTACGAAAAGCCAACTACTGCTCGTAAAAAAGCCAAAGGTGCCGCAAAAGCACGTTGGCGTAAAAAGCTGGAAAAAGAGCAACTACCAAAGAAAATGTATTGACACAGTAATTACTCTGTGTTATAATTTAAGTTCATAATAAAGAAAGAACTTAAATGGCTAGAACAGACATAATGATAGATTTGGAGACACTTAATACTACTCCAGATTCTACAATCCTAACAATAGGCGCAGTAAAATTTGATCCATTTGGTTCTGAAGTAAAAGAACCAGACATGGATAGTTTTTACTGCAAGGTAGACTTAGATAGTTGTGATCGTATTGGACTAACTACTAACGATGATACTATCGCTTGGTGGGCCAATCAAAGCAAAGAAGCTCAAGCTGCCGCTTTTGATCCAGAAGACAGAATAGACATTGAAGAAGCATTTGCTCGTCTTTATAAATTCTGCTGGGGAGCAAAGCGTGTATGGTCAAACGGTTCTACATTTGATATTATTATATGTGAACACGTTTTCCGCAAAATCAATCGAGCAATTCCTTGGAAGTTTTGGGAAGTACGCGATGTACGTACAGCATTTGATTTAGGTATCAACCCACAACGTCCTCCAGTCACAGCACACCACGCATTAGAAGATGCTTGGAATCAAGCAGTTGGCATCCAAAATGTATATAACACATTGCGAACTAGCACAACCAAAGATGGCGATTACATCGCACCATTTGCAAATCAAAGGTAATATCATGGACAATCAAACTAAAGAAGTAATGGACATTCTCCAAGAAGAATGTGCTGAAGTAATTCAAGCGGTAAGTAAAATTAGTCGCTTTGGATTGGATAATTTAAAGCCAGGAAAACCTAAAACTAACAGGGAACACTTGGAAGAAGAATTGGGCGATTTACAAGCAATGGTAGAAATTCTACAAGAGCTTGATATTGTAAGTTTTAGCAATATTGAACGTGCAGCTGAAGCTAAACGTGAAAAACTTAAAATTTGGTCCAATATCTTTAAAACAGAGAATATCTGAGATAAATAAATTTGTAGAGCGCCGCAAGGGCCTACATATTCTTGCTTAATTAAAGGAGAACAATATGAGCAAAATCATCGGTATCGATTTAGGTACAACAAATAGCTGTGTAGCAATTCTAGAAAACGGAGTTGCTAAAGTAATTGAAAACAGCGAGGGTGCTAGAACAACACCATCAATCGTAGCTTATGCTAACAACGAAGTATTAGTTGGCGCAACAGCAAAACGACAAGCAGTCACAAACCCAAAAAATACTATCTACGCAAGCAAGCGTCTTATTGGACGTAAGTTTGACGAGAAAGAAGTACAGAAAGACATTGACTTGATGCCTTACGGCATTGTCAAAGCAGACAACGGTGATGCTTGGATTGAAGCTAATGGAGAGAAACTTGCTCCACAACAAGTGTCTGCTGAAGTATTGCGCAAAATGAAAAAGACTGCGGAAGACTATCTCGGACATGCGGTAACACAGGCTGTTATTACAGTACCTGCTTACTTCAATGATAGTCAACGTCAAGCAACTAAAGATGCTGGACGTATTGCCGGACTAGAAGTTCTACGTATTATCAACGAACCGACAGCGGCCGCACTAGCATATGGTGTAGACAAGCAAGACAAGAAAGATCGCAAGATTGCTGTATACGACTTGGGTGGTGGTACATTTGATATTTCCATTATTGAAATTGCCAACATCGACGGCGACAAGCAAATTGAAGTGTTGAGTACAAATGGAGATACATTCCTAGGCGGTGAAGACTTTGACCAAGTCATCATGGACTACTTGGTAGACGAGTTTAAGAAAGACAACGGTGTCGATCTTAAGAAAGACATGCTGGCACTACAACGCCTAAAAGAATCAGCTGAAAAAGCCAAGATTGAATTGTCTAGTGCCGCAAGTACTAGCGTCAACTTGCCTTATATCACAGCAGACGCAAGCGGCCCAAAGCACATGAACGTAACTATCAGTCGTGCTAAATTTGAAGGTATGGTTGAAGATTTAATCAAGCGTTCAATAGAGCCATGTAAAGTTGCCATGAAGGACGCTAAAGTATCTGCCGCAGATATTGACGAAGTCATCTTAGTTGGCGGACAAACACGTATGCCTAAGGTACAAGAAGCAGTTGAAGCATTGTTTGGCAAAGCACCACGTAAAGATGTTAACCCAGACGAGGCAGTTGCCGCAGGTGCTGCAATCCAAGGCGCCGTACTAGCAGGCGATAAGACTGACGTTCTATTGTTAGACGTTACACCATTGTCACTAGGTATTGAAACAATGGGAGGTGTGTTTACCAAGTTGATTCAAAAGAATACAACTATTCCAACTAAAGCCAGTCAAACATTTAGTACAGCAGAAGACAATCAGCCAGCTGTTGATATTAAAGTAGCACAAGGCGAACGTGAACTATTCAAGTACAATAAAACACTTGGAGAGTTTAAGTTAGATGGTATTAACCCATCACCACGCGGAATGCCACAAATCGAAGTTACCTTTGATATTGATGCCAACGGTATTATGAACATCAGTGCTAAAGATAAAACAACAGGTAAGGAAAACAAAATCACTATTAAGAGTGACAGTGGACTTACTGAAGCTGAAATCCAACGCATGGTACAAGAAGCTGAAGAAAATGCTGAGTCAGATAAAAAAGCCAAAGAATTAATCGAAGCACGTAATCAAGCTGAAGGTGCTGTACACAGCATTAAGAAAGACTTTGAGGAGCATAAGGCTACACTGACTGAGGAAGATAAGGCAGCATTTGAAACAGCAGTTTCTGAAATTGAAACTGCAATGACCAGTGAAGATGCCGAGGCTATTCAAAAAGCTACTCAAACATTGTTTGAAAAGTCGGGCCCAGTTATGACAGCTAAACAAAATGCTGAAAAAGCCAAAGCTGAAGAAGCCGAAAAGAAAGGCGATACTGTAGATGCGAGCTTCACAGAAGTTGACCCTACAGAGAAAAAGTAATATAATGTAAACGTAGGGTGCCTTCGGGGCCCTACAACTGTTCTTGCTAATAAGGAGATAAACATGAACCAATTAAGAACTATCGACACAGCCGCTCTAGCACAACTGAGCAAAGCACTAGTAGGATTTGATCGCTATTTTACAGCGCCACACCACCAAAATGGTAACTACCCTCCACATAACATTGTGAAGTATAACGATACACATTATGGTATTGAAGTAGCAGTAGCAGGCTTCACCAAAGAAGAAGTTACTGTAGAAGTAGATCAAGACCAGCTGACAATTCGAGGCGTTAAAAATCGTACAGATGAAGGTACAGTAGAGTACTTACATCGAGGATTGGCAGCTCGCGACTTTGAACAATCATATACCTTAGCTGAGTACATGATTGTTAGCGGAGCAAAAGTTGATAATGGTATGCTACAAATTGATATTCAACGAATCATACCAGAAGCGTTGAAGCCACGTCAAATCGAAGTTAAATAATAATGTAACCACTGGGGAAGGAAACTTCCCCACTTTTAAAAAGAGAATAATATGGCTAGTACCGATATCCAACTAGATGAAAAAATTAAAGTAAAAGTTTCCGAACCTAAAAATTGGAAGGTTATTTTACTTAATGATGACGCCACTCCTATGGAGTTTGTCATTTCGATCCTAGTGGAAATTTTTAAACATACCGTTGAAAGTTCTAGAGACATTATGCTACAAGTACATGAAACAGGTAGTGGTGTTGCTGGAACATATAGTTTTGAAATTGCCGAAGCTAAAGCAGTAGAGGCAACTAATAAAGCAAGAGAAAACGGTTATCCATTACAAATTAAACTGGAAGAAGAATGAGCCTAAAAGATCTAACACATGACGCACACAAAGAAGCAGAAACTAAACCTTTTGTAAAGGTCCTGTTTTCAGGAAAGATTGATCCTAAACTTTACGCATTGTACTTGAAGAATCAACATCCTTGTTACGAAATACTAGAAGTGTGCGCTATGATGTATCCAGGTTTATTAGGGGGGCCGGACGCTCGTCGTGCTCCTGCTATTAACTCAGACTTTCAGGAATTATGGGATAAGGATGTAGACGGAGAACCTACTATTCTACCGGTAGTAAAACGCTACATTGATTATATTATGTCCATTAAGGACGATCCTAAAAAATTACTAGCACATATCTATGTAAGACATTTTGGTGATATGGCAGGCGGGCAGATGATTGCCAAACGTGTACCTGGCTCAGGTCGCATGTATCAATTTGAAAATGCCGATGCGCTCAAAGCAATCATTCGTGAAAAACTTAGCGATGATATGGCCGACGAAGCTAAAATATGTTTTAAGTTTGCGGGTGAGTTGTTTGAAGAAATGATGACATTGGTGCCTAATGAGTAAAGTTTGGGATACTCTTATTGAGATACAGCACTTATTAGAAGATAGTTTTGATGCCACTGGCAAAGAAGTATTTGAACCTGGCATGGATCGCTTTAATCAGCCTGGCTGGGTCAATCGTGTATGGACTAGTGAATCATATCGCAGAGCACACGTTGATGTAGTAGATGCTCGCGAAAGCAAAGGGCTTTGGATGATGCACTGTTGTATCTTTCCACATACGCACAATCCGGCCCCAATTTACGGATTTGATGTTATAGCTGGTAAGAATAAAATTACTGGCTGTTTCCACGATTACAGCAAAGCAGGCGATGCTGATCATCCTATGATGGAATGGTTTGCCAGCGAAGTAGCTAAATTAGAATGGCGAAGAGAACGAGCCCTTCCCGAGTGGGCAACTAACATATTCAGCAAAAGTATGGTAGCCGCGGCCAATGTACAAGATGAAGAAGAACTAGAGCAAATTACCCAACTTGCTAAAACTACAGTATCACACTATCTAAGCGCAGTAGCTGAAACAAACAATACAGCTATCAACACTACAGAAGCACAGAACTACTACGCACAAAATCAAAAATGTAACCCTCATACACCGCGTGTAATGGTTAGTTTAGGGCTTTCTGAAGAAGATGTTAAACATTTCATACAGGAATGCCTGTTCCCGGAGATCGCATAAATATTGTACTATGCGATTTATTGAGTTTAAATTAACAGAATCTACGCTTCAGCGTACATCTTCAACCAGCTGGCCTGACTATCTTAAAAACCTACTTACGGCTAAAGATATCGGTATAGGTCCGCAAGGTGAAAAACTTAGCGGTCAACATTTAGATTCTAATTCAAAAGATCTAATTAAATCCCTAATTAAAGGATTTGCATCTGCTGAGAATAAAATCCAGTTTGCCCAACAGATTGAAGAAACTGTGGTAACGCTACTACCTAGCAAAAAACAAGTACCTCTTAAGTACCTACACAAGAGTGCTGAAATTAAAGGAAGTGCAGCAGAATCAGGCAAAGAAAAGAAGCCTTGGAATGAAGGTGAAGTGGCAGAGACAATATTGGGTGCCGCGTTGTATGCTAGATTTTTTAGCAAGAAAAAAGTTGGGCCGGAAGAAGTATGGTCTGCTCTAAGAATGTTTACAAACAACGTAGTACCAGGCGGATTTGAAATTTCTGGAACGAAAAGAAATAAGAAAAGTCCAATTAATATGCGGGCTATTAACAAGCCTTTAAACAATCAAGTTATCGATAAACTTATACACAATAGAGCAGAACTAAAGAAACAGTATCCTGAAGGGGTTGAGGCATTAGAACAAAAAGTTGTTGCGTGTGCCGCATACGTAAACGAATCAAGTAAAGTGCTAAAAGCATTAGAAGAAGCTGATGCTAATCCAGGCGCACCAATTAATATTAAAACAGATGGTGTAGGTGATCAAAAAGGTACTAAAGCTGACTTACAAATCGACATTGGAAACTGGCAACAACTACTAAGTCTTAAAGTCAATGACATTAAACAGTTCGGCCAAGACAGCGGTTCAAGCGGCACAGTCATTACAACATTCTTCCAACGTTTTATTCCTGACTTAGATTTATCAGGCTTGTATATGCGTGACGGCGAACCTATTCCTTGGACTCCTGAAACAGGCGAAGGTTGGCCTGATATGGATAACAAGAAAGCAGTAAAACAACTTAAAGCTGATGGGCTCTGGGACGCTGCATTAGATCAAGTTTATAGACTAACTGGAATGGCTTATCAAAAAGCCGCCGCACACTTACAAGACAAGTTAACCACACCAGAAGGTTCTGC
>Ga0209230_10000083_pt1 | contig 34872 bp, 33 predicted proteins | sample LakOntMetagenome_FD_187467 | JGI IMG/M metagenome (GOLD analysis project Ga0209230, IMG submission 187467) | Freshwater and sediment microbial communities from Lake Ontario - Sta 18 epilimnion Metagenome (SPAdes) (version 2) | ecosystem: Environmental > Aquatic > Freshwater > Lentic | place... | reverse complement strand
TTTTGGCCAAACAGGTAAGCACGGATTACCGAGATGATGCTGAAGATGAAGATCCAAAGCAAAACCAGGAATCCGGTGCGGACTAGAAATAGCGCTAGCTCACTCACTTGGCCCTCGCGATCACATTGAATAAGAAGTCAGTTCGACCGGCTGAAAACACCGTGCCGGAGGAAATAGTCAGCTGGTCGATCTTCTTGCCAGCCACAGTGGTGCCATTGGTGGAGCCAAGGTCTCGAACAGCTGCCCTTGAGCCATCCCAGAGGATCTCAAAGTGCTTTCTACTCAAGCCATTGTCCCCGATTTGAAGATCTGCCGTGGAATCTCTGCCAACGGTTGTTCTTGAACGAGTGAGCTCATGGGATACACCAGCAACCTGCAGCACCGGTATCCAGGCAACATCTAGTTTTTTGGCTTCCGAAGAAACTTCGAGCTGACCCAGCACTAAGGAAGGTAAAGAAGTGAGTTTGATCTCAAGAACCTCGCCGAACTGGAAGCCTTGTTTGCGAGCATGCTCGGAAGCTAAAGCTTTGAGCTCATCAAGAAGTGGTTCGCCAAGGTTCGCAAGCTTCTGGTGATCTTGAGGGCTTAGGGAAACCAGGTAAGAGTTTGGAACCAGGATTCGGTCGCGGCTAAGAATGGATGCCTTGGCATCCATCTCCTGCTTGATGGCTGAGGCTATCTCGACTGGCTCTAGGCCAGATTTGAAGGTCTTGGAAAAAAGGCCAGAGACCTTCTTTTCTAGAGTCTTCTCGATTTTGTCTATGAAGCCCAAGCGTTTCCCTTGTTTGGTGGCGAAATACAAGTTTACTTCTCCACATATCCCAATCACCGGCTAGGAATTGTCTGTGCTCTAGGGTAAAGTTGCACATAAGTTGCATACGAAGGAGAAATCATGAGAGCTAAGACCGTGGGGTTCGCTATAGCCGATGAAGATCGGGCGCTTTTGGAAGATTTAGTCACCGAATACGGAGGTGGCAACAGATCTGAATTTCTTCGCTACGCGATGAAAAAGATTGCCCGGGATCGACTAGCAGAGCGCATGTCCAAGCTACAGCAGGAAGCGCGCGAAGACATGGGCGGCAAGGTCTACACAACTGAAGAAACGCAAGTCTTGATAAAGAAGGTCTTGGCTTCTTGAACCCTGGCCGGCTCCGGGTTGTATTCGACATCAACGTTTACGTTGACGCAATTACCCACTCGGACTCGACCTTTCCTTTCCTGAGCTCAGTCCCGCCGAAAACTTCCAACGCCGCAGCAGACTGCCTCTCTTTAGCTTTAGACGATGAGGATTTTCACCTATACATTTCTCCCCACATCCTTTTGAACACAACCAAAGTTCTTCGCGACGAAATGAAAATTGATGCAAAGAGGGTGGGTGCGATTCTTACCGGATTTGCCGAGATAGTCCACTGCACGGGCGGATCAATCGTGGAGCCAAAAAGAGCAAACCACGATCAGAAAGACTTTGAAGATAATTTGATCCTGGACTTGGTGAGGCAGACCGAATCGCTAATTCTCGTCACCAGCGATAAAGAGTTGCTAGAGCAGAATCCATGGAACGGAAGATTGATTCTTAAACCAAGACAATTTGTTGAGCAGATTGTACGCTCTCGATCTAAAAGATCCTAGGGCTGCAACCTATAAGTGCTCCAGGCACCAAAGGACCCATCTGGGCCAACAGTTCGAACAAACTCAATCCGATCGTGCATTCGATTAGACCTACCCTTCCAAAATTCAATTCGGGAAGGAATAATTCGATAACCACCCCAAAAATCAGGACGTGGGACATCAGTGCCTTCAAAGCGCTTTAGAGCTTGATCGTATTGAGCATCAAGAGCTGATCTTGATTCGATAGGACTTGATTGCTTGCTCGACCAAGCTGCAACTTGAGAATCGTGCGGTCTTGATGCGTGGTACTCATCTGATTCGTGCGGTTCAACTTTTTTAGCTACACCTTGAATCAAAACCTGCCGATACATCGAGTACCAACCAAAGACCGCACTTACCTTATTGTTCACCGCAAGGGCTTCGCCCTTGCGAGATAAGTAGTTGCTGGCAAAAAAGAAACCTTTGTCGTCGACGCCTTTCAAAAGCACTGTGCGAGAGCGCGGTTGATTCTCCGAATCAACTGTTCCAAGAACAAAAGCATTAGGCTCATAAATTTCTGCTGCCTCTGCATCGATTAGCCAAGCCTGGAATTGCGCTATCGGGTCATCAAGCAGGTGCCCTTCTTCGAGGGACTCCTGACCGTAGTCTTCGTGGCGATTTAGCGAATCCATTTGGATACCAATTCTTTTTGAGTGATCAAAGAAAGAAACTAATCAACCGACGGTAGCGCCGATGCGCTTGCCTCTGGTGTGCTCAGGCTTGCAAGCAAGGTTTTCAGGCTTTGCCACACACTCGTCACACAGCAGCACTAGATCTCTACAAGCCAGGGAAGAGCAATCGTGGAAGTTGCTAGTTTTGCCACCACAGGCTTCGCACTCACCGATTGTTTTGACCTCTGGAGAAAAGTCCATCTTCATGCGGTCATCAAAGACGTATAAAGATCCTTCCCAAAGACCCTTATCGCCATACCTCTCGCCGTAGCGAACGATGCCGCCCTTGATTTGGTAAACCTCTTGGAAGCCGCGGTTTTTCATGGCAACGGATAAAACCTCGCACCGGATACCACCGGTGCAGTAAGTGACCACTGGCTTGTCCTTTAGGTGGTCATACTTTCCAGATTCAATCTCTTTGACAAAGTCATGGGTTGTTTCAACATCAGGAACAACTGCGTTTTTGAACTTTCCAATCTTGGCCTCAAAGGCATTGCGTCCATCAAAGAAGACAACCTCATCGCCGCGCTCAGAAACCAGTTGGTTTACTTCTTCAGGCTTTAGGTGCTTGCCGCCACCGATGATTCCCTTAGGTCCAACCTTCAGCTCTTCGGTAGCCCCGAAGGCAACTAGTTCGCTGCGGGAGCGAACTCTTAGTCTTGGAAAATCATTACCGGTGCCGTCGGACCACTTGAAATCGATCTTGTTAAAGCCTGGGTACTCCTTGGTGGCGCGGGCATACTTCTTTAGTGCTTCCATATCTCCTCCAAGAGTTCCATTGATGCCGTGCTTGGAGATAAGAATGCGACCTTTTAGTCCCAGTGATTCACACAGGGTGCGCTGCCAAAGCTTCATGGCTTCGGGGTCCGGAACCGGAGCAAAGCCGTAATAGAGAATGATTTTCTGCAGGTCCACAGCAAAATTCTATCCCTCAGGGTCTTCTAGGATAAAGGGATGAAACTTACTCCCGGTATTGACGCCTCCTCTTTAGATAAGCAAACAAGAGCCCAAGACGACCTCTTTAGGCACGTCAATGGCACCTGGCTTGATAACACCGCTATCCCCGAAGATAAGGCCATCTACGGAAGCTTTCACATGCTTGCCGATGCTTCTGAAGAAGCCGTCAAGCTAATCCTGGAAGAAGCAGCTGCTAACCCAAAACCAGGAGTTAGCCAGCAAATCGGAGACCTGTACGCCTGCTTCTTAGACGAAGCCGAGGCTAACCAGCTTGGCGCAGAACCAATCAAGGCAGACCTCAAGCAAGTCGCAGATCTAAAGACCATAGGCGAAGCAACCAGGTTGCTAGGCGAGTTCGAAAGAACCGGGACCAGCGGCATCTTCGGAATGTATGTCGATAACGACCCGAACGACCCAACCAGATACCAAGTCAATCTTTACCAAGGAGGACTTGGTCTTCCTGACGAGGCTTACTACCGCGAAGACAAGCACAAGCAAATCCTTGAGGCTTACCAGGTTCATGTTGGCAGAATGTTTGCGCTCGCAGGCTGGGACAAAGAAAAGTCAGAAGCAGCTGCAAAAGCAGTTGTTGATCTTGAGACAACCCTTGCCTCAAAGCACTGGGACAACGTTGCAACCCGCGATGCAGACAAGACCAACAACCCAACCAAGTTCGCTGACCTTCAAAAACTCACACCTACCTTCGACTGGAACCTATGGTTCGAAGGAGCGGGCATCGACCCGAAAGTCCTTGCTGAGTCGATCGTCATGATGCCCTCCTTCTTTGAAGGTCTGAGCGCTGTTTACTCCGAGAGCAACTTAGAGAATCTAAAGACCTGGCTTAGCTGGAATGTGATTTCTTCGAAAGCTGCTTACCTGTCACAAGAGTTTGTGGATGAAAGATTTGCCTTCTATGGAACCAAGTTGACTGGTGCACCGGTCAACCGCGCTCGGTGGAAGCGAGCAGTGTCTCTTGTTGAAGGATCACTTGGTGAAGCTGTAGGAAAGATCTACGTTGAGAAGTATTACCCGCCTGAGGCTAAAGCCAAGATGGACCAACTAGTTGAGTATTTGATTCAGGCTTACCGCGAAAGCATCCAGGAACTTGAGTGGATGAGCGATGAGACCAAAAAGAAGGCACTTGTAAAGCTAACTAAGTTCACACCAAAGATCGGTTACCCAACGAAGTGGAAAGACTACTCAAGCATCGTCATTGACCGAAACGATCTGGTTGGAAACGTCAAGCGTGTGACCTCTTGGGGATTAGATCACGAGATGAAGAAAATCGGTTCTCCGATTGACCGCGAAGAATGGTTCATGACACCACAAACCGTAAACGCCTATTACAACCCAGGCTTCAACGAGATTGTTTTCCCAGCTGCAATTTTGCAGCCACCTTTCTTCTCACTCGAATCTGATGACGCTGTGAACTTCGGAGCAATCGGTGCAGTCATCGGTCACGAGATCGGTCACGGCTTTGATGACCAGGGTTCTAAGTACGACGGCGACGGAGCACTAATTAGCTGGTGGTCAGATGCTGACCGCAAAGCCTTTGAAGAAAGAACTGCAAGTCTAATTTCACAGTTCAATGAACTATCCCCTGCTCAACTGCCAGAAGAGAACAAGGTCAACGGTGAACTAACCATCGGAGAAAACATCGGAGACCTAGGTGGTCTTGGAATTGCATACCGCGCTTATCTGCTTTCTTTGAAGGACAACGGCGGAACAGAGCCTGCGCCAATTGATGGGCTAACCGCAAAGCAAAGACTCTTTCTTTCCTGGGCCCAGGCTTGGAGGACAAAGGGACGAGATGAAATGGTTCTGCAGAGATTAGCTACCGACCCACACTCACCACCTGAGTTCCGCTGCAACCAGATCGTTCGAAACATCGATGCTTTCTACGAAGCATTTGATTTATCTCCAGAGGATGCGCTCTGGCTTGATCAGTCACAGCGAGTGAGCATCTGGTAAATGAAGCTTTGGCTAAGGCTCATTGTTCAGCTAGTTAGCTGGAGAACAAGATCACCCCTTCAGATCCACGAAGTTGCCAAAAGAAAGTTTCGGGTCTGGCCAACCGATCTAGATATCTACGCCCACATGAATAACGGTGTGTTTCTAACCATTCTTGATCTTGCAAGATACGACCACGGAAAACGCACAGGCATCTGGAACAAATGGAAAAAACTTGGCTGGTATCCGGTAGTTGTAGCTGAGAACATCACCTTTAGAAAGTCTTTAGAGCTTTGGCAAGAATTCACACTAGAGAGCAAGGTCATCGGCTGGACCGATGAGGCTTTTTACTTTGAACAAAGATTCGTTGTCAAAGGGGAGATCTATGCCAGGGCGGTTGTTCGTATTCGCTTTCTAAAGCGCTCCAGGGGTATCGTCACACCACAAGAACTTCTCGAGGTCACACCGTGGACAGGCCCTGAACCAAAACTTCCAGACTGGGTAGCAGCCTGGTCCAAGTCATCCTCTTTGCCCAAGGGCAAGGAGCCAGCTCCAAGCACCTGGGACTAACCAGCTAGCACGTACCAACCGGCACCAACCAAACTGGAACGTTTTGCGAGAGACTTTCACCAGGATTAACTAGCCAACCGAAAAAGATAAGGCCAGAACCATGACAGATCTGCCAATCAAGAGATCCTTCAAAGACGACTTTGGAGTCGAGATCATGTTTTACGAGTGGCCGGTTGCGCAGCCTAAAGCTGTAATCCAGATAGCTCACGGGTTAGGCGAGCACGCCAGAAGATACGACGCCATGGCGGCAACGCTGAACAAGGCTGGCTTTAGCGTCTATGCCGATGACCACAGAGGTCACGGACAAACCGGGGTCAAACAGCTTGAGAACAAACAGATCAAGCGATTGGGAAACCTAGGCCCTGGTGGAATGAAAGCCACTTACAAGCAAGTGGCTGACTTTTCAAAACTAATCAAGGCAGAAAACCCAAACCGACCACTGGTCCTCCTTGGGCACAGCTGGGGTTCCTTCATCGCCCAGAAGGTAATCAACAAGTATTCAGATATGTACGACGCAGTCATACTTTCAGGATCTGCTTTGACCATGCCTGGCTATTTAGCAACAGGAGATTTCAACAAGGTCTGGAAGAAACTTCCTGGTTCAACAGGTTATGAGTGGCTATCTAGAGATGTTGAGATTCAGAACAAGTTTGTGGAAGATCCACTGACCTTCCTAGCACTAGCTATGCAGGTATTTGGTATCAAGAACTCACTGCAGCTTTTTGGAACACCTTCCAAGGAGATCAGGAAAGATCTACCGATCTTGGTTCAGGTCGGCGAAGCCGATCCAATCGGCGGAGAGTATTCCAACAAGGCTCTTGTTGAGGCCTATAGGAAAAACGCTGGCATTGACGATATCCAGCTATTCGTTTACCACGAGTGCAGACACGAGATCTATAACGAGATAAACAAGGAAGCGATTATTGATGACCTTATTACTTGGGTAGAAAAACGACTTTAAGTAGGGCGCTTAGAGCAAGCTCTAGTTGACGTGAATATGGGTGCCCCATGGTTCGGAAAGTACGATTTCTTTCTTGTTCGGCATGTTTGGTTGGTCCAGCGGATGAGGCAATAAGGCAGTGAATCTTTCAGCCGAAAGGCTGAACCGGTCTGACCTCAAAAAAGTCAATTCCAAAACCCGAGGAATCGTCTGGCCTTTGTACCTATGAACACCGCCGGCATTATTGGCGTGCAGGTGAACGATTTTGAAATTTCGGGCAAGTTTGTCTAAAACTGTGGAAAACATTTCCATCCCCAAGAAGCTAGTCATCATTTGTTCAAGGTTATGAAACTCAATCACCATGATTCGGAATTGTTTAAGAATCTGGTCAGGGGTGTCTAGAAGAACAGGCCACTCGGAACCTTCAATGTCCATTTGCAAGATTAAGTCGCCAGCGTCAGAGGCATTTGCCGTAACCCAGTCCTCTAATCTAATAAATTTAATGCCGTCAGTGTGAGCTGCCAAGAATAGCTTCTCAAAGTGGAACATTCTGTTGGCCACAGGGGGCCCATCAACTGAAAAATCCACCATGAATGATGGGATTGACCTTTCGGCCATTCCAATTTCAAAAGTTGCCGAGAGTGCGACTCCGGGCGAGAAACAGGCGCTAATTTCATCTAGATCGTCAGGTAATAAGTATCCACCGTCTGACGAACCACCAATCCGAACCAGAGGATAAGGGCTCGAGTCCGGGCTAACTCTTTGAATTAGGCCAACAAGTTGTTCGCGACTGATTGTTGGAGAAATAGAAAAGCCCAGCATGCCGGCGAGCCGTTGGCACAACCTGATTACCATACTTCGGGTCGCTATGAATTGATTCCATACTGAACTTGCGCGGGCACTTAGCTTTGAGATCTGGTCACTTGAGAGTCCCAAGGTTTGCCCGGCGCTGAGTAAAGCTCTCCACATCGAACGCATGATTTTAAACATGTACCCCCCTTTGGACTTCGCCAAATTCCGCGTAAGTAAATAGTATTAGGCGTTAGCATTTCCCGAAGCTAGGAGACAATACCGAGTTACCTCGGCCACCGGCAAGCGGCGACTGCTTCTTCGATGGAGCCTTTGAGTAAGTCTTGAGTTTCTGGGTGTCGCTTGATATATATAACAACGTACGAGCAAACCGGGACAACCTTGTCCTTGGAGTTGGCTCTAACATCAGCTAGAGCCTCACGCATCAAATCCGCCGCATAGCCTTTGTTTTGCTGATCTGGATCAACTTCGGTGTGGACAAAGTGGCGCTCTCCGGGCATAAGTGAGTAATCGGCTAGGCCTATGCGCTTATCTTCCAACCAAAGCTCATATCTGTGAGCTTCTTGGTTGTGAATCACTTTTGGTTCCATGGTGTTAATCTTTCCCTTGTGACCGAGACCAAGAACACTGTTCTAAAGAACACCGTCTATCTCGGGGATAACCTTGCTATTTTGCAGTCTATTCCGACTGAATCCATAGACCTCATCTATATCGACCCACCCTTCAACACTGGCCGCTCCCAGCAAAGATCCAAGGAGACCACCCGGAGAAACGACGAGGGTGACCGTGTTGGGTTCAAAGGTAAGAGGTACGAGTCAGTCAAATCCCAAGTGCTTTCGTACGATGACCAGTTCGTTGATTACTGGGCCTTCTTGGAGCCAAGGCTCCAAGAAGCACATCGCCTTCTAAAACCAACAGGGACTTTATACCTGCACCTGGACTATAGAGAGTCGCACTACGCCAAAGTATTACTTGATTCCCTGTTTGGGCCAGATAACTTCCTGAACGAAATCATCTGGGCCTATGACTACGGCGGTAAGTCCAAATCCCGTTGGCCCGCCAAGCACGACACCATCCTGGTCTTTGTCAAAGACCCAAAGCAGTATTACTTCGATTCAGAAACAGTAGACCGCGAGCCTTACATGGCACCAGGTCTTGTGACGGAAGAGAAGGTTGCCAAAGGCAAACTTCCTACCGATGTCTGGTGGCACACCATCGTTTCTCCGACGGGAAAAGAAAAGACCGGGTATCCAACCCAGAAGCCAATAGGAATACTGAGACGAATCATTCAGGCCAGTAGCACAGAAGGCGATGTTGTCCTGGACTTCTTCGCAGGATCCGGAACCACAGGAGTGGTTGCCAACATGCTAAACAGAAAATTCATTCTGGTCGATCAAAACCCTGAGGCGCTAGCGGTAATTCAACAGAGACTCGAGGGTGTCCAGTACGAGTCGGTTAGGACTTAGCCAGGAATGTTCTGGTTTGTTCTCAAAACAAACCAGTCATCAAACTCAGATAGCTCTGGGTAAACCTGACGATACCCGTTGGCTTCCAGTAGGTCCTTGACCTTAGTTCTGTTTTCTAGGTAATTGTGCTCAACGCAGATTGCTCCGAAAGTGTGCTGGGAAAAGTCAAAGGCATTCAGAATCTCGAACTCACTGCCTTCTGTGTCAGCGGATAGAAACTCGATGTGCTTAGGTGCGTTGTGGTTCTTAAGAAGATCAAGTAGGGAGATTGTCTCAACTTGGTATGATGTAGTGGTTCGATCCAGAATTCCGTGGTGGTCATTTCCGGTGAACTCTGTGATTCCTGATAGCTCACCGATGTAGTTTTCTGAGAAGCTAATCTGCTCACCGGTTCTTGAGTACACACATCGGGTGTCCACGATGCAGGAGCGGTTTCGCTTGAGGTCTACATGCCAGCTTCTGCTTGGTTCACAAAGAATCCCAACCCAACCCAACTCCTTTTCCAGAAGGAAGCTGTTGCTGAGTGCAACACCATCTGCTGAACCAAACTCTACAAAGAATCCTGGCTTTTTTGCCCCTGATGCAATCAGGGCGAGAAGATCCTGGCCTAGCTGGCTCTTGGATGATTTGTATACCTTGCGCGCTTCAACTGGTGACAAACCAATACCTTCAGGAAGGCGAACTAAATCTCCAAGAAGTTTCTTCTTGGACTTGGAGTTGATGGAATACCCAAAGGCCAGCAGAATGCTGGAAACAAAGTTCTTTAGGCGGGGCATTGGTCAAGGCTACCAGCTGGCAAGCAACTGGTTCTAAGCCTGCTTGTTTCTTGAGTATCTGCTGAGTAGCAGCATCACTAACAACACAAAAACAATCAGGATGGCTGAAACAGCCATCGCCATTCCATAGTTTTGCTCACCAGGTCTAGAAATCAAACGAAACAACAATGTTGGGATGGTTCCTTCCGATCCGTAGGCAAGGAAACTACTTGCACCAAACTCACCAACAGAAATAATTGCTGCGTATCCGGCAGCAGTTAGCAAAACCCCCTTGATCATTCCCGATTCAACAAATCTCCAGATTTGCCATGAGGAGGCTCCATCAAGGCTTGCTTGTTCGATTGGCTCTTTACCAATCGAAATAAGCGCTGGGTAAACCAGCCGCATGACCATAGGAAGAGCAATTAATGCTTGGGCCACCGGAACAATCAACCATGAGGATCGAAGTGGCAACCAGGCGGTATCAAAAGAAACCAGGAAACCAAAACCAAGTACAACACTTGAAACACCTAGAGGAACTAGGAACACCAAGTCCAAAAGTTTTTGCCTGGTTCTAACCAGCAGCCAAGAAATCAATGTTCCAAGGACAAAGGCAATACTTGCTGCAACAACCATGTTTCTAAGGGAGTTTTCTGCAGCATCAAGAGCTGAGATGTTTAGAAGATCCCTAGCGCCGCGGGTGCTGAGGTCCACAAAGTTTGTAAAGCCCCAGCCATCACCAACTCGGAAAGCCTCGATCAGCACCAAGAGCATTGGCATGACAAGCAGTCCAAGAACAACCCCAGCGGTGACAGCCGCAGCCGGCCAGTCACGCTGGTCCACCCGAGGTTTGCGCGTACCCTCAAAGACCTGCTCCAGACCAACCGTTCCTTTGGCAAGGGAAGAGCCAACCAGAAAAGCGGCTGCTGTAATCAGGGTTTGGATAAAGACCAAAGCGGCAGCTGCCTCAAGGTCTAGGAACTGTGTGGCGGAGAAGTAAATGGCTGTTTCGATGGTTTGAACCTGGCCGCCACCAAGCACTAAGACAATTCCAAAGCTGGTTGCCGAGAACAAGAACACTAGGGCAGCAGCTGAAAAGATTGCTGGTCGAAGCTGGGGTAAAGAAACAGCTAGCAGGGTGCGGAGCCTTCCGGCACCATCCAACTCAGCTGCCTCATCTATTTCAGTGTTGAGGCCAGCCCAGACACCGCCAATGGTTCTAACTGCAATCGAGTAGTTCACGAAGACATGAGCAGCGATGATCCAATAAATCGGATCAGATAGAAAGGTAAGCCCTAACTCAATCCAGAAATCGTGGACTTTTCGAAAGACAGTGAAGCCAACGGCCACCACGATGCTGGGAAGAACAAACGGAACAGATATCAGAGCCTTGACTAGATTTTGCCCTGAAAATGACCTTCTGTATAAAAGGTATGCGCCGGGAATCGCAATAACCAATGTCACAAGTGTTGAAACAGCTGCCTGCCACAGAGTGAACCAAATCACCTCGAGGGTTTTAGGTTCTGAAAGTGTGGCTAGCCAATCGCCAGAAAAACCCAAAGACGTTATCTTGGCGATTGGCCAGTAGAACAATACCGCTACGAAAGTAAGCGGTATTGCCCAGAGCAGTTTTCTACTCAAAGATTGCGGACCACTTGGTTTGCCACTTTTCACGGTGGGTAGAAATGCTCAAGTCTTCCCCGATGGTTGAGCTAGCTGCTGGCCCAAACTCGGCCCACTCAGTGGGAATAACTGCTTTCTCATTGACCGGATACACATACATCAACCCCGGCATGGTGTTCTGGAAAGACTCTGAAAGCAAGAACTCAACAAGTGCTTTTGCCCCCTCAGGGTTAGAAGCACCAGCAAGTGTTCCAACAAACTCAGTTTGTCTAAAGCATTCGTCCAACAACGCAGCTGTTTGAGACTTGCCATCCTCACGGATTTCCGCAGCAGGGGATGAGCTATAGCTCAAAACAATTGGGTAGTCACCGTTTCCTGATGAACCAGAGAAGTAAGTGTAGTAAGCCTCTTCCCAACCGGCTGCAACCATCACACCGTTATCTCTAAGCTCTTTCCAGTACTGCTCAAAACCTTGCTCACCAAATGCAGCCACTGTTGTGGCTAGGAAAGCAAGTCCCGGGGAAGATGAAAGCGGATTAGTGCTAACAGTCAGGCTGTTATAAGCAGGCTTGGTTAGATCTCTCCAGGAAGCAGGAGGCGTGATGCCGCGCTTTTCGAACCAAAGAATGTCGTAGTTGAAGCAGACATCTGCGTAGTCAACTGGAACCAGCTCACCTTCGATGATGCCATTCTCATCGGCAATACCTCGGAAGGTGTTGTCGATTCCAAACACCACATCAGCAATCGGAGAGTCTTTGGTTAGAACAAGTCGGTTGGTAAGGCTTCCAGCATCCCCTGCTCGGATGATTTCTACTTCAAAGCCAGAAGCCTCCTGGAACTGCGCGATGGATTCGTCTGAGATAGCAAAAGAATCATGAGCAACCAAAATGACTTTGATCGCTGCCTCGTTAGCTGGTGCGCAGCCTGCGAGTAGCAGGCTGGATGCAGCAAGTAGCGAAACTAGTTTTATCATTTCGTGCCCCTTAGTTTGAAGGTAGGCACGGGATGTATCAAGAGTGTCCTCCCTGCGCTGGCATTACCCAGATCAGGTTCGACGGTCGAAGACTTTAGTCTTCCTCTCAGTCTGGTTTACCCAAACTCCCGTGTTGTCTATAAGTCTAAGCTCCAAGGCATCTTTGGCAAGCAAAGTTAGGCTGACCATATGCCTCAAAACAACGGACGAGTATCAATGCGCCTTCGGCGCATGATTACCCTCTCGGTTGTCGGAGCCTTACTAATTGGCGCGGCCGGCGTTCTTGGCCTGCCAAAGATTTTTTCCGAGCAGGTAGCTAACCTTCCCGAGTCAATACAGACCATAGCTGACCAAGTCCAGGCCAAACCGGTCACCATCTTTGATCCACCAAAATACTCAATTGACAAAGCTGATTCAATTTGGGTGGTTGTGAACAAACAAAGACAGATATCGCCACTGAAGTACCAACCAGATAACTTGGTCTTCCCAGCTTTTGCCAAGCCAAAAGTTCAAAACCCTTTTGGGTTGCAGCTACGGGAAGAGGCAGCAGTCGCAACAGTAGAGATGGCTTCAGCCATGGCTGAAGCTGGCCAAGGGCAATTGATTTTGAACAGCGGCTTCAGAACCTACAAAAACCAACAGGGGCTATACAACAGAACCAGGGACACTCGAGGACTGGCAGTTGCCGAGAAACTCTCGGCCAGACCCGGACACTCAGAACACCAGCTGGGCCTAGCGGCTGACTTTTCAGCCAAGGGGCAGGGTTGTGTGATTATGGTCTGCTTCGGTGCCACCGAAGCAGGCATTTGGCTTGCCGAGAATGCCCACGAGTACGGCTTTGTATTGAGATATCCGAAGGGATTCAAACCGATTACGGGATTCCAATACGAACCCTGGCACTTTAGGTACGTAGGTATTGAGCTAGCAACTGAGATGAAGACTAAAGGAATCAAAACCTTGGAACAATTCTGGGGGCTCGAGTCGGCGCCGGACTACGCAACCCCTGTTGGGTAAAAACGAGTCAAGAATCCCTGTTCATATAGTCCATAAATGCAGTACTAAGCAGGAGAACTCCAACTCAGTCTTTAGTAACTGCAATCCCTTACATACTCTTGACTTGGGTAGGCCCATCCTTTTCAGCTAATTGGGAATTCATTGGCGCGGACGAAGTGAGTTTAGCTCCGCATGGTTCCGTTACATTCCCCACAAGTGGCTCCAATCTCGAATCTCATGGAGCACACCCTTACCACAGTAGGATGATGGTCATGGGGTATGCACTTGACCTAATAAAGCAATTCGCGAAAACACCTCTCTCAGTTCTAAGTGGAGAAGGGTTATTTTGCCTAATTCAAGGACCTCGATCGTTTTATGAATACATACAAAATACTAAGAAGATCTGGGATCCTGGACTCAAAGGACCTTCAAACCCCCGATCGAGTATCAGTGACAACCTCCCCTATCCAGAATTTTGCGAGCTTGCGGCTAATGATCCTCGGGCTTTCGCCCGATTTAAGTCCGCGCTTCCCTACAAGTCAGTTCTAGAGCACACTGGACTGAAGAATGGTCTTTTTTACTCAACAGATTTGCAGTTACTAGAGTTGGATGTAGGTCAGGAGTTTCTCGATTTTCACTCAAAACTAGGAAATCCGGAGACCTATACATTTAGGAGTTTTGGCAGAATCTCCCCAAGCCTATTGAGATACATGAAAGTCAGTAAAGACTTTGACCAGTTCTTTCCGACATGGAAAAACATGGATATTCTCGAGGTCGGAATTGGTTATGGCGGGCAACTTTGTGTTCTAAAGGAAAGAGGACATTCAGCAAAATATGTTGGTGTGGACCTCGTTGGTCCAATAAAACTCAGTATGCGCTACTTTGACTCTTCAAGACTGAGAACCGATCAAATCGTGTTAATGGATGGAGATAAAGTCCAGGAGTCAGTTGAAGCAACTTTGTTTATAAGTAATTACGCGTTTTGCGAGCTCGAGCCGGAAATTCAAAATCGATATTTCGAACTGTTTGTTTCAAAGTGCACGCACGGATACGTAACTTGGAATACTATGTCGGAAACCACTCTTGGTGGGATGACCGCTCTTGAATTTGCAGAACGCGTAGGGGGCGAAATCATTCTTGACCCTCTGCCAACGTACGCAGATAACCGGATCATCATCTGGGCTCCAAAACTCTAGATCGGCTAGTGCACTCGCAATCGGGTTAGATTGACGAAACAGCGGGCGAGGACAAGATTTGCCCACTGCAGACCGGCTCACAATCATAGTTGGGTCCTAGGGTAGCGTTGGACTATGCCTAAAAACAGAAGCACCAGGACAACTAGCTTCGCCGTAGCCTTCCTTGGCCCAGCGGGCACATTTACCGAACTTGCTTTAGATCAAGTCAAGGAATCCAAAAACGCCAAGAAGATTTCAGTGAACCACGTGGCCGAGGCAATTGAGCTAGTTATCTCTGGCAAAGCCAAAAGAGCAATCATTCCTGTTGAGAACTCGATAGAGGGAGGCGTCTCAGCAACGCTGGATGCCCTAGCCGGAACCGACAAGATCAGAATCTACGGCGAGTACCTAGTTCCAGTTAGCTTCAATTTGGTTGCAAGACCCGGAACCAAGCTTGCAGAAATCAAAACCATTGCCACCCACCCTGTTGCTTACGCCCAGAGCCGCAAATGGCTTCTTGAAAAACTTCCTAAGCATGTTCATTTACCAGCAACATCGACTGCAGCCGCAGCTGCAGCATTGCTGACCTCAGAACAAGCTGATGCAGCTATAGCTGCGCCTACAATTACCAACCACCATAAGCTCATCACCTTGGCCAAGAACATTGGTGAAAACAAGCAGGCTCAAACCAGATTTATCCAGATTGGACTTGCGGGAGATTTGCCAAAGCCAACCGGTGCCGACAAAACATCAGTGATTGTTGAACTTCCTTCTGATAAGCCGGGCTCCTTGCTTGCAATGCTCGAGCAGTTCTCAACCAGGGGAGTGAACCTAACCAGAATTGAGTCAAGACCAATTGGAGACCGGCTCGGCAGATACAGATTCAACATTGATGCCGAAGGTCACATCTTGGATGAATCAATGGGTGAAGCCCTTGCCGGGCTTCACAGATTCAGCCCCAAGGTCAGCTTTCTTGGTTCTTATCCACGAGCAGACAAGCAGCAGACCAAGCCAGAAGGAAACAATTCAAATGGTCAGTATTCCGATGCTAAGAAGTGGTTAGCCTCGGTACGGAGATCTACCTAAGTCGACTGCTAACTTGGTTTCCGTGGAGAACATCAGGATCAGTGTGCTGTTGCCTTCCTTAGGTGCGCCGAGAAGTCTTCGAAGTGCGGTCCTATCTACTTTGTTGGCCCTAGGACCTAAAGACGAGCTTTTAGTTCAAGTCTCTGGCTCGGAAACAACAGAAGTGTTGGGTAACATCCGAGATTCAAGGTTGCGAGTATCTTGCAGCCCCTCCCCAATGAAGGTTTTCGAGGCACTCAACAAACTACTTTCTGAATCTCGAGGAAAGTTTATTGGGCGAATGGATGCCGACGACATTTGCTTACCAGGCAGGTTCCAGTCCCAGTTACGGTTTGTTGAAAGAAACAAACTGGACTTTGTGTTTTCAAATGCCATTTTGTTTGGGAGGTCAGTTAAGCCATTCGGGTTTATCCCTCAGCCGCCAGTCAGGCTAAACCATGAAGAGTCAGGGCTTTATTTGGGGTTCAGTAATCCATTTGTTCACCCAACAATGTTGGCTCGCAGGAGCGCCCTAGAGTCATTGTCTGGCTATTCCGAGTTAGCCGCTGAGGATTATGAATTGTGGACTCGAGCGTGGACCTCCGGATTTCGTTTTTCGAGAATGGCTGGGTACGGAGTTCTTTATCGAGTGCACCCTGCCCAAGTCACTCAGCACCCGCAATTCAATCAAGTAGCCCTGCAAGAAGCAAAACTTAACGAATCGACATTTGAACTGGAAAAACAACTGGTCAATCAAAAGTTGATTGAAGCGGGCCTTGGGGTTCAAGAAGCAGCTCTTTCGTCCCTTAGAACAAGGAGCATTATCCAGAAGATACTTCTTAGTACTGGCGTCAGGCGAGTATTTGAGTTTGGAAAACGGGGGATTTTAGGCAAAGGCGGGAAACCTTAGATGGTTTGGACGGAAACGAACCTAACGTGAATCCACTTATGAACCCAGGGGGTAAAGGCGAGTCGAGCTATGGGCCTAATGACCCCTAGGGGTCATCCAAATCAACCCTCACTAGTATTCTTGAAACGTGATCGACCTAAATCTCCTTAGAGAAAACCCAGAAGCCATCAAGGCTTCTCAACGCGCCAGACGGCGCGATGAAAAACTAGTCGATCAGGCAGCAGAGCTAGATTCCAAGCGACGCAAGGCGCTCGCAGAATTTGAAACCCTTCGTGCCGAGCAAAATGCCCACTCCAAACTTGTTTCGACTGCGTCAAAGGAAGAAAAAGCTTCATTGGTTGCATCAGCTCAAGAGCTATCCGCCAAAGTTAAGGCTGCCAACGAAGCGGCCAATTTAGCAGCTGAAGAACTAGACAAAGTTGTTTGGAAGATCGAAAACGTAGTGCTTGATGGTGTTCCTGAAGGCGGCGAAGACGACTTTGTTGTAATCAAAGAAGTCGGCATCAAGCCAGACTTTGCTTTCGAACCGAAAGACCACGTGGCGCTCGGAGAATTGCTTGATGTCATAGACATCGAACGCGGAGCCAAGATTTCAGGCTCACGGTTCTACTTCCTTAAGGGAATGGGAGCCCGCCTAGAGCTGGCTTTGATGAACTTGGCTTTAGACAAGGCAACTAAGGTTGGGTTCACAGCGCTGATCACCCCAACCTTGGTTCGGCCAGAGATTATGGCCGGAACCGGTTTCCTGGGTGAGCACGCCGATGAGATCTACTATCTTCCCGCTGACGAGCTTTACCTAACCGGAACCAGCGAGGTCGCCCTCGCCGGTTATCACCGCGACGAAATCATTGAACTTGAAGGTGGCCCGCTTCGCTACGCGGGCTGGTCAACTTGTTATCGAAGAGAAGCTGGAAGCCACGGCAAAGACACCAGAGGAATTCTTAGAGTCCACCAGTTCAACAAGCTAGAGATGTTTAGCTACATCGCACCAGAACAAGCAGAAGTTGAACACCAGAAGCTCCTCGGTTTCCAAGAAGAGATGCTTCAGGCTTGTGAGCTACCGTATCGAGTCATTGACACAGCGGCTGGAGATCTAGGTTCTTCTGCTGCAAGAAAGTATGACGCCGAAGCCTGGGTTCCAACTCAAGGTAACTACCGAGAACTAACCTCAACTTCAAACTGCACCACCTACCAAGCCAGGAGACTAAACGTCCGATACAGAACCCCAGATGGCAAAACAGCTACTGCCGCAACGTTGAATGGAACTCTTGCAACGACCAGATGGCTAGTTGCGATTTTGGAAAACCATCAGCAGGCTGATGGTTCAGTCAAGATCCCAGCAGCTCTCCGCCCGTATCTCGGTGGCGAAGAATTCATTACCCCCAAGAACAAATAAGAAAGCCCCGGAGACAATTTCAACGATGCCTAGCCTTTCCCCAAGTGATCGCTGGTTAATTGGGCTGGATATCGATGGCACTTTGGTCCACGACGATGGCTACCTTTCGCCTGAAGTAGTCAAAGAAGTACAGAGAGTTAAGGACCTTGGCCACGAGGTCATCATCGCAACTGGAAGAGCTGCAGCAAACGCGGTTCCGGTGGTTAGAGACCTAGGTTTCGAACAAGGTTATGTTGTTAGTTCAAATGGAGCGGTCACGGTCCAATTAGACGTTGATCACCCCAAAGGCTTTCAGATGACCGACATTGTTACCTTTGATCCGGCTGAAATACTAACCCAGTTGATTGAGCACCTGCCAGAGGCACACTTTGCAGTTGAAGATGTCGATGGGAGCTACCGCTTCCATCGCCCATTTCCTACCTATGCCCTAGGTGATCAAAACTTTGAGACACCGCTTGAGCAGTTAATGCATCACCCTGTTAGCCGTGTGGTGGTGCTCTCCCCTCAACACGACGTTGATGAATTTCTAGGACTGGTTTCAAGAATTGGACTGGCATCAGTTAGCTACGCAATTGGATACACCGCATGGCTAGATATTTCCCCCAAGGGAGTATCCAAGGCCAGTGCTCTTGAAATTCAAAGGCAGCGCCTGGGGATAGCAAACCACCAAGTGCTCGTTATGGGAGATGGCCGAAACGATATAGAGATGTTCCAGTGGGCTAAGTCCAACGGTGGTTTGGCATTTGCAATGGGCCAGGCTCCAGAAGAGGTTCAGCTGGAGGCAACCGATGTCACATCATCGGTCACCGACGATGGGGTTGCTAGGGTCCTGGCGGGCTTCGAAGGCATCTTGTTTTCAAGGCAGCGCTAGCACCACTGGTTTCCTGTAAAGTTCTTTACGGAGGTCTGTCCGAGCGGCCGATGGAGCTGGTCTTGAAAACCAGTGAACAGAAATGTTTCGTGGGTTCGAATCCCACGGCCTCCGCCATTTTTTATCTGTGAATCCCCTGAGCTTGAAGGGGCTAAATTTGCCTCTCAAATAGACTTGAGCTCTGGTTCCTCTAAGGGAGAAAAGCAGCAATTGTCAGATCAACTACCTAACTTTGCAACGCGAAGAGTCGTTCGCCCCCCTGTCGGACCCCGCAAAGAAATCCCACGCCACGGAAACCAGAAATCTCCTGCACCTTGGAGAAAGTATGTTCGCTGGGGATTTAAGGGACTTGCTGTTGGCATGGGAGCACTACTTGCTGTCACAGGAATCTCAGTCTTTCAACTTTCAAACACTTTGAAAGAAAACAACATCACGTTGGTTGATGCCGAAGGAAACGCTTTCGCTCAGCCAAGCGTTGAAGATCTCAATGGGCCAATCAATATGCTCTTGGTTGGCTCGGATACCCGCAAAGGCCAAGGTAAAGGCTACGGCAACGACACATCGGAACTTGCTGATGTGATTATGCTTTTGCACATTTCAGCAGATCGAAAAAATGCTGTTGCACTTTCTTTCCCGAGAGATCTTCTTGTTCCAATCCCAGCTTGCCCAGACCCTGAGGGTGGATCGTTCTCGCCAATGAGCAGGCAACAAATTAACGCATCAATCGTTTACGGTGGCCCGGTCTGCACACTACTTACAATCCAGGCTATGACAGGTGTTACGATTCCATATCTAGCCATGATTGATTTCCGTGGCGTTATTGAAATGTCTAATGCAATTGGCGGGGTTGAAGTTTGTGTAGCAAGCCCAATTGACGACACCTACTCAAAACTCAAATTGGACGCAGGTCTTCACACTCTTCAAGGAAAAGAAGCCCTGGCATTTCTTCGCACAAGACACGGTGTCGGTGACGGGTCAGACTTAGCCCGTATCTCTAACCAACAAGTATTTCTTACCTCACTACTTAGAAAAGTGAAAAACGAGGGAGTTCTGACAAACCCCATTTACCTTTACAGCTTGGCCAATGCCGCAGCTAGAAACATGAAACTTTCTGACAGCATGACCGACCTTGGAACAATTGTTGCCCTTGCCGGAGCACTTCGAAACGTTGATCTGGACAAGATGACTTTCCTCCAGGTTCCATCACGCGGTGGTTTATCTGGCAGCGAAGCTGGAAGAGTTGAACCAATCTACGATCAGGCTCAACTGATTTTTGAGCGCCTAGCAAAAGACCAACCAGTTGTAATCAAGAAAGCAAACACCGGCTACGGCGCCAGCGTAAAAGAAACTGACGCGCCTGCTACCGACACAACTACTGAATCAGGCACTGGCGAAGATGTCCTGCCTGAATGGGCGCGAGGCACAAACGCTGCTACCGAGACTTGTTCGGACTAGCAAGGCGCTAACTCGTTCTCAGCCCGCTGGTGTTTTGGGCTAAACTTCAAGAGTTCTCGGAGACGTCGCATAGCCCGGTCGAGTGCGCCTCACTGCTAATGAGGTAGGGGTCTTAAAGCCCCTCGGAGGTTCAAATCCTCTCGTCTCCGCCAAAAACTCCCAGAGCTTTAGACTTGGGTAATGCTCAAAGCAATCAAGGCAAGCTTGGCGTTCATGACGCCCAAAGAGCGCAGTAAGTGGTACTTCCTTACGGGACTTCGTGCCCTGCTTTCTCTGCTGGATCTTGCTGGAATCCTCGCTATTGGTTTTGTAGTTACTTCAACCGCCATTTTCCTGACATCGGGTAGTGATCCAAATCGAGTCCTAGAGTTTGCAGGCCTCCAGATCCCCGCCGTCACAGCACAAACTCTGCCTTGGGTATCTTCAGCAGTGCTAGTTCTTTTCCTCGCAAAGGCGCTATTTTCCGTGCTTCTCACAAAGCGGGCAGCATTCTTTGTTGCCACCGTTGAGGCTAGATCCGCAAAGGCAATCGCCGAAATCGGGTTCGGGGGAGACTTGGGCGATGCGCGCAAGCGCTCTCGTGAAGAGATGATGTATGCCATTCAGGCAGGCTCCCCTTCTGCTTTCAACGTTCTTTTAAACGCAGTCAATGCATTAGCAACTGAAGCAGTTCTCTTTGTCGTTATATGCATAGGGTTTCTTTTCGTAGACCCATGGGCAACATTGGCCGCTGTGCTTTACTTTGGTCTTATTGCCCTCGTAATGCAGTACTTTGTTGGTTCCTTGATGACAAAAGCGGGTCAAATTGCCGCTGAGGGTGCAGTTGCGGCCAACACCGCAATCAGTGATTTGCTATCGGTCTTTAGAGAACTCCTTGTACTTGGCAAAAGAGGCAAGTACATCGATGGGATCTATAAGGCACGAGCAGACGCCGCTAACAGCGCTGCAAACCAGTATTACCTAAGCGGTATGCCCAGATACATTATCGAAGCCGCCCTCTTGGTGGGAGTGGCCTTGTTTGTTCTAGCACAGGCCCTTGCCGGTGACATCGTTAAATCCGCTGCAACTATCGGCGTCTTTCTCTCTGGCGGCTTTAGGCTGACAGCGGCTCTTCTGCCACTTCAAAATGCGCTTCTTACGATTAATTCAGCACTCCCTTCGGCTCGAACAGCGCATGAGATTCTCGCGCTTGCCACAGGGCATGAGGCTACTGTGCGGCTGAAGAAAACCTTAAAAGCAGAAGCACCAGAGTTTCACGAACGCTTCAACCTGAATTCCCCTATCGGGGTTAAGTTGCGGGATGTTTCGTTCTCCTATACTGAGGCAGATCACCCTGCACTTAGAAACGTTTCCTTTGAAGTTGAACCAGGAGCCCAAGTGGCTTTGATGGGACCTTCCGGGGCGGGGAAATCAACGATTGCGGATCTACTGTGTGCGGTGCTGACTCCGACCAGCGGAACTATTGTTCGATCCGATTCAGCAAATGGTGAAGATGGGTTTGAGGCAGTGGGGCGAGTTAGCTACGTTCCGCAACGCCCGGGATTGGTTTCCGGAACAATACTTGACAACGTTGCCCTGGCCGAGAGCAAGGACGAGGTTAATCGGCAGCAGGCGCTAGAAGCGCTGCAACTTGCAAACCTTGCTGGGCTTATTTCGGAACTCCCGGACGGATTAGATACACCGCTTGGCAAGCTTCAAGATGGACTTTCGGGTGGCCAGATGCAAAGGCTGGGCCTCGCTAGGGCGCTTTATACAAAGCCGGGACTTTTGATCATGGACGAGGCAACTTCCGCACTGGACGCTGAGTCAGAAGCTGAGATTCAGAAAGCCCTGGATTCCATGAGAGGGAAAGTCACCGTGGTCCTAATTGCTCATCGCCTGAATACAATTCAGCACGCGGACAAAGTTGTTTTGGTTGAAGATGGTCTAGTTAAAGATTCCGGAACATTTAAAGAGCTAATCTCAAGGAACCCCTCTGTCGAAAGAGTTGTCGATCTCATGCGGGTCGAGAAGGATTAGCTAAAGAACTTTCCAATCAATAGCTCAACACTTTCATCCACAGGGCGCGCCCCATCAAGGACAAGCTCGGCTGATTCAGGCGCCTCGTAATCTTGCCCAACACCTGTCAAGTTTGGAAGGTCTCCCGCAGCTGCCTTTTTGTATAGCCCCTTAGGGTCTCGCTCTGCACACAATTCAGCTGATGTTTTCACCCAGACCTCGGCAAAGTCACCTTGGGTGAAACGAGTCTTGGCTTGTGCTCGGTCCTCCGCGTAAGGACTAACGAGGGCAACGATTGTGATCAGACCGGCGTCGTAAAGGTTGTGTGCGACTTCTGAAACTCGACGCACGTTCTCAGCACGATCCTCCCGGGTAAAACCAAGATCCTTGTTTAGACCAAGCCTCATGTTGTCACCGTCGAGAACGTAGGAATGCATGCCCAAAGAAAAAAGCTTCTTTTCTAGGGCATTTGCGATAGTTGATTTACCTGAGCCCGAGAGCCCAGTGAGCCAGATAACCTGTGCTTTCTGGTTCTTTTGGGTGGCCCTTGCTTGGCGATCAACCTCGTAGTGGTGTTCTGAGACATTGTCACTGCGCCTGAGAGCATGAGTGACTATTCCCGCGCCAACGGTGTTCATTGTGGATCTGTCAACAAGAATGAAGTTTCCCTTAAAGCGGTTTTGCTTGTAAGGAACCAGTGCAATTGGAGCATCTGTGGCTATTTCTACCACACCGATCTCGTTCGTCTTTAGAACTCTCGCCGCATCATGCTCACCGTTGTTGATGTTTAAAACGTGGCGAATATTTGTGACGATAGCTGGGACTTGAGTTGAGCCAGAGATTATAAAATAGCTCTTTGAGTGGATTAGGTCAGTTTCACCCAGCCAAACTACCGTTGCAGCAAATCGATCTGCTGGCGATGACGCCTTAGAAGCTAATTCGATCACATCACCACGCGTTGCGTCTACGTCTGGTTCTAGAACCAAAGTGACCGCTTGTCCGTCCTCAGCAGATTGAAGGTCACCAGCAAAGGTCGAGATCTTACCGATTTTTGCGGTTTTCTTAGAGGGCAGTACGGCGACCTCATCACCAACGGCAAACGATCCACCAACAACAGTTCCTGCAACACCCCGGAAGTTTTCGGCTCGAGAAATCATTTGAACACCAAGTCTTGGGAGGTTCTCACCTGAATCCTCAAGTTCCCACTCTTGGATGTAATCCAACAGTGTGGGACCTGAATACCAAGGCATGTTCTTGGTTGGGTAAACAACGTTGTCACCGGCTAGGGCGCTAACCGGAACGAATTCGATGTTCTTAATCTCTAAACGTTCAATAGTTTCCTTGAGACCTTCTTGAACGCCCTTGAATACTTGCTCGCTGTAATCAACGCCGTCGAGCTTATTCACGACAACGGCTATCTTTGTGACCCCCATAAGAGAGCAGATAGTCAAGTGGCGAAGAGTCTGTGTTCTGATTCCACGTGTGGCATCAACTAACACAAGAGCAATGTCAGACCTTGAAGCAGCAACGGCCATGTTCCTGGTGTACTGCTCGTGCCCTGGAGCATCAGCGATGATGAGCCTACGGCCGTTCAATAGATTCATAGAACGGTAGGCAACATCTATTGTGATGCCTTGTTCGCGTTCTGCTTCTAGACCGTCAGTCAAAAGGCTGAAGTCAATTTCCCCTGCCTTGATTGTTGAACCTGAGCGACGAACAGATTTTGCTGCATCCACTGTGTCGTCGGGAACGCTATCGGTTTCAACCAAGAGTCGACCAATCAATGTTGACTTGCCGTCGTCTACCGACCCGCATGTGACAAGCCTGATTATGGGTTTTTCCATTAGAAATACCCTTCAGTCTTTTTCTTTTCCATCGAGTCTTCTTTGTCGCCGTCAATGAGCCTTGTGGCTCTTTCTGAAAGCTTTAGCTCGGTGACCTCTTTCACCACTTGCTCCATCGTTGTTGCCTCAGATTCAACTCCGGCTGTCAACGGGTAACACCCTAGAGTTCTGAATCTGATTTTGCGCATCTCAGGAACTTCGCCGTCTTTGAGAGGGTAACGGTCATCATCGACCAGGATCATCTGGTTGCCACGCCACACAATCGGTCGCTCCTTGGCGAAGTAAAGAGGACTTACCTTGATGTTTTCTTGAAGTATGTAGTTCCAGACGTCAAGCTCTGTCCAGTCTGAAATAGGGAACACACGCATGGTCTGATCTGGGGCAAGCTTTGGGTTATAGGTTCTCCACAGCTCAGGTCTTTGGCTTCGAGGATCCCATCGGTGACCTGGCTCACGGACTGAGAAGATACGTTCCTTTGCACGACTTCTTTCCTCATCCCGTCGAGAGCCGCCGATCGCAGCATCGAAGCCGTACTTATCAAGACCAGCCCGTAGGGCAACGGTTTTCATGATTCTTGTGTATTCGGAGGCACCGGCCGAAAACGGAGTTATGCCGTCGGTAATGCCTTGATGATTGGTTTGAACCAGCAACTCAAATCCAACCTCCTTGGCGGTTTCGTCTCGAAACGAGATCATCTCTTTGAATTTCCAGGTGGTGTCAATGTGCATGAGGGGGAATGGAATGGCTCCGGGGGCGAAAGCTTTCCGAGCAAGGTGAAGCAAAACAGAAGAGTCTTTGCCGATCGAGTACAGCATCACTGGTTTGCGAAAAGCGGCCGCTGTTTCCCTGAAAATCTCGATGGATTCGTTTTCTAGGGCCTTGAGCACTGAAGGCGAGGAAATCACCTTCTTATTGTAGTTTGAGGGGTTTTCTAGGCAGGACTAGTTGCTGTAAAGTGTTGTAGTTGCCTGAAGATTCAGGTTTCCCAGCGTTTGTAGCTCAACGGATAGAGCATCTGACTACGGATCAGAAGGTTGGGGGTTCGAGTCCCTCCAAGCGCACTGGCTCTCAGAGATAAAAACGGAAAGGCTATTTAAATCCGGAGAATAATGCCTCGTCTTAGGTAAAACCTACTTGTTCAAATAGTCTCTCAGCGATGAAAAAAGCCGCCAAACACCAGACCTGTGCGACCAGTATTCCTGAACGTCAGGATCCGTGATGTAGGAATTTCCCGCCCTCCTGACGAAATCTCTCTGTGGCGCATCCGATAGCAGAAGCATTAAGAGTGAGGACTCGGATTCTTTACTCAGATCTACTATGAGAGATTCAGGTAGACCAATGGTCTGGAGCTTTGGGCCAAGGTACAAGGGTATGCAGCCTGATTCCAACGCATGGAACAATTTTTCAGAGATGTATTGAGGGTCATTCTCTACAACCAATGCAAACTCGTGTTGTCGATAAAAGAGATTGCCATCAGCGACTACCCCAGAGAATTCGACGTTTGGGAGGCTCAGCTTAATTGGCGTTGAAAATCGCGTGATATCTGGCCACTCTCCCTGTGAAATGCAAAACAAAAGGGATCGAAACGAATCCAGAATCTGCGCCCCAAAACTCTTTTCCCACCCAGCCCCGGCTATGGTGACTGAAAAACCTAGACGGGCTAGTTTCTTAATGAGTGTTTTTCGGGCGCTGTATTGGCTGCCGGATACAAAGCTTGATTTATTGGCATTCAGCAGTGCCACTCCCCCCACCTTTCGAGGTAATACGGGCGCAACCTTCTCTTTTGGGAAGAGAAAACCATAGTCAAAATAAACATCCGTTGGTGATTGGAGCTGATCGGGTGAAGTTACCAGAACCAATCCAAATTTACCTCTTACCCTTTTACGATGTTGCATGGGCAGTACCGCCCTGGGCTCTAGAGCAAACAAAACAAGATTTTCGCGAGGAATGCCACTCAGGTTTTTGGGAGATTTCCCGGAGGAGTAATTAATCTCTATGTGAAGCCGCACGCTCTTGTCGCCGATTGGGCTTATAACAAAGCCAGACTTCCGAGCCGCCTCATCTAGGAACCAATCGCGGTAGATAGGATCTCGAGTAGCGCATAGGCCATTGAAGGCAATCGATACACTCTCCACGTTGCACCACACCTGCCTTGACACTTTGAGATCTATGCCGACCTATCGGAAGAATAGGCCTTGAAACAATCAACCATTAATCTGTTTGGATTGTATCTAGGTCACTAGTGTTTATTGGGATAAGTAGCTTGGGTACCGAATTTAGGATTGTAGGCCAAGCTAAACCCCTAGAACTGTGGCAAACTAAGGCTCAATTAATACGGATTCACAACTGAGGGGTGGGGATACGAGTGTCAGCCACTCCAACTTCTTTGGATGTCATAATCCCTTCCTTCAATGAAACTTCCCGACTAGTCAGGGCGGTTGCCAGCGCGCTAGCCCAGTCGGTTCCAGTTGCAAAAATTATTGTCATTGACGACGGAAGCACGGAAGATACGATTAGGTTCCTCCGGGCTGAACTGCTAAAGATTCCCAAGGTACACCTAATTGAACTTGAACATTCTGGGCATCCTGGAGTCGCAAGAAAGGCAGGCCTTCGTTTGTCTACGGCAGACTGGGTGGCGTTTTTAGATGCTGACGATGTCTGGCTATTCGACAAAATTGAAAGACAATTACAGTGTGCGGCTGAAACTGAGGCGGACGCCGTATACGGGAATGCGATCAAGGTAGAGAACGGCCTGTCGGAGCCTTTCCAGCCTCGAGAACGAGTTCCAACTTTGGCTACAGTTAAGAATCTTCTAAAGAGCAACTTTATTGTTAACTCTTCTGTAATTGCCCGGCGCAGCGCCCTCATCTCAATTGGGCTTTACTCTGACTCTCCCGGTGTCAGGGGCACCGAAGACTATGCCACTTGGCTGCGACTAGTCACCGATCATAAATTTGTAGGGATCCCCGATGCAACTGTTGAGTACCATTCGTCTGGTTTAAGCCTGAGCAAAATCGCACCGATATCGGCAAGACGGAATGCAATCACAGATTGGATGAGGTGGACTAATAACTCACCTATACCGATCCTAAACAAACTGATAAACCTCTCCCTTGGTTCTTTGGCAATCTTAAGCGAACAAAGAAATCTAGCGTCTCTTTCAATCAGAGCCTGGCTGAGTAAGCGCTCAACTCCACGTGAAGGGGAGAGCACACCTTGGTGACCTTGTGTACTCTTCCAATCACTCCTGAAGTGAATCACCCGCGTGCGATCCACCGAAAAGGTCGATCTACTGAAGTGTGCTTTATAAGCTCTGTGCGCTTGAGGACAAACAAGAATTATGCGCTAGACAGAAGACCCCGACCAGCCAAGCTACTTCTGAGGGGGGAGTCTGAATAGGTGGCAGTCACAGTTAAATTAATGGGGGGCTTAGGAAACCAACTATTCGGCTATTTTGCAGGTCTGTATGTTGCTAAAAAGTTAGAAACGAACTTGGTTTTGGACGTGTATCAGCAAAAATACAATCATCACCAAGGGTCTTCAATTTCAGATTTCCGCTTAGAGGGACAACTAAACACGTCCTATAGCACTGAGGAATTTGTCCATAAATCCCTAGGTTTATTTCCGCCTCAGTTTGAGAAGGCTAGTCAACAAATCAACAAGTTATTACGGGTTCACGTTTCGCAAAAAGTTGGCTTTGATGAGACATTGACTTCATTGACAGACCCAATCACATTGCGGGGCTATTATCAGACGTACCGCTACTTTCTGTCGCCTCCAATATCTCCATCTCAACGAGTCCTGTCGCTTCAGAATCCGAGCCGCTGGTTTCTTGAATTAGAAAAAGTTGCCATTGCAACTAAACCGACTGTTATTCACGTGAGGCGGGGAGACTACACCCTCTCCTTAAATACCCCACAAGGAGTCTTAAGTAAGGACTATTACTTGGCAGGTTTGGAAATTATCTCTAAAGGTCAAAAGAGTGCGGCCGAAGTTTGGGTGTTTTCAGATTCGTTGGATGAAGTTAGAAGCGAGTTCGGAACTGCTGGCCAAAGCTTTAGGTATATTGAAACACCAGTCGACGCCGCTGCAGCGGAGACGATGAAGATCATGTCTTTGGCGTCTGGAATAGTTATCTCAAACTCTACGTTCTCTTATTGGGCCGCCATGCTGGGCCAAATCCCCGAAGTAGTTTCTCCCGAGAAATGGTTTCGTTTGGCCGATGATCCTGAAGATCTATGCCCCCCCAATTGGCAAAAGTCTGAAAGCCTATGGAGGTAGTCATCCCTACGTTAGGAATTGTTTCTATTGCCACCAGAAACTACCTGCGGTTCTGGAAGGCCCAAGCAGCGTCTGTTGATCGACACACGCAAAATGCTAACGCTGCAAGCCTGTACCTATTCACAGACAAGGTCCAAGAGGCGGAGGAGTTTTCGCAAACACTTCGAAATGTACGCGTTAAGGTTTTCGAAATCCCTAGTCTGGGGTGGCCAGATGCGACTTTGCTTAGATACCGAATAATTAGCCAGGCAAAGGATGCTCTAGAAGGCGAAGACCTGCTGATGTATTTGGACGCGGACATGTTGGTTGTAGATGCTTTGAATGTGGAAGAAGTGCGAGCCTCGTCAGCGAGGGGCATGGCTCTGGTTAGGCACCCTGGATTCTTCAGACCCAAGGGAATTTCGGGAATTGTTGCCTATTTGAAGCACCCGAAAGTTTTACTTGGGGACTTGTTGATGATGGTAACTCGAGGCGGGCTAGGGTCATGGGAAACCCGGCCGAGCTCGGCAGCTTTCGTTCAAAGGTCGAATAGGAAGAGTTATTACTGTGGTGGAATATGGTGGGGCACAAGTGAAATCTTTCTAAAGTTTGCAGACGACCTTACAAATTCTGTTGATTTAGATTTAAGGAGAGGCCTGACAGCGGTATTCCATGACGAGAGCCACCTAAACATGTGGGCCGTGAACAACCCCCACTCGGCAGAATCGCCCGCATACTGCTTCGTAGATTCATTTCCATGGCTACAAAACTTGAATCCTAAGATAAAAGCGGTGGACAAGGGGATAGTAGACCGCGGGACTTAAATTAAGCCCGTCCCAAAATCCTGTGGCAGCATTTCCTTCAGCTGCCTTCTGAAGACTCGTGTCGTGCGCGGTAAGTTCATGAATCGATTCCCAGCAATTTGAACGTATTTAATGAGGCACCCTAACCCGTGTAGGTCACACCGCATATCGGCTGTACAAACTACTCAAGCCCGTAGAAAGTCCTCGCGCTGCCTTTTAGCGCGGAAGGGTCAGCTTTTGACCCAATCTTCGCTTGATTAACAGCCAAAGCTCCATCAACCAGGCCGTTATTCTTCAGCGCTCTAAGAATTGCAGCAGAGACGGATTCCGGGGTTACATCTCGGATCAGAATTCCGCTAGTGCCATCTTCTATCCACTCGTCCGCACAAGACGTGCTTGTTTGAATGGGGAAGGTACCCGTCGACATGGCTTCAAGCAACGAAGTACTAATTCCATCACTCATGGACAAGCCAACATAAATTCGAGATTTCTCAAAGATATTCAGAACGCCTTCATGTGTCAACGAGCCCTTATTGTGCGCGGTAATGTTTAATCCAGACTTGCGTCTAAGCTGGGACACCCTCTGGGCTACCTTGAAGTTGGCCGAGTAAACAACAATTTCATAGCCCCGCAGCTCATCTTTCAAAAACTCAACAGCATCTAATGCAACGAGTGCACGTCCAACCCAACCGTGGTAGCCCTTAATCGCAATCGTTTTGCGTTCAGAAGGCCTCTTTAGAGTTCTGTTAGCTTCTATCAACTCGACCCCACCTGCGTTTGGCCCGAGGGGAAGCTCAGCTCCTATGAACCCCAAGTTTTTTGCAAGCAGGTAATCCCTTTGACACTCAGCCGAATACAGGTTTGCTCGAGACAACAGTGCCTTAATCCTCTCTTTGTGTTTGGGGAATCTTTGAAACCAGTAAATGTCACTTCCATAATTTGTTGCTATTAAGGGAGTCTTGATGCTCAGGTCTTTTAGCGCTCGCAAGGTCACATACCCAGCATGTTGGAATTCGAGCGCGTGAATATAATCGGGGGATGCCTTCTTCAGCAGACTTCTGAGCAGCAACCCCCTAATTCGGTCACTAAAAAATCTATCTAAGGCCCAAAGTGGAAGAGATAGATTGCCTCCGAAGGGAACAATTTCAATCTGATTGTCATGCACTTTGCCTTTGGCAATCAGCTCAAGAATTTTGGGGTGCACTCGCCTGTTTGGCCCAGATGGGAAAAGTATGAACTTAACCTCTGTCGGATTAAACTGAGATATCCATCTTGCAACATGGATGCTGTCGACCATGCAGACCAAAACTACGGTCTTGCGCTGCACGCTAGCCAAGTCTTCTGATGCCAGCCCAGTCGTGGTGCCTGGTGATAGTCGAGAGCATGAACTTAACAACTCGGGCTGAACAATTGGACACTTCATACCCTTGGGGGTAGCTTTGTACTTCCCCAGAACCTGGAGCCTCACCAGAGTCCAAGGCTTCACGAATCCCCGCAATCACGTTATCTGCGCGCAGTCCGGTCATGACCATGCCACCAAAGTCGAGTGCCTCAGGCCTTTCAATTGAGTCGCGAATTGTGATTGCAGGAAATCCAAGGATTGTTGACTCTTCGCTGATTGTTCCGCTGTCTGAGATGACGCACTTCGCGTTCAATTGAAGTTTGTTGTAATCGAGGAATCCAAATGGTTCATGAAAGGTGACTCCCTGGATGTCTTTGTATCCTGGAATTGTCTCAAGCTGCTTCCTGGTTCTTGGGTGCGTCGAAACCATTAATGGCAATTTCCATTCCTCGTGAATGGCTTTGAGCGAATTCAAAAGATCTTTGAGTCGGTCAGGGGAATCAACGTTCTCTTGGCGATGCGCGCTTACCAGGAAGTACTTCTTGGACTCGAGCCCAAGCGTTTGCAATATTTGGCTGGAATCTATCTTGGAGCGGTAGTGTTCCAAGACTTCTCGCATAGGAGAACCAGACATCATTATTCTTCGGGGATGGACGCCCTCAGCCAGCAAGTTTCTTCTGGCGTGTTCTGTGTAAGGAAGATTGAAGTCTGAAACGTGGTCCACCAGGCGTCTGTTTGTTTCCTCGGGGACGTTTTCATCAAACGACCTGTTTCCAGCCTCCATGTGGTACACGGGAATGTGCATGCGTTTAGCCAGAACCGCTGAGATAGCACTGTTAGTGTCTCCCAAAATCAACACGGCATCGGGTTTGTGCTCTAGGTAGACCGACTCAATTTTCTTCAGCGTGTCTCCCAGAACAGCACCCAGGCTGGATGTGTCGACATCCAGGAAAACATCTGGGGCCCTAAGGTCTAGATCCTTGAAAAAGACGTCGTTGAGCATGGGATCTTTGTTTTGCCCGGTGTGCACAAAAATGTGATTGAAGGTTTTATCTAGTTTCGGGATAATTCGAGAAAGCCTGATTATCTCGGGTCTTGTTCCGACAATTGTTACGACAGTTGACTCAGAGCCCTTGTTCATAGCCCAAGCTCCTGACGAATTTCAGGCAGGGTCAATAGCAAAGCTTTGACACCTTCTTTATCCAGTCTCTGGGTGTTGTGAGAGGTGTAGGAATCTAATGAAGCAGGCTTTTCCTCACCTTTCTCAAAGAAGACACCATAGTCAAGAGTTCTAGTGTCCATCGGAACTTTGAAATAATTCCCCAGATCTTCGGCCTTAGACATTTCCTCTGTCCCTAGCAATGACTCGAACAGTTTCTCGCCGTGTCGGACCCCGATGGTCTTTACCTGGGACGCTTTACTTCCCGCGCTTTCAAACAGCTCAAGCAGGGCAGATAGTAGAACCTCGATGGTTGCAGCAGGCGCCTTCCTTACAAAAAGGTCTCCAGTTTCGGCGTTCTCCAACGCGTGCCCCACCAAGTCCACTGATTCAGTCAAGGACATCAGAAATCTGGTCATTGTTGGGTCTGTGACCGTAATTGGGTTTCCAGATTTGATTTGATTCACAAATAACGGGATCACAGAACCCCTGGAATACATGACGTTTCCATAGCGGGTTACAGAGATGTTTGTCTTGCTGTCCTGGTTATCTCTTGCAAAAGCAAGAGCTGTCTTTTCCATCAGGGCCTTAGTCATTCCCATGGCATTAATCGGGTAGACCGCCTTATCGGTGCTGAGGCAAACAACCGAGGAAACCTCAGCCTCGATGGCCTCCCTGAGAACGTTGGCGCTCCCTTGAATGTTTGTTGCAACTGCCTCCAAGGGAAAGAATTCAGCCGAAGGGACTTGTTTCAGGGCAGCCGCATGAAAGACGAGGTCGGTTCCCTTCATTACGTTTTTCACGCTCAGGGAGTCCCTAGTGTCACCTATATAGAAGCGCACTCTGGAATCAGAAATCTTGTGCCTCAGGGAGTCCTGCTTGGCCTCATCACGAGAAAAAATGCGGACTTCCGCAGCCCCCGCTTGAAGTAAATGCCCCAGCATTGTTGATCCGAAGGATCCGGTGCCACCGGTTATTGTGACAACCGAGCCCTTAATCTTGCGTTTTCCCACTTTAAAGACCTTTTCCTATGGATTCCTAGCTAAATGGTAGCGTCTTAGCCCGCTATCTCGTCGATCAGTTGCTCAATGGTTGGAATATCTAAGTATCCAGCACCTGCCCACAACCTCTTGTTGAAGACTGGGTCAGTTGTAGAAAGTGTCCGGTCGATCGGCTTGCCCGAATCTGTGTCTTTGATTATCAAGTCAGTCCGACCAAAGGCGCTCGCAATTTGGCGGACTAAACCTGCCTTCGAGAGCTCATCGGCTGGAACAAGATGGGAAAGACCCGACCTAAAGCCATCATTCTCGATGATCCCCCTAACAACATTTGCAAAATGATTTGTCGTAACGCCGTTCCAGAAGTGATCTGTGTAGCCAGGGATGGTTGCGCCCTGTGCGTGAGAAAGAACCCATTCCAGCAACAAGGTGTTTCTTCCTAGTTCACGCCCGATAGTTGAAACGCGGATGTGCATGACGTTATTGGAAACCACTTCCCCAAGGCTCTTGGTTGTTCCGTAGACATCTGCGGCATCATGGGCATCTGTCTCCAGGTAGTGACCTTTACGGCCAGAAAACACGCAGTCCGTCGCAATCTGAATCACCCTAGAACCGGTGTTTTCCGCCAGCGAAGCAAGCTCGGCAGGGAACAAGCTGTTTACAAGCTTTGCCCGTGCAACATCCTGCTCACTGTCATCTTTGATATGAGGCTTTGTGATTCCAAGACAGTTGATTATGTAGTCACCGTTACCAACGTGCTCGGATAGATCATCAACACTGCCAGTCAAAACATCGAATGGAACTCCCGAGCCACTTCTTGAAGTAAAGTTCACATTTCCAGAAAACCCGCCAAACTCCTTTAGAACAGCATGGCCAAGCATCCCTGTTCCACCGAGGATTAATACGTTGGTCACTTGGAGCCCCCAATCGAAAGGCTAGCGAGTGCCTCTTCGAATTTATCTACCGCAGACGCAACACTAAAGATTTCTGACACTGCAACGAGTTGTTGTTCACCGATTGTTCTAAGTTCAGCTTCGGTCTGCTGGCTTAGTTTCGAGGCGGCTCGAACAACACCTCTGGAGTCAGTTGCCCAAGTAATTCCTGAATTGTCACCAAATGTTTGCTTGAGGCCATCCAGTCTTGTGCTGACAACTGGCTGACCTGCTGCCATGTATTGCAGGACCTTGTTTGGGAAAGCAACTTTTGCAACCAACGTCGGTTCTAATGTGTTTATAGCCACATCAGCAACTTTGAGGTAGCGAGGAAGTTCCTCATAGCTAACAAAACCTGTGAATACCACTTTTTCAGATATCCCAAGACGTTCGACCTGCTGCTTCAGTTCAGCATCCTGCTCACCGCCGCCAACAAGCAAGAACTTGAGTTTTGGTGATGAGTTTGAAACGTCGGCAAACTCATTCAGGGCATCACTAAGACCTGAGAAGTAGAAGAAGCTGCCCATATACACAAGCACGTGGTCATCGTCATTGAAACCCAGAGATCGGCGTAGATCCCTGTCTCTTCCTTGAGCTCTAAAGTGACTTAGATCAAGAGGCGGAAAGTGGACCTTCGTCGGCTTCGTTCTCGAACCAAGTTTCACGCAGTAGTCAGCCATGGCTGGGTTGTTTGCGGAAAGTAAATCAACCTGGTTGTAGATTCGCTTCTCAACCCCCTTGATTGCTGGAGACAAAAACGAAGCGCGTATCTTGTGCGATACGTCAAGAGCTCGAAACAACACTGGGACCCTGAAACGCTTGGCCAACCAAAGTGTTTGCAGCCCGTAAGTTGGCACCGCATACAGCACGACGGCGTCAAAGTTGTTTTCGCGGAGCAATCTTCGGAGCACAGGAATCACGGTTATCGGAGCTAGGATCCGGTCTATCCCTGGAATTCCAATCTGAAAAGGTCTTGACAGCCTGATGGTTGCGTTCCCATGGACGCGTCCCTTGATTGCCTCAAATCTTGGGGTGTGCGGTTTCGTCCAGAATCGTCGACCCTCATCAAATTCCAAGAAGGAGATTTCGTGCCCCCTCAGCGCCAAGAGCTCGGGAAACTCGTGCATCTCGAAGATGACTTTCTTGCGATAGCTAACCTCGTGAATGAACAGTATCTTCAACAAAGTGCCTGACTCTTGGATGGGATTGAACCAGGCTCTATTGTCCCATGAAGGTAATATCGGGAGTGAAGAAAGCGGGGCTCCTTTTGAAAAAGGCTCTAATCGTTGGTATCACCGGTCAAGATGGT
>Ga0209230_10000082_pt1 | contig 34872 bp, 44 predicted proteins | sample LakOntMetagenome_FD_187467 | JGI IMG/M metagenome (GOLD analysis project Ga0209230, IMG submission 187467) | Freshwater and sediment microbial communities from Lake Ontario - Sta 18 epilimnion Metagenome (SPAdes) (version 2) | ecosystem: Environmental > Aquatic > Freshwater > Lentic | place... | reverse complement strand
CTCCCCCGCCCGCCCCGCCCGCCCCGCCCGCCCCGCCCGCCCCGCCCGCCCCGCAGACGATCGAGAGCATGGCGAACCAGCTCGCAGGCAAAGCGCACATCTACGTCGCGGTTCCATGCTACAATTGCCAAATGCGCTCGGAGTTCGCGACGAGTCTCATGCAATTACAGGCGATTTGTTTGCGGTATGGCGTGCAAATCAGCGTGCAACTCATGGGCAACGAATCGCTGATTAGTCGCGGGCGGTGTATTCTGACTGGCAACTTCTTGGCATCACAAGCGAACTTTCTGCTATTCATCGATTCCGATATTGCTTTTAATCCGGCCACAGTCTTCCGCCTCGCACTCCACAACAAAGAGATCTCGAGTGCCGTGTACCCCAAGAAGAGCATCAATTGGGATCTCGTTCGTCAAAAGAAGATGAGCGGCAGCGATACAATGGAAGATATCCGATCATTTGGCGTCGATTTCAATATTAATATTGTTGGCGCGAACGCCACAATCGAGAACGGATTCGTGCGTGTCCTCGACGCCGCGACGGGTTTCTTCATGATGCGTCGCGATGCCGTCGAGCGATTGACCACGCATTATGGCGAGGAGCTGAGTTGCGTCAACGATATTCCAGGCTCGAACGAAGCTGTTCCGAAATATGTCGCGATCTTCGATACGATGATTTGTCCTACGAGCCGCCGGTACCTCAGCGAGGATTATGCACTGTGTCGCCGCGCCCAGGCCCTCGACCCTCCCATGGAAATCTGGGCCGATGTCGCGTCGCCATTGACACATATCGGGTCCATGGCGCTCGAAGGCGATATCACACAGCGTTTTGAGATGCGGTATGTTGGTTAAATGCGTCTAATATCCCGAAAAGTTATCGTGGTTCTTTATAATGCCAATATCATACCTCATCGCTGGAATCTCACCGACGGGCGACGTATCGATCAATTTCACCGCGAGCCTCTTACGTTTCCAGGCTGATTTGGCGCGAGCTTCCGATACCGTCGCGGCCTTTGATTTCTTCCAATCTATTAGTATCGCAATTGACCATTTCCACCGCGATGCGTCGTTCGATGTCCTGGTACTCATCGATGCAGGCATGGCGATCGATCCCGTCTTCTTCATCGAGTACGATCCGTCCAAACCGTTCGTCGTCGGCGTCTACCCCCTCGGAAAAATCGATTGGGCGCGTATCGATAAGAAGATCGGTCTTGCAGGCACCGAGGATCCCTCGAAAATCGGTAATGTCTACTCGATCGATCCACGCAAAGGATCGATTCAAGGTCGATACATTGTAGTCAAGACGGCAGGTATCGGAATCGCCAAGTTGGGCCGATGCGTTCTCGATGAAATCATTGCGAAACATGGCACGAAAGTTTTATCCAAGGATGGGAAATTGGTTTTGCACGCGTCCGGCATCGAGAATGGGACTGCGATGTCGGCCGATGAGCGTCTTTGTCATTTATGGGGTGGAAACATATATGCGGACACAAAATACCATACGAAAAGCAGCGGACCCGTGGCGTTCAGCGGATGCGTAGGAACACGAACGAAATTGCGCTAGATTAAGAATCATCATCACTTTTGTAATACACGACTTTTCCATCGGTATACTTTTGCAGAAAGATATCGGGATTGGCGATCTCCGGGTCACGCGCCGCATCGCTGAATTTCTTTGCGAGGATTTGGATTTCGTCATGTTCGGTGACGCACACAATGTATGGACGAAGGCGGCATGTCGTTGGCAACGCACGAACACGTCGAGCCAGCTCGTGACCATGCACAAACCTGCCGCGATGGAATACTGTCACGCGGCTCGACATATTGGTATTATACATAAATATATTATTTGAATGAAACTCGTTTGATTGCGTGGCATGTGAAGCGTGCCACGTCATCATCAACTGTATTTTTTCCCACTTAAGCTATAGTGAATGTCGTTATGTATGCGATATCTCACCGGGACGAAAACAATACATGGTTTGATGCAAAATATTGACCGGTTGAGTTCTACTCGTCATAGTCTAGTCGATCAAGAGAAACTCGTCGTCCGGAACATCGCGCGTCTTAAACTTCCGCTGGGATCCGTCAAGAAGAGCTACCACCACAAATACGAGCTCGAAGATTTCGAATCTGAGCTTCGGAATATCCGGAAAGAGACTGACCGCATCGACAAGCTTATAGGCCTGGAGTTTGAGAGCGGCGCGCGTGCAATGCGGTTCGATATGCGCTGCATCGGCCCACGCGCCAAAACTACATGCGACGCCGAACCGCCAAAGCCGAAACGCGACGAGTCAGCGCATCTTGAAGCCGCGTGAATTATTATGACATCTTTCATAATGTGTTACATGAATAGAAAAGAAAGCCGATCTAGCCAAGCGTATTTCCTCCATCGTGCCTCGCGACATCGACGCCTACTATATATTCCCGCCTTGCACGTTGTCCGCGGTACTCTCGCAACTCCCGAATTCGCGTGAGGTTGAATTTTGCGAACGGGCCGCGGAAGAGATCGGCCGTGAACTTGACTGAACGATAATTGTTCATGCGCTCCCAGACCGCCAATGCCGCCTTGAAATCGTCGAATGGACAGAAGAGGGCAGCGTCAATCGTGATATCGTCAGATACAATAAAGGCCTCGACGGAGTTTGTGCTCTGGGCCATCTCATCGCGCGTCTCGCGGAAGTAGGCGGGAAGAACGTTCCAGATATTTTGCATGCCGTATTCCGCAGCCGCCTCCAGGTACGCCCGATTGCATTTGGCTATGATTGCGGGCATTTGAGCCTCCAGCTTCTCGCCTAGTTTCATATCGCCTCCTCCGAGCACCGTCTTCTCGAAATTGAATACGACAATTCGCCGCTGAATCGATCCGGAATTATCGATCCAGCCGGGAACTTCGTTGCCTGCTAAAATGCCCGGCGGTTCCCACGTCGTGCTAAAGGCCGTCTTATGCTTGGCCGCAATTTGAATATCTTCACCGGAAACGATCGATTGGAATTCGGCCTGTTCAAGGACAAAATCGCCTTTGATCTCGGGAGCGACGTAGATGAATTTATCGTAAAAGGCCGAGAGCCCGAACTTTTTCTCGACGTTGTTGGATAAGACACCGACGTCGATCGCGTCGTACAGCTGCTTTGCAATTTTGAGGACGATTGTCGATTTCCCTGTGTGCGTGGCAGATGGATAAGCACGTTGGATGAGGGCAAGTACACGGATCAAATGACGTACCCGAACTTGCAGCGCCCTTCATGAACGGCACGACCTGCCACCCATCCTGGTCGTTCAGTGCATAAATGAGTCGTCCGATCAAGATATGAAGCCATTTCGAGACGTCGGGCGAAAACCCTTGGAAATCCAGGATGCCTTGGAAATGGTGTGTGGGAATATCTTGCCACGGCACGCCAACATACTCGTCAAACACCAGCGGGAAATATTTAGCTGCAACGATATTGTCCGATAACGGTTCAGTGGCCGTCGCAAACTCGTAGAATCTATCTTGTGCGGCGAGGTAGACGCCATTCTTGAACGCAAAGACATTACGTGATTTGTGTAGCGTACGAAACTGGAAATCGTCGCATTTCGTCATATATTCGATGACTTGCTTGCCGTTGCTTCCGGACGTGAACGCCAGCCACATATCAAGCTCCAATTCCTTTTGCCCGGCTTCTTTGTAGACGAAGCTCGCAATGTCGCAGACTTGTCTCCATGCATGCGTATTATGTCCGTCAACAATGATCGGCTCAAAGATATGGTCCCCTTGTTTCCTGTACGACCGCTCCATGGCGACGTCGAGGAGGTACATGAGCAAGCGCTGGTAGGGCGATACCGTCTCGTCGATCCACCTGAACCGCAGGGCCCAGCTCCCGAGCCGAGCGTCGATTTCCTCGTCGAGAGGCGTCGCGCCGAGAGTTTTTGAATGCATGGCCAGTTTATTGTTGAAGCACGAGAGAACGGATCGTTTCCCGTAAAAGATGCATTTGAGGACGCACTCGATTCGCGTGGCTACATCCTTATCACGCGAAACGATGCCGAGGCGCCGCAGCTGATGGTACAATCCGATACCTTCCATCTCGGCCGCGTGAATCACCACATCGATTTCGTTGAACCCGAACGACCCGGCATTATCGAAATTTATGCCGTGAAGGACATTGACTCCGAACACTTCACACCCGATAGCAAAGGCGTCCTCGTAACTTCCGGGCGGGTTGTTGACGTGCCATTTGAGTTCCAGCTGTTCCAAGTACTCGATGGCCCCGACATCATCTAGCGCACTGATCCGCGACTCGACAGTATCCGCTGCCGCCTGTGCCGCGGCATCGTCATCATCCATTTGATATAATAAAACAATAAATGTGTGTAAGAGCAAAGCTTCGGTCCTTAAGGGGATCAAAAATAAGAAAGTCTCGACACGTCACGTTCAAATCACGTTATTTTTATATATGTTCCAATGTATCACAATAATGTCTATTCTCCGTGAAAACATCCCCCTCGCAGTTGTTACCGCCGTGCTTGTCGTCGCGATTATCGTATTGTACCGCGAAGTCGCCTCGATTAAATCGACGATTACACAGTGCCCGCCTCCTCTCGACTACAATATCGCATCGATCGTTCCTCCCTTGCCGCACGATGATATCACGGAGATGACCGATGATCCTCTCGATGCTGAGACCACGATCGAGCCGCCCGTCCTCAAGCCCGCCCTCAAGAAACGCACGCCGAGCTCCAAGATGAACACGATTAACGAGGATTCACTTTAAGATAAAAAAAACACGCTTAAGGACAAGGTTTCGTCACATAAAAGCATCATATTTTCATTTCTCTTCCAGGTCTGCTCCGTGTCCAGTCCATATCACTCAAGGTCGTTCGGTGTTGCATACAAACAAGCGCGTTTAATTCACGACAAAAATATATTTTCGTATAATATAATGTCTTCCGCTCCCGTCAACACCGAGACTTCCGAGACTGTCGTGGCCGTCGATGGGTCCGTCGAGGCTCCCGTCAAGGTGCGGAAGTTCACTCTCAACCGCGCTCTCAAGAAGATTGACGCCGTCGAGAACAAGAACGCCAAGCTCGCCCTGGACAACAAGAAGCTGAAGGAGGCCCTGCTCGAGATCCGTTCTGCCCACAGCAGGATCCGTCGCATCCCCAAGGCCGCCGCGCCCGTTGTGCCTGCGACCACCGAGTAATCTGAGAAGGAATTCGCGTGTAACGTAAAATAATAAAGAATAAGAAAGAAGTCAGAAAGATCTGTTTGTTTGCATATTGTTACCAAATATGCAAACAAACAAACAAACAATATCAAGTATTATTATTTCATCATCACCGAGTCGGCGTGCCAGGCGACTCGACGCGTGCCCAGCCTTGCTTGACTTGGCGGTTGCGGTTGCGTTCTGCTTTCGGCGTTCGCGGCGATCGCAAACTCCGCAGTCTGCGCATATCGATTATACGTTTCGCGTGATCGAGTTTCTTTTTCTTTACCATGGCATTATGAGATTCGAGACACGCATTACGATTATTGTTACTGGCAATATCAATGCATGTAAAGCCTTTGTACATACCGTATATATTGACCCACTCTTTGGTTCGTGGACTATTCTTCGATCCGTCGACGCGGATCGCTAGAGAGACGAGGTACGGATCGCGTAAATCATGCACGCTGAGGCGCTTTTCCACAAGAGGTTTATCGAACGATTTAATATTCATATTCTTCATCTCGATACTCACATGTTTTCTCGTAGATCGTGAAAGCGTCGCGTACTTGATCGGGATGTACAGATACTCAAATATGATGACGTCATTGGGATGCATTGCGTTATACAAAATTTTCATCTTTTTCGTCTTGAGTTTCTCCGGTCGCGATATGGCCTCGAACAGTCCGCGCGGGAATGGGAACTCGCCCGGTTCAACGAGCAGCGTACCGTCCGAACCACGCCGCGGCTCAGTCACGACTTCCATGATCCGTTTCGCTTCGGCACGTGACATTCCCCACTGGACCAGCTGCATCGCGATCCATACGGGATTCGTGTAGTATGCCCAGAGTCCCGCGCCGAACGACTTGCCGAACGATCCGACTTTCGCTCCTGCCGCCATGACGAGTCCTGCTGCCCTGCTCATGCCAAACTTTTTATGTGTATAGAAATTAATCGGGAACGACGCTTCTAAATGGAATTCATCGATTGGTTCGTGTTGGCAACGTATATGCTCATGATCGTCACGTTTGCGTCGAAGATCCATACGCGCCGCGGCCTCGCGAGCATCGTAGGCTACGCGATCCTCATTGTCGCCAAACAGATCGAGATTGCCAAGGGCGCGAAGCAGACGACGATCGACCGCATTCGTCGCGTGGGGTACGTGACGCTCCTCTTCTCGCCAAGCTACGAGCACCTTTTCGATATCTTTGGCGTGGTGGGGTACACTATGGCCATCGCAGGCGGCAAGTATTACGATATGTCGGGACCCGTCATGGCTCTGTACCATACGACCGCGCTTCCTAATGCTGAAGGCATGTACTTTGTCGCCAGGGCATGCGCGGCGCTGACACTCGCTCTCGGCTACAAGAACCCGCTCATCTAAGTTCATCTAAGTAAAAATTGATATGTGCACGCCAGACGCGGGAAGATTCAGCAGAATACCGTAGAAGTGCAGTGGAAAACGCGAGTTCGATCCTCGCCATGGGTAAACCTATGTATATCAATGGATAGATAGTCCACCTCCTACGTTTTTTTCAGCTCGTGTGGTCTCTCGCGCGTATTATATTCTTGCTTGTTTTCAGGTAGCGAATGCTCACGGTCAACGAGTTGGTGAAACCCGCCCTAGCCCAATCGACGCGTAATCACGAAACGTACAAGGCGATGTACGAGCACGTCGCAGGCCACATCAAGCGCGTGAACGATATAGGTGGTCGCGAAACGACATGGACCGTTCCTGCGTTTGTGTTTGGTAGGCCGCCGTTCACGCACGGCCACGCGCTCAATTACGTCTCGGAGAAGCTGCGGCGCGGCGGCTTCACGATAACGCTCGATTCGATCGATGAAGGTAAACTCCATATCGATTGGAAGAGCGCACACCAACGCGCAGCCCGTGCCAAGATGCGCGCCGCGACCCAAGCTTCCCAAGCTTCCCAGAAGAAGAAATCTACGCCTGTCAAGAAGGTCGAGAAGGCGGTTCCTATTTCGGTGACCTTGGAACGATTACGCAAGAACCTCCATCTGAAACCGAAATAAATATATAAATCTAAGAAGCGTTCAAATAACAATGAAAAAATAACGTCGTACGACAAGACATGTCATCCGATTCGCTCCACCCGATTCTGATCGATGCAAAGCGCGAGTACCAAGTCCGCCTCACTGATCTCATGACGCCTTTCCTCATGTATTATGTGAACGACACGTACGCATGCGCCAAGGAAGAAGCCGGAAGCCGGAACGCCCTCATCGAATTCCAGCGTCTCCTCCACGCCGTGCCGCAATGGAATTCGGGTATTATCAGGGAACGCACCGAGGCGATCGAGAAGAAGTTCAGTTTCTTCTCCAACCTCGTCGCGGCCGTTTTTGTCGCGACGATCAAAGTCCTTTCGAGTATTCGCATCACATCGCAGCGCCCCAATATCAAGCTCAAGCTCCCTTCGAACGATGCCTTTGTCCATAAGGTGTACGTATGCGTAGCCCGCAACTTTTACGAGAACGTGACGGTCATGCGCGACGGCGACTTGGCAACGAAGAAACGCATGATTTGTAATGGGATCGAGACGGCCGTGCGTGACATGCTGCCTCTCGGCGAAGTCTTGACAGCCTACCTCTCGACAGCCGTCGACGATGCGAACCAAGTCAATCCCGTCTTATCGCCTGTCCAGAGCGACGACGAAGATGCTGTTTCGAGCATCGATTCGTCTTCATCGGACGAAGAAGAGACTCAATCAACCAAGATCGTGCCTCTCGACAGCAACGATGATTTCCCTACGCCGATGCCGAGCGCGATGCCGAGTGCGATGCCCGAAATGGCCGAGACGCAGCAGCATGCCTTTGCACCACCGCAGCAGGTCCCGTTTCCTCAGCAGCCTCAATTCCAGCCTGATATGTCCCAGTCCCAGCCCCAGTCCCAGCCCCAGTCCCAGCCCGAGTCCCAGTCCGAGATGCCCCAGCCGTACCCGCACCACCAGAACACGCCACAGACACCACACCAATTCGATGGGATGCACCCCAAGCCTCCGCTCTTCCCCGATGCCGACGACGACGATCGCCATTTCCGCTGAGTTTAAAATAAAAAAATAAAAGATGAATATAATATATAATGCTCGCGTTCCTGCAGAACCATCACGTCTTCGGCGTTCTCATCGCGCTGGTGACTGCTTTGATCGTGTACGCGTATTCGCATACAGTCGATCCAAGCCGTGATGCCAACAAGAAGACGTTCTATAAAACGCTCGCTGCAGGCGTTATCTCATCGCTCGTCCTTTCGTGGGCCATTTACCGACCCGATAATATTTCGACCGAGCCTTTCAATGCCGATCCTACGTCTGCGCCTGTGATCGCTCCCGTCGCGTGATTCCCCATTTTTGAATAAAATATGTTTGTGCGATCGATGATCTCAATCACACAAACATTGAATTATTATTGTTAAAATTACACGATACGCATCACCGGCGTCGAATACTTCCGCGTTCCGGCCGGGAGACGAAACTGGACTGTCTGAGACGGCGGGCCCTGCAGCTGCATCGACGCAAATCCATCGACGCTCGGGTCGAAGACATCGAACGTATCCTTGATATACTTGGCAAGGACCGACGATTTTCCCGTCAAGACGGCATATGAAACGAGAGCAAGGAGCGCGCCGAGGAACGTAGCAAGCACATTTTCGACGAACTTCATTACTGTTATATAACAAGCCTACATAATAATATTTACGTGCCGCGCATCACATATGTACGCGGTCTGTTGTAAAAATGAAAATAAAAATACATATATAAAATATTTATTGTCACGAACGCAGTAGCAAAGCTCGTTTACCACTGCCCTTAAGCGTCTTAATAATACCAAGGTGTTTGACCCTGGATCACCTCTATGACTAGTAACTAGTGACTAGTAGAGAGAAAAATAAAGAAATTTATATAAAATACTTCTATAGGAACAACAAAGGAGGTATAGAGCATAGCATGACATAGCATAGCATGATAGAGCATAGCATGACATAGCATAGCATGATAGAGCATAGCATGACATGCCACGTGTCACATCACCCCCCGGCCATCTCTATAGAACTAATTCAAATCCAAAACCATTTTTTTCTCTCTACTAGTCACTAGTTACTAGTCACTTTTTACAAGAATAAATATGTCATGGAAATCGCCGCCGCGCCTCCACAACGCGCACACGAGTCATTCCGGTGCGTCGAGGATGTCTGCCGGCACCTACGATGTCGTTCGTAAAAATGTTCCCGGTACGAAAACGAGAAATGTATACTTATTTATTTGGAAGCGTGTCCTTAAGGGTGCGTTTTTCTCGTACGCGTTTTTTCAACATTAAATAAAAAGTCGTGCGAATCGCCGCCGAGCTTCCATAAGATACATACGAGATGTTGTGGAACGCATAGGATGTCGTATCGGCACCTACGAAGTCGTTTGCAAATGATGTTCTCGGTACAAAATCAACGAGAGAGGAAGAAAGATTTTGCCACGTCACAATTGCCACATCAGCATCGCCAACTCATCGTTTTAATAAAAAGTCGTGCGAATCGCCGCCGCGCCTCCATAAGATACATACGAGTTGTCGTGGAACGCATACCAGCTGTTATTTTTTAATATTGTTTCTCGTTTTTATTATTATTTTTTCGCGTCCAACATATGCGCCAATCGATCTGCCAATACATTGACTGCTCCGCCCGGCACGGAAGATGCGTGTAAGAGCAGCGATGCGCCACGAATCGTCGTGTCTTCTGCGCGCGCCACGTGTTTTGTCGACACCAAAGCATCGACGGCGAGCGAAGTGCACGCATCGACATCGAACGTCCCGGCCGCATCCCACACGATAATACGCGATAAAGCCACAAGTGCCGGTCCTCGACGCACCGTTGGCATCTTGGGGATCTTATCCAGCAAGATCCGTGCCAATGCCTGTTTCGTAGGCGTATCGACGAGCGCGAGGTACGAACAGTGGCCCAATATATGAACCACATCATTATCGATGCCGTCCCATTTCCCCGCCGACTCTCTTTCCACCAACTCCAAGACGATTCCACGCGCGACGTCGACTGAGGGAATAAGTTCGCCGATCGCGCGTAATGCGTCGACGCGTAATGCGTGCGGCAAAGTCCTCGAATGCGTCGCGAAAAGCCTCGCGATCTTGAGGCCGTTCGGGGCATTCATTCCATTGGAAATCGAGTCGAGGACTTTTGGGGACGATTCGCGTAATGTCACGACGAGGACATGGACGATCGATATGCAATGGAAGATATCGGAGGCATCGACGAGCGATCTGATGAGACCCACAGCCGAATCAGGCCGGGCGTCGAAGTACGTTCCGACCGAGCCTTCCGGGACGCATCCACACACGATATCGTCACACATCGCTTTCCACGCCTCGGGATCGTTTGTGCATATACAACAATCGATCAATTCGATGTGGTCGCGCGAGTAGACGACATGGCCGCGCGATGCTCTCACAAGTTCGCCAAGTCGACTCAACGGATGAATCTCCTCGTCGCACGTCTTAGCAGATTCAATATGGCCATCACGGATCGCGATGCGGCGTGGAATATCGTTCCCGCCAATCAATGCCGCGACGTTTTCAACGTTCATTTTAATTTTGTTGAACATCGATAAACGTACGCTTAAGGGTTCGTTTTGTCCATTTATTTTAATATTTAAAGTATGGAGGCTCCTCAATCGTTCGATACGTTGTTTTACGAAGCGCTCCAATTGACTTCAACTGCGCCATACGTTCCCGAGATCAATGCGCCCGTCGAGAGCATCGCCGATGTCGTACGTAAAGCGGCCGAATGCCAGATGGCGCTCAAGGATGAACTTATTGCGAAAGTCCCCGATGCCGTGCGTATCGCTGCCGGGCGAGGCATGACGTCGAACGATATCCTGGAGTTCAGCGGAAGCGATCGGTACAAGACCAAAGGTGAATTCTCATACTTGTTTCTCCTCAAGGGTCCACGCGATCGTGAGCAGCGCGATGCACTGTTCGCGGCCGGGTTCGTTCCGCTCATTGAGATTCTCCGTTTCGAGATGGCGCCGTTCGAAGTCCGTCATTCGTGGACGCCCGGCACGAACGCTAATAAAGTCACGCTCGTGTGGCCTGGGACGACGGTGGGACAGGCGGCACAGCAGGCGGGTCAGTGACCACGCTTTCCAGAGTTGCGCGTGTCGTATCGTCCGTCTTGACGAATGCGCCGCCGAATACATGTTTGATCATGCCTGGCCGTTTCCACACTTTACTCAGCGTCACGAGCCATAAGATGATCGTGACGATCCACGCAACGCTTTTAAGATCTGCATCCCTTGGCTTGTAAATTGGCGACACGACGCTCCACATGAAACTATGCTCGCACTTCTCGATACCACGTAATTTCATTTCCAAAAGTGTTAAGGAGCACTCGTCAGCGTTCATCGCCCAGTGCAGCATGAGGAATGGTGCTGTGAAGAGATGAAGGACAAGCGCAGGCTCAGAATTCGTGAATGGCGTTATAACAAACCATAAAATAAATAAGATATGGATGACCTTGACGATATTCGCGGCCCAGTCGTTCATATTACATTCACGCAAGATTATTCTCGTTCGATAATACGCCTTCGATCGTAGTACGGCGCCGGCGGGCTTTGGCGCGCGTTACGGCATCGCGAGCTCCCAGAGCAAGGTCCTTGGCGTCCTCGAGCGTCCGGTGCCTCGTCACGCTAAAACATCTCTCAATTCCGTTGATATCTTTGTAAGAGTACCCTGTGATCTCGGAATTGACGACGATTGGCATCACGCGTTTCGGCGTCGGTGGTTTAATATCAATATCGCGAATTTGGATCGAGCCGCCATTCAGGTTGGAAATCGCCCGACGTCGCGAATCGATGTCGCGTGGTAACATCGACCCTAACCCGTGGATTTCATGATGGGAATTCATGGCGAGGTACTCGATGAGAATTGCCAGAGCCGTATCCTTTGCGCCGCTCAAACCCATCAATTTCCTCGCGATAATCTCGACGTCGTCGCGCTTTGTGACAGTCCATTTATATCCCGAGACGTTGCCGCATTCGAAGAAATCTCGGATTGCGATCAAGACGTTCGGTTGCTTCTGAGTGATCGAGAGGCTCGCATAGCCTTGAGCGCTAATATGTACGCACCCTTCCGCGGCCATCCATCCGCCAATTAGTTCAAGACTCATGCGTTGCGGATCGATATCTTCGTCGATGTGTTTAAGACGAGAACAGTCATCCTTGATCGAAATGCGTTCGGCGACGATGTCGGGGCGATTAGCAATCGCGACGGTCCGTAAATCGACGCGTGGGAAACTCAGAGCCGATTCGCATTGGAGTTTTTTTGATACGATATGAGGCTCGAGACGATCGAGATGATCGAGCGCGTCGGTGCCGCACAGCGTCAGCGCATACGCATCTTGGCGGTTCGGGCTCCGGTTATCGCGTTTCAGTTTCGTTATTGTACCACCTTCGATATCCTGGATATACTTGATATTGGCAATCCCTTTCTTGGCTTGTACGTACGTCACGCGGACGCCCCGATCCGATACGTGTATGCATCCATCGCCACCCAAAAAACCCGCGATCCAACGCATCTTTTGAACGTGCGTCACGAGCTTTGAAAACATGATTCCCAAGGCTCCCGTCGCAGCCGCGATCTTGGCGATTTTCGCAAACATGATCTTACATGATTCTTATTGAATCCTTAAGCGTGAGTTTTTTCATTTGTGGTTATGGTCTAAATTGTGTGGTATGTGGATACATGATGTGCTTTTGATAGGTTTATTTCAACTGCTCACAGGATTCTCATTCAAGTTATGTGAAAAAAAATGTGTATTAATATCAATCAATGCCCAGTCCTCTCCGCACACCTCGCACGCCTCGCCGCACGCCTCGCCGCAAGAGTCCACGCAAGAAGTCAGTTCACGTGACGATCCAAGCGGCGCTTCAGAAACTCGCGCGTTTCAAGCCGACACGACAATGCACGCCTCGTCTCGGAGGCTCCAAAACGAAATCGACACGCGCGACGCCGGCTTCCAATGCTCGCAACTGCCTCGGTCTCATCCGTAAAGGGCAGCGCGCTCCAGCAGGAAAAAGCTGGAATCAGACGGCCGTCTACATTGCACTGCGTCACCTCGAGCGCGATGCATCGTATATCGGCGGCCGCCGAGCGAGATCGTTGCACCCCAAAGCACGTTGGAACAAGTTGTATGACGAGACCACACGTAAACCCGTGACGCTCAAGACGATTCGTCTTCCGCGCGGCGTACGTCTCCTATAGATGCCAAGACACTTTGCATCCACGCCACATTCTCACTCGTTTTATTTGCTTTTGGATTTGGTTTCGGTGGATCGTCTTGGTGCTTTTTGAGGTGCATCGGGCATGTCGAGCCGTAAAGCGCCGGTTTCTCGCATACGTTACCGCGCGCCGTGATTCCCGAGCATCCATTCGCATCACACGTCGAGTACTTGGAAACGATTCGTTCGAGATGATCTTTTCTGACTTGCTCGGGATTTAACCCATACTCAATAGAAATTGCGCGGATCGTCTCGTCAACTGCCGAAGTGACGACGATTCGCGCAACGTCTTCAGTCGCAAGTGTTCCGCATACGACACGCTGCATCGCAATGCCCAGCGCCGAAGATGGCATTTATTATTATTTTTATTGCGGTATTGCTTAACCATCAAAATCATTCCAAATTACGTGTAGGAACTGACGACGATTCGAGATAATATGCGATTGGCGGTTGAGAAATTAACGGGTACGTATCGACGTTGATCATCGGAGCACGCGTCGCGCCAGGATCGTCTGTGGGATTGACGCGTTGCGATACCGCGACGCCGCCGACCATGAGAACACTAGACAAAACTACCGTAGAGATGCCGACGAGAAGAACGATTTGCCAGATTGCGAGGTGCATGTATAATAAGAAAACATTTTTAAAATCTCGGTATTGCACGTTCCATATCGAACCATGTCAATATTGGAGCTCGGCCGAGATCTGCGCGACAGATGGGACACGAAATTTTAGACGATTGCGCGCCTGGCCTCAGCCGCGATGCACACTCTTGATGGAGGAAGTGTCCGCATACATATTGAGAATCGCGCGAACGTAATCTCACAATTTTCCTGAACGATTTGAGTGGTTGGAGACAAACGCAACACGCATCGTCAAGCGCTTCTTCGACAGAAGGTTCAGGAATTCGACGTATCGGGACTTCGTGGACATTGAGATCATGTTGGATATGCGTTCGGTATGTCTCGCGTATCTTCGAAGCAATCGATTTGATATCGTTTGCCAGATGAGGATTGTCGATTTCGATCCGTTTCGCGACGCGATCATAATATGCATTTGAGCCTGACGACCATGTCGCATACGAGTCGTCATCTTCTAGAATCGACGTCAAGACGGCCCGTATCAGCGCGGTCGATTCCAATGGCTTTGCGAATCGCGACGGAATTTGTGTATCCATACTATATAAGAAGAACGAAAAAAAAGACCGTTCTTAAGCGAGGTACGAAAAAAAATCCTCGATTACTCCAGATGTCGGGGTATGCGACACCAAGTCCTCGAGATAAAAAGAGCGTTGGCGGCCGTACATCGCGCGTCATACCTGATCATACACGTGATTTGGCCAGGAAAATCGTCGATTTGCCATTTGATTTACATGGCATCAAGTTGCAACGTATCCATCGCGCTACTCTGAGCGAAGTCCATGCGAGCCCCGCCTCATATATGAAAGCAATCTTCGGGAGCGCTGCCATCCTCGTCGCTGCTGGCGGGTATGGCGTCACATATAAAGTTCTCATGACGCGCCGAACACGTCCTATCGTATCGAAACTTATGGGGTACTTGACAAATACATTATATATCTCGACGCCTGCACTTGGAACGACGGCCTTGATAAAAATCGCCGCGATGGATCCCAAGGTGGTAACTAAAATTTCTGATGTAACGCAATTCATCAATGAGAATACTCGTGAGGCCGCCGCACATATCCATTTATGGCGCGCCCCGCCCGTCAAGATCGACGGCGTGTGTCCCATCGTAGTCCACGCCAAGAAATATGTGCCTCGCTTCTACTCGTTCGGGATCGATATGATGCATGGCATGGCCGTGACCGTCATGGAATATATCAAGAATTCCATTCCTCTTAAGAAAGTTCCGAGAGTGACGCCGACCATCTTCACTGAACTCGAGAAGGCTCTCGGCGCCTTCTACGTCGCGGCCGTCGACCATAGCGATATGCATCTCGATAACATTCTTGTTTCAGGCTCACACATCAAGATCATCGATTACGGGTTCGCGGTGCGTCTGCCTGAATCGATCCGCAAGAAGTTCGTGTGGTACTATAAAACTCCAGCAAGCACGGCATCGCTGAATACGGCCGCTCAAATCTACTCGATGCAATATTCGAACGCCATCCAGTGGAAACGATACGATGGCCACTTATCGTTTTACAACCCATCGTATGCGGCGCTGCGTATCGTGTGGCACGCAATGTCGGAATTCAATAAAAGTCTTTTGAAGAAACACCACGAGAATGCAGGTCATGTTATCGCGTGCACGTGGAAATAAATAATAAAAACATATAATATCAAATGCGCGGTGTGGATTCCGGAATGACACGACGTCTCCTGACATTCCACGCCATTGTATGGAGCGTGTTTGTATGCATATATTACTTCATGATGCCTGACAATTTCAATTTACCTCCCGATACACCTGCTGAACCTCTGACTGCAATGTATTACGCATCTGTCACGCACGTCGGACTGGGATATGGCGATATCACTCCCAAGACGCGGAAAGCTCGAGTTGTCGCCATGATCCATGCACTTCTCGCCTGGATCTCGTTCCTCATCATATTCACATCGTGATCATATCAGGATCGATATATCCAGAATAATTTCCTCGCATCAAGTCATAAGCGCACGTTTATAAGAATGTCATCGGCAGCATCCGATATGTTTTACAATGCACGCAGCACGCGAAGCAACGCGCCGTCCCGAGCATCAACTAAATCGTTCAAATCCGCAGCTACGAGCGCCGCGCGTTCGTTCCGGTCTGCACGTTCGCAACTATCTCGTGGATCGAGCCGGTCCGGTCGATCGAGTCTGGGCCGCGCAACGTCCCGGCCGCGTCGCGCGACAAGTCGTGTTGCACCTTCTCCATACTACGGTCCGCCGCTCACACTCAATGCCGTGGCAAAGGCGCGCATTCCTAATATGACGGCCCCGATCCCCAACTCCAACTCCAACTCATCTTGGAATGGTATTATTGTCCCTTCTCGCGCTCCACGTGTTTTTACGCAGTACGGCACAGCACAGACAGGGAGACAGTTGATGCGGACAATGGCCAACGTCCCCCAGTCACAGAACGACCGACTCCTGACGAACGCGGTTCTTAGACGCACCGCTCGTCTCCGTGAATTGCTCGTCGAGAGTGGAATGGACCCCAAACTCGCGACGTCCAAGGCCCTTGCAAAGCTCAATACGTTCCTCGAACCTAATATCCGCAACGCATCACGCAGTGTGGCAGTGAAACGGATGCGCGCAAAGGCAGCAGCTTCGATGCAGGCCCAGCGCGAACGTGCCGCTTCGGCCGCGCGCACCGCCAAGATGTTTGCCGTCGCTCGTGTCCAGGCAATGAAGCAACGTGCCGTGGAAATGCAGCGTCGCCAGGCCAATCGCAGCGCGGCTCTTTGGTCCCGCACTGTCGGTGGCGGCCAGGCGATGTGGAAAGGCACGACAAAGGCCGCTACGTCAGCTGCTGCGGCCATGGCAGCCGAAGCTCGTCGCAGCCGGAACGGTATTGTAGGCGGCGCTCGATCGACAGCGCGCGTTTTCGATTCGCGTATCGTCGCTCCGATCAATATGGGTGTTGTCCGTCCCGTCCGCGGTGCATCGTACGAGCGCCGCATCCAGAAGATCCTCGCTGAAATGTCGAATCTCACGCGGCAACGCAATATGCTTACGCCGGGAAAAGGCCGTAATGTCGACCGTATCCGCAAGATCAACGCATCTCTAAAAGCCCTGAAAAAGCAAAAGAACCTCCTCAATGCTACATGGACCAACAAGAATGAGAAGGCGGCAGGATGGGCGTGGCTCAAGAAATTCGGCCAACGCGCTTAAGGACCCTTTGATGATTAAAATAAGATATGTTACCTGATATATGCGTTGTATCGCTCGATGAGAATGATCACGTCCGCATCAGAGTCGTCGATGGCGAGGTCCGATCTATCATTTCCAAGGCTGTGAGGGACCAATACAATGTATCGACGGCCGCGATCCTCGATGCCGTGACGCGCGAAAGGCTGAGACGATGCGCGCACGACACGGCATCTCCAACGCTCGTGTACTCATGGCTCGCCCTACAGAAATGCCATTTCAAAATCCGAGCGGCATGCGGCATTCGACGAGGCATGATGTGCTCCGAGTGCCGCATGAGATCAGGCAAGATATGGGGTCTTGACATAGACGGTATTCCACGATGCATGGCATGCACATTCTTGAATTCTGACGATATATTGTAACGGAACTACAAACTATATACCATAAAGAACTAGACCGCGACGCGCTGCTGCTCGAACGTCTTGACTGCCGTGAGGATCGCGCCGACGCTGAGGTTGGCGCGGTCCGCACACCGCTTCGAGATATCTTTGCGGTCCGAGTCTGGAACGACCTGCAGGATCGCCAGGACCATGAGGGCGATGCACACACACTCGGGAGTCTTGCCCTCCAGCGTCCGCGCACCCTCAGCCGCGCTCGTGAGACTCATGAGACGCCTCCGGACAGCTTGGACCGTGGCCGGGTCAATTATCGCAGGCGCCTCGCACATTGCCGCAATGAATCGTGGAACGAGCGCGCTCGGCTTGATCGGCGCGAGAATTTTAAGGGCGTACGTTTGCTTGGAAAGGAGACGCCGGATGATCTTGTTGGTGGCAGCCAACGTCACGAGATTGACATTGCAATTCGACGCCACTTCTCCTTCTGTGCGGTCGACTCCTTCCACTTTGCACGCGTAGTATACCGAGCTGGCCGCCGCAGCCTCGAGCGCCACACCTCGGAATCCACCCGTGGCTTGCTTGGCTTTCATCGCATCGCTGTAAATCTCCTTGGCCGTCTCTAGGAGAGCATTGTTGAGTCGGAGCGTCGCCACGAACGTCTCGACGAGTTTCGTGTCGACATATGTGCGTTTCTCCTCGCGGTGCACGAAGGCAGCGGCCGACGAGGTCCGTGGCGAGGGGCGCGGGGGGCCGTGGAGAGGAGCGTACTCGACAAATGTGGGCTGCTGGTCGAATACGAGGGAGTCGACGACAATGCCACACACGGTGCACGTCGTGCCTTCTATATGTTCGCGCAGCGCGGCAGGAGGGTGCTCGCAGGTGTTATAGTACGCCATATTTTCTATTCACGCATCACTTTGATGAAACAACAAAAAACAAAACAACAATACAATAAAACAGGTTCGAGATGCGGCAGTTGGTGGCGGGTGGCGCTTTCGGTCGAGGCAGGAAGAAAGTTTTTTTTGAGTTGTTATCATATATGTGTGCGTGCGCTTAAGGGGACGCGATATACCATTTATTATTAATATAATAATAGTATGAACAATATGAAAATAGCAGTTATCACCGGGTCGACTGGACACCCTTTATTATCTGAAGCTGCACGGTCCGTCCAGCTTCAGACATGGGCTGCGAATATCGAACATTGGATTATTGTCGACGGCGCTGAATATGAGCATGCCACACGCACACTCCTCGGCAAACTTCCCATCTCTAAGGTGACGCAGCACATCCTTGTCCTTCCGAAAAACACGGGCGGGTCAGGGTATGTGTGCCACCGAATCAACGGCGCAGTTCCGTGGCTCGTCGATGCCGAGTATGTATGTTACCTCGACCAAGATAACGCGTACGAGCCGGACCATATACAGAAACTCGTCGAATCTATTCCTCAAGGCGGACGGTGGGCGCACTCATTCAGGAAGATCATCGATCGCGACGGAACCGATATTTGCCTCGACTCGTGCGAATCGCTTGGCGGCGTGTGTCACACATGCATCAGCGCCCACGATCGCCTCATCGATACGAATTGCTATATTATCAACCGCGAACTGGCAATCCAAATTTCGTCGTTGTGGAATGTCAAGGCTCGGCAGCAGGGCGTATGCGAAGCCGATCGACAGGTGTGCGGCACGCTCCTGAGACACGAACCTCTGCACGGCATCTCGCGATCTCACAGCGTCAAGTACCGCGTCGACGGCCGCTCCGATTCGGTATCTGCCTCGTTCTTCCGGAGCGGCAACGAGAAGCTCGGTGCGGGCGTCGGGGGCTACGACTTTACGAATAAAAAAGATGTGTACATATTCCATTTCGTGCCGAACCAGTCTGCGTTATATATCGGCAAACCTCCCGCTTCACCTCTAGCCGAATGGTGTCCCGGCATGTGGCACGATTTATGCGACGAGTATAATTTGCTGGATGGGTACGCGAATATCGAATATCTCCCCCTCGGCGCTGTATGCCTCGTCGCGATGTGGCACCCCGACGCACTGCCATGCGACGTCTTTGCGAAGCGCACCGATCTCAAGAGGATCGTGTATACTGCCGAGAGCCCCAACGTGCGTCACCAGGCCCAGTGGACGCGGGAATTCCTTTCGAATCATTTTGATGTCGTCTTGACGTGCTGGGAACCGCTCCTCCAGAACCCCGGCCCCGACCTCAAGACGATCTTCTGCCCTCACAATTCGCGATTCTTGAATTTCCCCGAGCATGAGACCGAACTTCGATCGAACCGCGGCGCGTCTCGTCGCAGCGTCGGCGTCGTCCTGGAGAAACGCAATTTGCAGGGCACGTACACGATCGACGGCGTATCGCTCCGGTGCCTCGACCCTTTGCGCGAGACGTACGTGATTGGCCTCACCAACGCGACGGTCTACGGCATCGGATGGAAAGCGTTCTGTTACAATAACCCTGGCGTACGTCTCGGCCACGCCCTCGAACGGTCCAAGGACCCCGAAACGAGCATCGATCATCTCCAAAAGCACGATTTCGGGTTGGTCATCGAGAACACTGATGCATATGGCTACATGTCCGAAAAGCTCGGCGATTGTTTGATTGCAGGCGCCATTCCTCTCTACTACGGATCGCCATCGCACCGCACGCCTCTCCCCGAGAACATGTGCATCGATATCCGCGCGTTCCACGACGGCGCGGCATTACAGGCCCACATCGATTCCATGACTGACGACGATATTATAACGATGAAGGATGCGATCGTTGCGCACCGCGTATCGTACCTCGAATCGCGCGGTCGTCGTGTCGTTGGCCGTGCCGTTCGCGCCGCATTGGAGACTTTCACGAACGTCACGAACTAACGTACTCCCAACTGAGTTCGTGACAAATCAGTTTCCAGATCTTCTCGCACACCCATAACTTCTCGGTCGATTTGAGGAGAGGGAAGTAGACGATATACTGGTCCTCGCCCAATAAGATCATGAGTTTATGTAAGACAAAGCTGTACGATAAGAAATTCGATCGCGATGGAGGGCAATGTTTCTGGAACGGTGCTTGGATCTGGATGAACAATGATTTGATTTTCGATTCCAGTTCGGCCGACAATTGCGGAGGAGGCACGCCGTTGAGCATATTGGTAATCAACGAACAATGCTCGTAATATTTCGAAAGACCCAGCTTTTTCAGGAACATACGTACTTTCTCAGGCTTGATCTCGCCGCGAGTCAACGTCCTCTGTTTCTTGAACTCGTTCTTGACGCCTTCAATTACGGATTCTGGAATATCCGTGTTTTGTTTCGCTTGGAGCGTCGACAACCATTCCGATAAATGGTTCAGTCTCTTGTAAGAGTACGAGCTGACGGTATTCATATTGATTTCCTCGGTATACGATAAATTTTGCGTCGAGTAGTACGAATGCGGTTTGCTGATACCACATTCGATACACACGAGCATCGACTCGCGCGAATCAAAGACACATTTCGATCCACATTCACAGACTTCCAAATTATCGGAATTTGTCGCGCGTTTCTCTTTTGATGCATGTGCCAGCTGGCTGCTTTTCGTCATTGTCGCAACTGACGGATCGATATTATGCTCGACATGTTTGAGGTATTCGTGGAATACATCGTTATGACGCGTCTCGCCCGTCACCTCGATGAAATTATCGAGAACATGTTGCGTGCCGAGGCGTTTATCCGTATCGTCCAGAGGATCGACGTCTGTTTTCGAGTAATCGCGAATGAACGGCGTCGTGTTCAAAAGGTACTCGATCTGATCTTCGTCGGCTCGACATGCTTTATCGTACTCGATTTGGACCTTTGCAACCTCATCTTTGGCTCCGAAATACGTTTTGGGGTCGGTATTGATATCGCATGTTTTAAGTATTTCACGCGCCTCGGCAAGTCTTCGTTTCAAGATCGGTACTTGATTTTTCAGCGCATCGAATTCATTGAGTCGAAGTTTGACGATTTTTTCTAATGAAGTCGATGACATATAATATAAAATTCACCTGGATCTTAAGCGGATAAAAAATAATACACTCAAACGACACGTACACACACATGCACAAACATACGCTTAAGGGTGCATATACTTCGTAATTCATATATAAATTCGAAATGAATTTGCTAGGTCGTGTATTTGATACCGCGTACGAAATATGCGCGGCATGTGGCCTCGCGCTGCACCGTATCTACTTGTTCATTACAGCCTATGCGCACCTCCACTTTGAACGATTCCCGCCCCCAGACTATACACCTCCCGAATCCGACTGGAAAATAACCAAAGTCTTGGCATTCTCCGAGGATGAAGATGATCTTGGCAACGTCCCCGATCCCGATTTCTCCGACGTTACCGAATGGTTTTCGTTCGAAATGTGGGAAAACGATGTCAAAGACGTATTCCCCGAATGGACGAAATGGAAGCTGGAGGTCCGGTACACACACCGCGACGAGAAGCTTCGACACGTTATCCGTCCCGGCGACTCAATGGACTGGCCTCCCTCACACCCGGATGCGACCGAGCATGAACATAAACTCCACGAACTGACGAAAAAACCTTCCGGGATCTTATCGGCCTCGCTCGTCCCGCGCCCCGGTATCGAAGGCGCGAAAGAGGTCAATATCACAAACCGCTTGAGGAAATATGCCGGCACAACGCGCGATTTCGGAACGTCATCTGAAGTCCGTGCACACGATATATTTCCCATCGACGATAATGTGTACACTGCCGAACGATTCGACGCGATCCGAATTATCAAAACGCACCCGGTCGAGATCGTGCGTGTTGAGAATGTGAACTTTGCCGAGAATGGGTTGATCGCCGAGAAAAAAAAAGAGTCGTAGGTCATAGAGAATGCGACGTACCGTTCTCCTGGCCGCAGCGTGTATGTGTGTCTTTGCAATTCTCGCCGCGATGACATTGAAAAAAGAGACATACTCACCGCGCGATGGCGAAGCGGCTCTCGTATGCTACTGGGCGCCTCCCCCTCTACCTATGTCATACGCGACGCGCCAAGACCCGAGCGGCCTCGCGATGCCTTCGAGGACGGCCTACTCCAAAATCACAAACTCCGAAATGACCGCGGCTCTTGCACCGTCAAACATCACGGCGGCTCCCGTAGGACCGTCCTCTGTAAACGATGCCCGCCCCATGCCAGTGGCGGTCCGCGTCCAACAGATGCTCAACGCGCAACGTCTCGAATCCCTCCAGCAACCGCTCCCAACGCCGCCACCGCCTTACTCGATGGCCACCGTATCGCCCGGCATGCAGAATATCACCGTCAGCCCGATCCCTCTGCCGCCTACCGTGCCGCCAACAACAAAAATCCCATCGTTGCTCGATCCCGTCACGTCCGCAGTTCAAGCCACGCCGCCTCCCGCATTCACGCCTGCCGCCACGGCACTTCCATCATTTTCTGCTGCTCCGGCGATGTTGTAATCATACACATTTACTAAGAACAGGGAGCTTATAGGTAGATTCCAGCGTATCATTTGCAAAGTGGACGGGGTGGTCGTACATGTACGAGCCATCAGGCAGTTTTCCACACCACCCATTCACAAATTTGGCACTGAACCGGTTTTCATAATCTGCCTTGTCATGCTCGTACATATTCTTGAGTTTTTGCAGTTTTTCAATTGCGATTGCTTGCGCTTCCGGCTTTTTGTATACGCGTTTTGAATGGGTATTGAGGAATTTCGTGTATGCTCTGTTCGAGGTGTCGACTAAAGCTTCAGACCATTTTTTCAAGCTCACCCAATCAGTTTCTGCCTTTGCAATTTGTTCGGCAGTCAGCGATTTCTCAATGCATGCATTTGGCGATCGCACGTACCCGAGCTTCTCGTAAAATGGAACTGATACCAGGACGCTGACCAATTTGACGTATCGCAGACCGTGCTCCTTTGCATAGTCTTCGATGAATGTCATGAGCGGCTTGCCGTGCATTTTATTCGTGCATATATACTCGACGACGACGTGTTTCGAAGCTTGTGGTCCGTTCGTACTGAGCGTGCATACAACTGCAGAGACTGTGACGTTATTATGTTCGACCAGGACGACATACCTCGCCTTATCCTTTTTTCTCGACAAGAAACTCGTCATATCATCCCGCATGGCATCGCAGAACCCATTCTCGGCGCGGTCCTTCCCAAGAAACTTCAAATTCGTCTCATACTTCCTTGCATTTTTCCATTCGATGTACGCGCGACCTTCGATGAGTTTGCAGTCACATTCTGCACCTTGAAATGCGCTTTTCAGTTTCTCAAATGCAGTCCCGGGTGCCATTTGGATATGTTGACGAGACGTGCCTGCAGCATTATGATTGGCACGAACGGTACGAGTGGATGTAGTCGGCGGTCGAGATCCTGATGCGACATCCCGGCCGTTTGTGGTCGCTGTTTTAGGGGGGGCTGTTACTGGCTTCTCACCTGTTTTCTTGAGAGTATTATTGAATATTATTTGCTGCTGCTCTCGAGTATGATATGCGAGCTTGACTGCCAACAAATATGCTTCGTTAGGCTTGATATCGTTACCCGACGCGGCATTGATGTGGAGATTCAGTATCATTTGATAAAACATCGTCGAATTCTTCACTATGTTCATGTTGCTTCGCGCAAACCCATCCGCTAATTTCACGAGTTCTGGCACTTTAGGAATGATATTTGCAGCTACCAGGCCGCGAAGCATGTCGAGACACCGTCCCAACGACAAATCTGGTTTGAAAAACTCCTGTAACCAAAGGCGAAATCGTTGGACTTGGATAGTATCGGCCATGCGCCCTACTGTCCAGCACGCAAAAAAATAATGATACGAAAATGACCTTTAAGTAGACCTGCCCGTATCACGACATTGAAAATTCACAATGACTCTTTTTCCTGCACATCTCATGTCACGACTTCCGCTCACAGTTTCCGATCTCGTGAAATTGGGAGCTACATGTTCACACTTTCACGTCGCAGTCTCCGAATGTCTTTCCCGCCGATCCGATATTCGTATGCCGATCGGTGTATGTCGATCAGAATTGCTTAAAGATACATGGAACAAATTGATTGCTCTTTGTATATTTCTCGAAACGACCACACGCATCCAGCCGACACGGACGATTGATCCCCTTCCGCGCCGCCTCGATATGCTCAAACGTCTGCATCTCGACTCCATACATCTCCCACCCGATGCCGCATCTTTCTGGACATGCATATTCGAGATGGCGCCGGCTCTTGATACCGTGCACCTCGATATCGTGACGCACCCGAAACGGAGATTCATCACCGATGCACATGTCAACGAGCTCGTACGTATCGGCGCGCCGCGTCTCGCCGAATTACATATATCTGAAGCTGGACCAATTATACTCGGACGCCTCGGCCCCGGAAATCACACGCATCGTATTGAATCCAAGACGCTCCGTACGCTTCGTATCGACGGCATGCCATTGACGCGCACCATCGATGCGCCCGTAACATCCGTGATCCTCGCGGAAGTCGTGCATGGCCAAACTGGCGGACTCGCATGTCTGGGCCCGCGGAGTCACGAAACGCTCATCGACCTGGAAATAAATATCCATCATCACACATACGATATACGGCGACTCTGTGTATTCAAGAACCTCAAAACGGTCCGCATCACGCTATACGCTGACATTTCCGCCGCCATCACGCTGCTCGGCGAAGTCTCGAATAAACTCGTAGGAACATCCGTCCAAGAACTCGAAATACGTTTCCATAATTGCGGATACCATTTTGGATACCATGGAGCTGAGAGCCCTCAACAGACCATCACGTTCCGCAATGTATTTCGTGGCCTCGAGAATCTCCGGACCTTTCGTATGCGTTTCGACTCGACGCCTGTATGGATGACGGATTTCGTGTGTGCTGTCGAAGCGCCGTCGTTGTCCAATATATATTTGGAGAGCGACGACTTCCGGTTGCATAGCAATGACATGTGGACGAGGCACTACGGATTGCAATCAGGCACGCTGGACGCGTCGAGACTGCGTTCGTATTTGGAGCATCATCCCACACTCCGCATCTCGACGAAAAATATCGCGCATTCTTAATTAATTCGTAGTTACAGTAACGTATACGAAAGATACAATAATCCGACGTGAACGGCATTCTCGATTCCAGCAGCAAGCATATGTATCACTGCGTCCATGCTCGTCGTGGTGTCAGCGCTACACGAGCCGTGCATTGTCGCAAAATCTCCGTGAATGCCTTGCGCAACGCTCGCGATCAAGAAACCAGGCCAGCGTCTCGTTTTCGCGAGTCGATGCATGGCTCGTGCACGCATAGGAACTGACGGTATATGACGCGATGTCCCCTTCATTTTTTATTTTTATTATTATGTTGAATTCGAAACCTTAAGTGTCTTGAGAGTCACGACCGCCGCTTTGCTGCCGGCGCTTTCCCTTTCTTTTTGAGTTTGACTGCCGGGCGAGACTTCGAGAAGATCGAGTGGAGATCAGAGTGCGATTCCTTCTTCTGTGAGGGCATCGTATGGACACTCTCTTGAACCTCGGCTTGCGGAGGAATGAACGCCTCGATGACGGAATCTGGGAGGTGGTACCATACGCTCGAAAACGTCGAGCATGCCTCTTCCTTCCGGCAGTAGCACCGCTGATTGACCCCCCTTCGCGTAATGCAGAAGTATACTGTGGAAGTCCGATGTTCCCTGTCGACACATTGGCAGAATCTCGATGACGAACGAAGAAAAAACGCGTGCTCCATCTTGAACGCGCCGACAAAGCGCTGCGTCTCGTAGCATGCGGGAAGTGCAGCCTGGACGAGGGGCAGCGCCTCCGCAAACGCCTCTAAACGAACCGAAGATCCTTGGCCCTTGTTCTTGCCGATTGCGTACGCCACTTCATCGGCGAGTTGCTCTATGCCGTTGCGGCACGGCGTCAGAGGCTGATCGAACGTTCGCAGCGACAGTTCATGAATGAACGCGCGCTTCTCCGTGGCGGTGATTTCCTCGATGATGCACGTCCCTTTGGCATCGACGTAGCGCACGGGGACGTACGGTCTCCCTTCGGCGCCTTTGTCGCTGTACACCATTCGCAGGCCATTAGATTTGAAGACGCACGCATCGAGAATATCTTGCCACGAATTGACGAGCGAAGGGCACGATGCGTGTAAGAGTTCTATTGCGTGCGCCCTGAAAGCGAGGGCTATGGGACAATTGACGAATATCGTAGGCCATACGAGGTGGAAGCCGTGCTTGGTACCGTTGTCGAGAGTCTTTGGCGGCGCAGCGCACACAACGAGACGAGGTGTGTCAGGCAAGATCCAGAAGTCCATTGCCGCTTTATTTAAGATATCGAACGCCAGGTGCAGCGTATCGACATCCTGTGACGTGGCGACCAGCGCATCGACATCAAAGAACAATTTAAAAATCGACGTTTTCAGCTCGACGCAGCACACTTTCTCGCCGCGGAGAAGAGCGTTGGTATACGAGTTGAGAAATACGCCAGCCATAGTATCGGGCACAGCAGCTCGGCCTTGATCTAGGAATAAATGCGTTGCGGGCGGCTGTTCCCGCGTGGATCCAGCTCGCAGCATCCATTGCTTTGCTGCGAGCTCGTCCTTGAACGTGCCCATCAATCGGTGCGATGGTGGCTCTCTAAATCATAACTCAGAATTAATTCCAATCCTTTTGGCCTCGTGCATCTCCCTTAAGAGTGACAAAAATGAAAAAGGAAGAAAGAAAAAATGAAACGGCATGCCACGTCACCACGGGACCACGGAGCAACTGAACTCGATCGCGTGCCCTCTTAACATTCAGAAATGACAAACATAATAATAAATAAGAATACAAGGCGTGATGAGTCGATACTCTGAGACCACGCTGCTTGGCGAGGGCACGTATGGAGAAGTCTACAAGGCGCGCGATACGACGCAGGCGGGCCGCCTCGTAGCAATCAAACGCATCAAGACCTCGTGCAACGATGTGATGGGATTGCCGTCGTTGACTGTGCGTGAGGTATCTGTTCTGAAAGAGCTGCACCATGAAAATGTTGTTCGTCTGGAAGATATCGCGATCAACCCGGCACGCACGACGATCTCGCTCGTTTTTGAGTATTTAGATACCGACCTCGCTCGCCACATCCGCGAGAAACGAGAATGGTGCAGATCGAACGTCATGAAATATACGTACCAGATTCTCTCCGGGCTCGCCTATTGCCACTCCCACAATATCCTTCATCGCGACATCAAGCCTGCCAACATCCTCGTCGACCGCATGACCGATACATTGAAGCTGGCGGATTTCGGATTAGCGCGATCCAACAATATCCCCATTCGCGAGTTGACGCACGAAGTCATTACGTTATGGTACCGCCCTCCCGAGATCTTGCTGGGCGCCAAGATGTACGATGCATCTGCCGATATCTGGTCGGTCGGGTGCATTTTCGCAGAGCTGGCGCGCGGCGTCAACGGCTTTTTAGGTGGCAATTCTGACATCGATCAACTACACAAGATATTCAAAGTATTGGGCACGCCCGCCCCTTCCCTAGCCATCACGAAACTACGCGATTACAAGAGATTGAAGTTCGCGCCGAGCGTCCCGTGCGACATGGCCGCCCTCACGCGTCTTCCAGCGTGCGGCGTCGACCTCATCAAACGAATGCTGCATTACGACCCTGCACGCCGCATCACTGCTGCCGACGCATTACGTCACCCATACTTTCTAGAAATGCATATGCCCGCACCGCGCCGCCCCGCTCCGACCAAGCCGGTTCCGGAACCGCCCGCGCCGCCAGCAAAACGTTCGCGACACATCTGATTTAAACACGCTTTAGTAAAGAAACACGCTTAAGTAAAGCACAAACTGTAATAAACAATAAACAATAATCACAGCCATGAGGACCCGCGTGCGATGCGTCTCCTTCTCGACGATGACTCTTCCGAAAAACATGACCATACCGCCACAACCGCCGCCGATCGATTTATTTGGATATTCTGAATGTTGTTTCCGCGCAACGTGCCTCATCCGCAGCTCGAAAAAAATAGCTGACCAAGTCCGCGTTGTCGGCTACAATACGACGCCTCGGATCGCGAACGATACCGAACGCGCGTGCAAGGTCGTCGCGAACCAGAATGCATCGTGGACATGCTCGGCGGCATCGCTCGTCATGCTTCCATCGAGCAATAAATCATGTTCCGGTCAAATGTATTTTCATATTGGCTCCAAGACGAAACGCATTGTATAATGATAAAAACGCCCCTTTAAGTGTATGTGACGGCACGTGTAACATACATATCACACATTAATACATTTAACTAAAATGGATATTGATGGGCGTGATGATGCGCCTCGAACGCAATCGCACTCCAAAGCATCGCAATCAGCACAATCAGCTGGTCACGCGAACGAAAATGAAAACGCGAACGAAAACAACAACGAAAACAACGAAAACAACAACGACAACAACGATACATCAGCCTCTCGATCGCCGCCCGCGACAGATCCCGTCGACGTCTCCACGATGTTCATAAAGAATGCCCAGAACTTCACGAGCGCACTGCGTCGACTCAATGCGCACAACGACGCGATGATATTCTGGAATGATGCACGGGATTTGAAATTGATGATCCGGGCCGATATGAGCGAGGAAGACGACGAGTGGATGACATTCGATTTCGTTATCGTGTACGATGCAGAGTCGGATCGGTCCGGGACGCGATTCGAGCTGATGGATCTCGAGCATGACGGGTACTACGATGACGACGAGGATCTCTTCTTTATCGATGATTTCAGGATGCCAAAATGTCCTTCGTTCGATAACGAGGATACGATCAAGGCCATGAATCTCATTAATAAATTTTATACGACCAGGGTGTGTCCATGCTCGAAATATTTGATCAAGAATGGCGAGGCATCGTGTACATATTGCCTTCTTACAGCAGACGCGAAAGATGCCGTGGAATTCACGTGCCCGATATGTCTCGACACAATATTCGGGTGTCATGCGGTGTGTCAGCCATGCTGTTCGACGCATTTACACCGCGCCTGTCTCGATACATGGTCGAATCAATCGATGGATAGCGCGCGGCGATGCCCCTTATGTCGTGCGTGAAATGCCGTGTGAAAAAATATCTGTGTAATGCTATATACATAATGTTTGGGTTGATTCTTACATTGATCGCCGCGCTCGCCATCGCACTCGCTTCGTTCCGGATTGGCGCCGCTCAATGCACAACGGACGCCGATGCACGCGACACGACCGTGAACACCTCGATCGTTCTCATCGCCCTTGGAGTCATGACGCTGATGTGCGGCGTCCTGTCGATGCTCTCAAAAAGTTTCAATCCGTTTGATGTCTTCACATCTGGCGGCGGGGGCGGGAGCAGCAGCAGCACGATTATTTAATTAAATTAAACGCCGCTGGGGCCTGCGCCGTCCGAAGGAGGTTGAGGAATGATTTCGGAAGGGAGGAGGTTGGCGTCGAGACCCTGCTCCATGACGGCCTTCTTGCGTTCCTGGAAATGAACCTTCGCGGCCTCGTGATTATCCTTGTACTCTTTGACCATATTCGAGAGGAACTCTTCCTGGTACTCGTGGTCCTCGGTATCGTCGGGGTTGGGAGGGACCGCGAGCCATTTGTACATATCCACGAGCCAAATATCGAACAGATTATCCATCCGCATCAGCTTCTTGATGTGTGCCTGCGCCTCGGGACGAGTCCCGAAAACGCCGCGGATCTTGAGTCCGATCTTGTCGTGTGCCGTACGCTGGTTGCCAGTCTTGGTGACGAACGAGATCAGCGCGAACGCCTGGCCCGGGACCGTGACGATATCTTCGTCGAGGTAATCGACTTCGACGGGCGCCTTCTTTGCATCGGATCCATCGACGACGGGGGGAATCTGTGAATCCGACATTGTTATTTATATAAAAAACGGATTTCCCGTGTCCTTAAGGGTCACTTATTTTTTTACATTATTTCACATTCTGTTATGAATCCACGCCGCAGCGCCTAATGCGACGTCGATTCCTAGCACGAGACTCGCGGCATCGCTGTTTTTCTTGAAGGCGTAATATGCGAATGTCGTATACAAGAGCGCATGTACGGGCCGCAAAGAGTTCCACCATATCTCTTGGCCCATAGTCTCTGGTCCTGTTTTTCTGAGACCGCCAAAGTATATAATGAGAAATCCAAGTGCGATACACGATGCCACGACGCCCATGTACGGCAAGATGTCAGGGTACGTCTTCGCGAGATACACGAATCCAAGGCGCGTCCCAATACATCCGATCCAGAAGAGGAGCGCGCGTTTCTGGAGATCAGTCAGCATATGAAATACGTAAATAAATTTATTTTACATGTTTAGTTATAAGACATCAAGAATGGCGCCGTTGAGAACGTCTCGACGACCTGGACTTCTCGATATTATCGATCGACGTGTTCGACCTTTCCGCGTCATGCGTGTCAATCAGACTCGTCGCCGTATGGTGCCATTAGCTGTTACGAGTCCCGCAAATGGTATGATTCCTGCCACACACCGCATCGCATCGCCGCGCACGAATCGCATCACGAACCGACTGCCCGCACCGAAAACGCGAATGATTGTTATTTATGGATTCGGATGCGATAAGTATATGAACAACACGAAAAATCGTCACGCCCAGCTTCTACTACATATGAACCGGACGAAAATATCTGAAATCGATGTCATGTGCAATACTACCGAGCCGCAGACTATGACATTTGATATTTGGCGTCGGCTTCTCATGAGCAAACGGATCCTTGAACCTACGAAATTTGTCTTGCAAGTTATGGATGCAGTGTGTCGAGCGCTGCGTCGCGGCGAAGAAGTCATTCTCGTAGGTCATTCGTACGGCGGATCTGTCGCATCGCGAATTGCCATGTTTATCGGAACTGCGCTTGGCGGATCGTGCTCATCACGCAAGAACTTCAATCGCCGCCTCCTATCTAAATTACGCGTCGTGACGTTCGGAAGCATATTCATTCCGCCACCTGAAGCGACACGCGGAATCAACGTCAAACATTATGTCTATTCGAACGATATCGCCGCGTTTTGCCATAAACAGAACCGGCGATGCGAATTCGTCAAGGTCATGAAACCTCGTCCTGGATTCGGTCCGCTTAAATCGCACGTCAATTACGATCACCTCGTCACGTCAATAGCACAGACTGCTTCGATAAATAACGCATCAATTAATCGCGCGCGCCGTACGAATCTCGTGCGTGTCTAGACTTCAGAGACATTTATTTGTGGTGATAGTATCAAGGATACCATTAAGAATGCATCCATCGTTCCAGATCGCACTGGGAATTCTTATTGGAGACTTTATGGTCGCGTTTTTTCATTGGCTCGAAGATACGTATTTGCCGTGGACCGGTGCGCCGGGGTGGGTTGGCGATATCGCGCGAGATAATGAAATGCACCATTTCATACCATTCGGAATCGTGAGTGGTTCGACGTGGAAGACTGCGAATGTGACGGGACCATTGTCGCTTATATTGGGCGCGGTTGTATACATGCTCGCTCCGCAATGGACTCGCTCGCACTTGCCACTCGTATTCACAATGATGATTGTCGGCGCCATTTCAAATGCAGTCCACAAGTATATACACGAGCGTCCATGCACGCGTCCCCGCATAATCACATGGCTGCAAGATGCCGGCATACTCATTTCGAGTCAACAGCATGCGGAGCATCATACCACATCAGACAAAAAGTACGGCGTCATCCTCAACTTCACAAATTCAGTATACGACACGCTTCATGTATGGCGAATTCTCGAGGCGATTCTTCCGGTCGACCCAGTGAGGAAACGACCGATTTCCGAGTACACGGCTCTTTACGATACCCGACTCACAGAAAATATGAAGAGACCGTGTCCGCCAATTATATCTCAGAATGATCTCGATGGATACATGTCAACTCTGCATCGCACATACAATACGCACAATACCATACCATCATCGCCGGAATCAAAATGATTAATAAATACGAATAAAATCCACGCGTATGGAAGACAATGACGATATTACATATTGTATGGGGCATATGCATTCTGGTCTTGCTGATTGCATCGATCGTCTATGCCTACATGACAAACAAACCGAACGGCACCGATGTATCGACATTTGCATTATACCAATCGATATCTCCCGTCGATCATGCCGCGCTCGTCAAAGCCGTCGATGCTTTTTATGCCGAACGCATCCGCCCAAACCCCGATATACAAATCTTGTCATCCCACCTCGAGACGTTCATGAAACATGGCCGAGAACTCCAAATGAGGCAGCCGACGAGCATCGTGGATGAAGCGACATTGGAACGAGCTATTAAGGACACCGAAAAAGCGATGCAAGATCATATTCAACGCATGCGGCGCGGCGACTCGGCATTCCAATTCCCTAAACCTTTATCGGACTACTTTTACGGAACCGCATATAAAGCTGCAACGTGACCATAATATGTGTTTGGCATGGTTTGATATTCCGAGCGGCGAGTCTGTATTGAAATTCAAGGATCTCGTTCTGAGTTATGATGCACTGTACGAAGGCGGCGGCACCGATACGCGCGATGGCCATGTCGAAGGATTCGTTATTTTTTTGACGAAGAAGAAGATGGAATCGTTCGCGAAACGCGCTCTGAAGATGGATTATGAACTCGTTGGATCGGTTGATTGAGATTCAAAAAACTGAATCTCAATAAACCATTTTGTTTTTGTGTAGATTTTGTGTAGATCAATATTCAAATGATGTATGTAAAATTGCGAAACTCACATGACGCATTCTTCGGCGCCGCGGCATCTTTCGTACTCCCGCCAAAGAACGTTGCAAACGCAATGCCTTCCACCAAACATTTCCTGGAAGTTCGCCACATAAACGGCAATGTCGTCACTTTGCCATTGATGCCGAGCTCGAGGATGCCGTTCTTTGCGCCTGGATCGTTCATTTTAAGATGCAGATGTACATCGTTCCACGTGCCGCGCTTGAATGTTCCCGCACTTCCGTCGCGCCACACATGCGTTCCTTTCGTCGTGTGCTGGACGACATTGGCAAATGCGGGTCCTTCGACCTTGTCCAGGATATGCCGATCGTCTTTTCCGCCGCATACCTGGAGCGGGACGTAGACATATGCGACAGCAGCGCCGCCCTGCTTGAAGACGACGCGTGCCGATCCACAATCATCGGACCAGTTACCGCCACTTGCGCCGACGCCACCCACATAGAGACCTGGCAACTTCCCGCCTTCTTTCCAGTCAAAGTGTTCATTAAAGAAGACTTGGTACGATAATGTGCACTCGGCCGCCGGGAACTTGGCTGGCTGTGCATGGAACGTCACGCCGGAATCGCTGCCCACTTCGCCTTCAATATAATCCACGCGCAATGATCCATCTTTCGCAGTTATCTTGCCGCCGCCGCTGCACCGCCCGACCATACCCCACGGCGCCGATGTCGTTGGTACTTTTAGCGTCGACAATTGCAAAGACGGCATATAGTAACGACACTGTTTTTTTCCATTATCGGTCGATCAACGCCACGCGAGACCGAGGTTTGCGGCGCGGTTCACTTTCACATTGCGAACGGCGCGCATGTACGATTTGTAATTCTCAACGTGCGGCGTGACGAGACCCGCGCGTTCGGCAAGGAGCTTGATCAGAGCATTACGTTTCGACCCGAAACGAAGGAAGCCGGATGGAACTTTGCGCCCCCGGACTGCGCCGGACGTGGCAGGCATGCCGCCGTTCTTGAGACCCACCTTGAAGAACTGACCCTGGAAAATCTTGTTCCGTTTCGTGACGCGTCCACTCTCGGATTTCGTGTATGTGAACTTGCGAATCTTGCGCTTGGTTCCGTTGATATCAGCTTTGCGACCACCGCGGCCTTTCTTGAAGAGGAGCGCGAGCTTGGCGGCGACGCGGTTGGCAGCTACAGCCCGAGGAGATGGGGCGCGAGGCGTTGCGGCTTTGCGAGTCGATGGGCGTGTGCGTGCGGCAGGCTTGGACGCGGCAGGTGCTTTCCGCTTGATACCTGACTTGCGAGGCGGCGGCGCAGGCATGGAAACAAGTTGTCCTGGGCTCATAACAGTTGAAAGAAACCTATCAAAAGCATACATCTAAATACACGCACGCATACTTCACCACAAATCCACAAATTGTGATGTTTTATCAAAACACAAAAGTAACAACAAAATAGAAAAGTC